>Ga0194127_10002953_pt1 | contig 22390 bp, 15 predicted proteins | sample TA2KigC100mmetaG_FD_148624 | JGI IMG/M metagenome (GOLD analysis project Ga0194127, IMG submission 148624) | Freshwater microbial communities from Lake Tanganyika, Tanzania - TA2015036 Kigoma Deep Cast 100m | ecosystem: Environmental > Aquatic > Freshwater > Lake | place: Tanzania: Lake...
TTTTGCGCACGCCGTTCCAGCGCGACCGCGACCGGGTGCTGCACTGCGCCGCGTTCCGGCGGTTGCAGCACAAGACGCAGGTGCTCGCGGCTTTCGAAGGCGACCACTTCCGCAGCCGCATGACGCACTCGCTCGAGGTCTCCCAGATGGCGCGCTCGGTCGCGCGCGCGCTGCGGCTCAACGACGACCTCGCCGAGGCGATCGCGCTCGCGCACGACCTCGGTCATCCGCCGTTCGGGCACGTCGGCGAAGAGGCGCTCGACGAGGCGATGCACGGGCACGGCGGCTTCCGGCACAACGCGCAGGGTGCGCGCATCGTCGACTGCCTCGAGGACCGGTACGGGCACGGTCTCGGACTCAACCTGACGCTGGCGACGCGGCGCAGCCTGCTGAAGGGCCGCGTCCCCGACGGCTTCCCGCTGACTCCGGACCTGCTGCCCCGAGAGCCTCTGCCGATCGAGGCGCACCTCGTCGACCTCTGCGACAAGATCGCCTACCTGAGCCACGACCTCGACGACGGGCTGCGCGCGGAGCTGTTCCGCGAGGCCGAGGCCGCGGAACTGCGGCTCTGGCGCGGCGCGCGGCAGGCGGCTGGCAGCGACAACCGGCAGCGCGTCGTCAGCGAGGTCGTCGCACTGCTGATTCAGGACCTCGTCGAATCCGCCGACCAAGCCCTGCAGGGGGCCGCGCCGGGACAGCCCGCGCCGCGACTGCAGCACGGCCCGGCGATCGCCGTGCAGGCCCAGGAAGTGCTCGAGTTCCTGCGGGAGCGGTTCTACCGCTCCTCGCGCGTGCTCGAGGTGATGCAGGACGGGGCGGCGCGCATCCGGCGGCTGTTCGCAGCACTGCGGCTGGATCCCACGGGACTGCCCGAACCGCACCAGCGGCGCGTTGCACGCGACGGGCTCGAACGGACGATCTGCGACTACATCGCGGGCATGACGGATCGTTTCCTGCACCGCGCGACGGCCAGTGGGTCGAGCGGTTCGGGCCCGCTGCCGACCTGAACCGGCCGAGGTCTCTGCTGCTTCATCGCCGCCGCGTTGCCGCTTCCTTGGCCCCTTCGTCGGCCCCTTCCTTGCCGACTCGCGGCAGCATCTGGGCGGGCAGCAGGTGCCGTACAAAGCTGCGCGGGCCCGGTTTCGCGAGCCCGCGCGCATCTGGTTACCCCGCAAGGATTTGAACCTTGACAAACAGGACCAGAACCTGTTGTGCTACCGTTACACCACGGGGTATCGCAAAAGGCTTTCTAGAAAGAACTTGCGGCTTCGCCGCCACCACACCTGGCGATCGGGGTGCCTGGCTGTCGGGGCCTGCTGGGCCATGGGCCCGCGCGTGGTAACCACCGGAGGGAGATGGTTACCCCGCCTGGACTCGAACCAGGAACTAGCAGGACCAAAACCTGCTGTGCTACCGATTACACCACGGGGTAGTGGGGCTGCGAGGATAGCAACTGCGCAGGCGATGTCTACGACTTCCTTGCGGCGCGTACGCCAAGGGTCCCGCCCTGCTGCGGTCCTGTTCGACTGCCTCCCGCTGCACTTCCTGCTCGCCACGTTCGCCGGCCAGGGCCAGCGGCAGCAGGCCAGGGCCATCGACTACCTCGTCGAGGAGAACCGCGTGCTGCGCGAGCATCTCGGCGAGAAGCGCTTCCGCCTCGCTGGGGAGTAGCGGCGCCGGCGCCGCCGTTGCCGCACCCGCCGCCACCGCCTGCCGCGAACTTGTGTGCGCGCCGTACAGCACGCCGCCCCGGGGCTTCTGGCCCCGACTCGTTCGCGTCCAACGGACTGGTAGAGCGGTCCGAACGTTCTTCGTCATGGAGGGCGTGACGAAGAGCGTCTTGCGTGGTGTCCGCAACGCACCACGCCCTGGCCCCCCGGCACCAACCCATGACCCAGAATACCTACCGATCTTCCGTTCGGTAGGTATATTGAAACACCCATGGGCGCGCCGAGAACCCCACCGACCACGCCTGCCCCCCTGCGTCGCCTGCGCGGACTCAAGGGCGCATTCCGCACCGGCCAGGCCCGATCGCTGGGCATCCCGGCGCGAACCCTCGCCCACCTGCGCGACGCCGGCCACCTGGAGCAACTGAGCCGCGGCGTCTACCGCCTCGCCAACCAGCCGGCGCCAGCGAACCTGGACCTGCTCATCGTGGCGGCGCGGATGCCAAGGGCCGTCCTGTGCCTGATCTCGGCCCTGGCCTTCCACGACCTCACCGAGGAGGTGCCGCACGCGGTGCACATCGCCATGCCGCGCGGCGCCGAACCACCCCGCCTCGAGCACCCCCCGCTGCACGTCGTCCGGCTACGAGCTGCCTCCTTGCACGCCGGCGTCGAGGTCCACCGCGTCGACGGCCTCGATCTGCGCGTGTTCTCGCCCGCGAAGACGGTGGCCGATTGCTTCCAGTTCCGCGGCCAGGTGGGCCTCGACACGGCGCTCGGTGCCCTCAAGGCCCTGCGGCGGCGGCGCGGCTTTCACCCGGAGGAGCTGCTGCGCTTCGCCAGGATCTGCCGCGTCGAACGGCTCGTGCGCCGCTACCTGGAGGCGATCCTGTGACGAGGCCGATCCGGGACCTGGCGGCATCGATCCGCCAGCGCCTCAACAACATCGCCAAGGAACGACATCGCCCCGCGGCCGAGTTGCTCGCCGCCCTCGTCGAAGGGGTGCCGTTCGCGAAGCACTGGCCCAGGGGAGGACCGTGGGAATGACGCAGCCCTGGCAGATGAGTAGCAACCCCATCTCTTGTCTCACGGTCACCGCGCTTGGGCGCCGCAGGGAAGCTCATCCTGCTACCGTCCGCCGCCCATGCGCGAATCGCTGCAGCCGCTGCGCTTCGTCCTGCTCGTGTTCGCCGGCCTGGTGAACCGCGAGCAAGCCCGGGTCGTCGCGTTCGTGCGTGAGGAGAACCGCGTGCCGCGCGAGCATCTCGGCGAGAAGCGCTTCCGCCTCGCGGACGGCCAGCGGCGCCGGCGGGCGCGCAGCGGCCGATTCGAGGCCGAACTGGCTCGGCCGGATTTCCGCCCGGAACGCGCATCCCACCGCCAACCACCACCTTGCGTGCGCCCCGTACAGCACGACGCCCCGGGGCTTGCGGCCCCGAGGCGTTCGCGTCCAACTGACTGGTAGCGGGGGGAGGATTCGAACCTCCGACCTTCGGGTTATGAGCCCGACGAGCTACCGGGCTGCTCCACCCCGCGGTGAGGAGGAAGGAAGATAGCGTCCGCCGGCCGCGCGCGGCAAGCGCCTTCTCGCCTTTCCCGCCGCGCTACTTCGCGTCCACCAGCTGCAGGAACTGCGCGCGCAGTTCGGGCGGACAGTCCTGGGCCTCGAACAGGGGCCGGTAGCGTTCGAGCTCGGCAACCGTCGACTTGCGACCGCCCGGATCGTGCCGCAGTGCCGCCTGGCCCCAGTCGAGCAGCCGCGAACGGAACGACGGGTCCTCCGGCGGCGTGGCCCTGCGGACCTTGTCGAGCATGCGCACCGCGCCACCCGGATCGGCGGCGGCGAGGGCGCGCGCGACCCGGCCCTCGAGATCGAGCGCGCGCGGGTCGGGCGGCAGCTCGGGGTCGCGCTCGCCGAGCAGCCGGGCGGCCAGTTCGGCCTTGCCGAGGCCGAGTTGGGCCTCCGCGGCCAGGCAGCGCATGCGGTCCTTCTGCTCGGCGCGCAGCGGTGCGCGCACGGCAGCGCCCGGCGCGGGCGCGGCGCCGTTCCCCAGCCAATTGCCGGAACGCAGCACGACCTCCTGGAACCTGCCGCCGGCGAGTTCGACCTCGAGCCGCAGGATGCGGTGCTCCGGGCCGTCGAGGCGCTGGGCCTCGTCGAGCGGGTCGAGCGCGGCGAACGCGACGATCACGTCGCGGGCCTCGCGCAGCAGGTCGTCGCTGCCGTTCCACGGCTCGCGCGCCGACTTCAGCAGCGCGGTGCGGATCAGCCAGGTCATGGCCTCGCGCGCGCGTTCGGCAACGCTGCTCTCGCCGCTGCCGACGTCCTTGCCGAGGTCGACGGCCGCGTGGTTCTGCAGGACGAGGCGCAGGCTCTGGCGCTTCTCGAACTGGTGCAGGTTGCGGCAGGCGCCGAGCCACTGGCCACGGTCCGCGCGCGGGTCGCCGGCGACCGCGGTCAGCGCCGCGAGCAGCGGATCGACGCGGAACTGGTGTTCGGCTGGCACCGGGAAGCCCAGTTCGGCGATCACCATGTTCAGCGCGCCGATCGCCCTCTCGGGCATCTGCGGCTCCCGCCCGCAGACCTGCAGCGTGTCGACGAGCGCGCGCAGCACGGCGGGGTTGGGTTCGCGCCCGAGGTGGTCGCGCACGGCGACGATGGCCGTCGCGATCCAGCTCGCGCGCCGCGAATCGACGATCTCGACGAGCCTGGCCAGCGACTCGGCCGCCGCCTGGCGGACCTCCGGGGCGGGGTCGTCGAGCAGCTGGCACATGCCGGCGAGCCACACCTCGGCGAGGCTCGACTGGTCGCGCCACCCCTGCAGCTGGATCAGGCACGCCGACCGGAACTCGCGGTCCAGCGCGCGGTCCTTCGCGAAGGCGAGCAGCATGCCGAACACGTCGGTGACCCGCTGGTCGCGGGCGTCCAGCGTGATGGCGAGCTGCAGGGCGACCCGGCGCAGGTCGGACCAGGCGGGATCGCCGCAGAGGTCGCGCACGAGCGCCAGCCAATCCGCCTTGTCCGGGTCGTTCTCGGCCGGGGCGCACCAGCGCGGCGCCGAACCGGCCGACAGGGTCGCGAGTGCGGCCTCGAGCACCGGCCGGGCCTCGCTGCCGCGAGCGAGTTGCTGTTGCGCGAAGCGCACGATGCGCGCGCGCGAATCGACGGTCGGGAACCGCCGCAGTCCACGCAGGGCCGAGATCTGCTCGTCCGGCGTGCCGGCGTCGAGCTGTGCCTGCAACAGCGCGGTGAGTTCGGTCGCCAGCTCCGCATCCTCGGCGCGCGCCGTCAGGGCCGCGACCTCGAGCAGCGCGGCGCGCCGGCGCCGCTGCTCGGGGGCCACGGTCCGCCAGCGCTGCAGCAGGGCCCGACTGAAGCCCTGGCGCGGCACCGGCGAGTCGTCCGGCGGCAGGCCGGCCGCCAGCGACTGCTGCAGCAGCTCCAGGCAGGCGTCGAGCACGGTGGGATCGTCGACGAGCGTGCGGCCCTGGATCGCAGCCCAGTCGACGCCGGGCCTGCGCGAGGTGTGGGCGCGCACGAACTCCCGCGCTGCGTCGATGCGCAGCCGTTCCTGCTCCTCGCGCGCGCGCTCGGCGCGCCGCTCGGCGTCGCGCGCGGCGCGCTCCGCCAGATCGACGTAGCGCACGTCGCGATGGCGTTCGTACCAGGCGGCGAACTGGGCGCGCGAGGCGAACTCCTCGTCGTGCAGGGTCAGCAGGCGCAGCGAACGGCGCGCGGCGGTGCGCACGACCGTGTCCGCGTCCTCGAGGTAGTCGGCGATCGGCGGCGCGAGGAACAGCTGCTGCAGGTCGGCGACGCAGCGCAGCAGCCGGGCCTTCGTCGCGGCGTCGGCGGGGTGCAGCAGCACCGCCAGCGCGTCGGCGAGTTCGCGCGCGTTCGCGCGCTGCAGCGCACCGCGCGCCGCGGCCGCGGCGCTGCCCGGCACGAGTTCCAGGTCGCTGCCGTCGGCCGGCCAGAACCGGGCGCAGGCCCCCAGGTAGCCCACGAGGAGTTCGCGGCGCAGGTCGGCCGAGGCGCCGCCGAACTGGCTGCCGGGCAGGCCGCAGAGCTGCTGCTGCAGCCCTGCCAGGATCGCCGGCACCACGAGGTCGACGTCCTCCGTGCGCAGCAGGTGCTGCTGCAGCACGCGGTGCGCGGCCGGTTGCGGCATCGCGAGCAACCGCACGATGGCCGTCTCGCGGGCGTCCCGCCCGTCGGCTCCCGGCAGGCCGAGCTGCGCGCGCAGCCGCTCGATCTCGGCCTCCGGATCCTGGGTCTGGGCGCGCGCCGCGGCGCCGGCCAGCAGGACCACTGCGGTGAACGGCAGGGACCAGGGCCTGCCGACGTTCCACCCACCGCATGCCCGCACGTGTTTCATCGCACACCCTGTCACCGGCCAGCCAGCCGACCGCGCCATCCTACCGACGAGCCGGCGCAGTCCAGCATCGGCATTCCGGACGCACCGATTCACTGCAGCGGCCGGAGGCCGCAGGACGGGCGAACGCGCCCGGACCTCCCGTGGCGGGGATCAGCGCCGCAGCTGCCACCAGGCGAGCCAGGCCTCGCGGTCGCCGAGCGCCTGGGTCACGCCGGTGAGATGCCGCAGCGCCGCCATCGCCACGGCGGCCTGTGCCTCGGTGCCGAGGCGGACCAGGTCGATCAGCAGCCCCAGGGCCAGTTCGCGGTCCGCGCCGCGCGTGAACGAGGCGCCGAGGAACACGTGCGGGAAGTGGGCGGCGTCGCCGCGGCGGATCGCCTCGCGCAACGTGGCCAACGGCGCGCGCGCGATCGCTTCGTGGCCGCGCGGCCACTGGGTGAACGAGGTCGCCGCGACGGTCGTGTGCAGCACCGGCGCCCGGCGCCCCGCCACGTGCACGTAGCCGGGCATCAGGTCGATGCGCACGTGCATGGTCCGTTGCACGGCGTCGCCGCCCGGGACCTCGAGGGCGATCGGCTGGCGGAATACCGCGTCGCCGGCGAGTTCCACCGTGCGGTCGGCCCAGAGCAGCCCGTGGTTCTTGTGGGTGCGCGTGCCGCCGTCCACGTAGAGATCCTCGATCGTGATCGCGATCGCGAAGCCGATCGGGTCCGCCTCGTCGCGACCGCCGAGCCGCGCCGCCTCGCCGGAGGACGGCAGCGCGAACTCGAGGCGCAGCGGCTCGCCCAGCGGCGGCGGCGACGCGAGTTCGAGGGCCGGAGCCGCGGGCACTCCCTCACCGCCCGCGGCGACCAGGCGCAGGGTCGCCGACGTCGCCGCGTGGCGCGCGAAGGCCAGGCCGTGGGCGATCGCGCGGTAGCCGCGCAGGCGGTCCCGCAGCCACTCCGGCAGCTGCGCCCGCTCGTAGCCGTCCAGCAGCGCCGACACGGCCGGCAGGTCGCGTTCGCCCACGGCTTCCTCGAGCCGCTCCAGCACGCGCTGGTACAACTCGAGCAGCGGGCGCACGTGCTCGTCGACCGGCCCGGCGCCGAGCGGGATCGCCTGCGGCACCGCCAGTTCCGCGACCGCCGTGCGGGCCGCCACCAGCGGGGCGTCCTCGTAGACGGTGACGCAGCCCGGCAGCAGCCAGCAGCAGGCGGCGGCGAACCCGGCGCGGCCCCGGCACCGCGCCGGGTTCGCACCGGATCGGGCTCGGACCGGCCGGGCCACGGGCGATCACCCGCGGTCGGCGTTCTCGGACTTCTTCTGCGCCTCGCGCGCGCTGACGCGCTGGCCGATGCCCTTGAGCTGGTCGGCGAGCGAGCCGAGCGCCGGCGTCGGCGGCTGCGGGCGGTCCGGCTCCTTGCCGGTGCCGCCCTCGCCCTCCTCGCCCTCTTCGAAGTGGGCCTGGATCAGCGTGAGCCCGATCTTCCGCTCGTCGGTGTCGATCTTGATGATGCGCACCTCGACGCGCTGGCCGACCTTGACCACTTCCTCGGGGTTGTCGACCTTGTGGTCGGCGAGCTCCGAGATGTGCAGCAGGCCCTCGAGTCCGGGTTCGAGTTCGACGAACACGCCGAAGTTCGTGATCTTGGTGACCGTGCCCGGGACGCTGTCGCCGATGTGGTAGCGCGCCGGGATGTCGCCGCTCCACGGGTCGGCCTGCAGCTGCTTCAGGCCGAGCGCGATGCGCTTCTTCTCCTGGTCGACCGACAGGACCACGCACTCGACCTCCTCGCCCTTCTTCACGACCTCGCTCGGGTTCGTGATCTTGCGCGTCCAGCTCATGTCGGTGATGTGCAGCAGGCCGTCGATGCCTTCCTGCAGTTCGATGAACGCGCCGTAGTTGGTGAGGTTGCGCACCTTGCCGCGGATGACGGTGCCGGGCGGGTAGTGCTCGGCGACCATGTCCCACGGGTTGACCTCGGTCTGCTTCATGCCGAGGCTGATCGTCTGCTTCTCGGTGTCGACCTCGAGCACCACGACCTCGACCTTGTCGCCCTGCTTGACGACCTCGTTCGGGTGGTTGACGCGCTTGGTCCACGACATCTCGGAGATGTGCACGAGGCCCTCGACGCCGTCCTCCAGCTTGACGAACGCGCCGTAGGACATCAGGTTGACGACCTCGCCGGCGACGCGCTGGCCGACCGGGTACTTGTCCGTGATGTTCTCCCACGGCGACGCGGTCTTCTGCTTCATGCCCAGCGCGATGCGCTCGCGCTCGCGGTCGATCTTGAGCACCTTGATCTCGACCTCGTCGTCGAGCTTCAGCATCTCGGACGGGTGGTTCACGCGGCCCCACGACATGTCGGTGATGTGCAGCAGGCCGTCGATGCCGCCGAGATCGACGAACACGCCGAAGTCGGCGATGTTCTTGACGATGCCCTTGCGGATCTGGCCTTCCTGCAGCTCCGCGAGCAGCTGCGCCTTCTTCGTCTCGCGCTCCTCCTCGATGAGCTTCCGGCGCGAGATGACGATGTTCATGCGCTCCTCGTCGATCTTGATGATGCGCGCCTCGATCTCCTTGCCGATCCAGTCGCCGATGTCGCCGGCGCGGCGGATGTTGACCTGCGAGGCCGGCAGGAAGACCGGCACGCCGATGTCGACGAGCAGGCCGCCCTTGATCTTGCGCAGCACCATGCCCTTGACCGAGTCGCCTTCCTTGTGCGTCTGGATGATGTTCTCCCAGCCGCGGATGCGGTCGGCCTTGCGCTTGCTGAGCAGGATGTAGCCTTCGGCGTCGTTGATCTGCTCGACCAGGCACTCGATCTCGAGGCCGGGCTGCACGGCGAGCGGATCCGGGAACTCGTCGAGCGTGATCTGGCCCTCGGCCTTGTAGTTGACGTCGACCACGACGACGCCGTCCTCCTGGACCTTGATGACCTTGCCGCGGACGATCTTGTTGGGCGTGAGTTCGGCGACGGTCTTGCCGATGGCGGTGTCCAGTTCGGCGAGCGTCGTGCTGCCGAGCGCCTCCGACGTGAGCCGCGAGAGCTCGTCGGCGGGCATCGAGAATTTCTTGATCAGATTCTTGCCGTGCATCAAACGAAAAGGGGTTGAGGGAAGGAACGGAACGGAACGACGATGAAGTGCTGCCCCGGTCCGGCAGGGCCGGCCGTCGCAGCGATCACAGTCCCGCCCACCAGACCACCCGGCGGACGGTTGCCGGCGTCGGGGCTCAGGCCCCGCCGTCGGCGGAAGAAGAAGAGGAAGGAGGAGAACGGGTTTCGGGCGCCGCGGCGCCCGGTGCGGGCGCTGCGGGGGAACGACTCGGCTCGCCGGCCAGGCCCTCGCGCAGCGGCGCGTTGGCGAGGGCCGCGACGCAGGCGCGCAGCGCGTCGACGCCGCCCGGCGCCAGCACGCGTTCGGGCAGCCACGGTTCGCCGAACCGCACGACGATGCGGCGCGGCCGCGGCAACAGCGCCCCGCGCGGGAAGGCGCGGCTGGCCCCGTCGAGGCCGACCGGCACCACGAGGGCCCCGGTGCGGCGCACGAGGAACTCGACGCCGGTGCGGAACGGGCCGACCGTGCCGTCCACGCTGCGCGTGCCCTCGGGGAACAGGCCGACCGCCTCGCCGCCCGACAGGTGGTCGGCGACGAGGCGCAGGGCGTCCTTCGACGGCGCGCTGCGGTCGATCAGCGTGACCCCCACCTGCGCCAGCCACCAGCGCATCGGCGGGAAGCTCGCGAGCCCGGCCTGGGCGAGGTAGCCGATCCAGCGGCGCGTCGAGACGCCGACCAGCGGTGGGTCCAGGTAGCTCGAGTGGTTGGCGACGAGCAGCACGGAACCCGCGGCCGGCACGTGCTGCCGGCCCTCGACGCGCAGGCGGAACCACAGCTTGCAGAACGCGAGCATGCAGTACTTCGAGAGGTTCCACCAGAACGCGCTGCGCCGCACGGTCCGCAGGGGCCGCAGGGGCCGGCGCGCGGGGGGCCGCGCGGGCGCCGTCACGGCGCCCCTCCGCCGCCAGCACCGCGCACGAAGCCGAGCAGGCGCGCGACGACCGCCTCGGTCGTGAGCCCCGTCGAGTCGACGTAGAGCGCGTCGGCGGCCTGCCGCAGCGGCGCATCGGAGCGCGTGCTGTCGAGCCGGTCGCGCACGAGGATCTCGGCGAGCACGTCGGCCTCGCCGACGCTGCGGCCCTGGCGCGCGAAGTCCTGGCAGCGGCGGCGCGCGCGTTCGCTCGGCGCGGCATCGAGGTAGATCTTCCAGCGCGCGCGCGGGAAGACCACGGTGCCCATGTCGCGGCCTTCCGCGACGACCGGCCCGGCGTTCGCCACCTCGCGCTGCAGTTCGCGCATCGCGGCGCGCACGAACGGCAGCGCCGAGACCGCGGAGACCTGCGACTCGACCTCGCGCGTGCGCAGGTGCGCGGTGACGTCGTTGCCGTTCACGAACAGGCGGTCGCCGTGCAGCGCGAGCCGCGCCGAGCGCGTGGCGAGCTGCATGCGCGCGTGGCCGAGGTCCGGCTCGGCGGAGCACTCGGCCGGCGCGCAGCCTTCGGCCAGGAAGTGCCAGGTCACCGCCCGGTACATCGCGCCCGTGTCGAGGAAGCGGAAGCCGAGCGCCCGCGCGAGCAGCCGGGCGACCGTGCTCTTGCCGGCCCCGGACGGGGGGTCGATGGCGACCACCTCGGTGGGCCCGGCCGCGGCCGGCGCGGCGCCGGCGGCAGACGGACCGGGAACGGGCTCGGAGGACGACAAGGCCTGGGCGGGATGGGTCGGCGGGTCGGGGAATCGGGAGAGAGTCGATCCTGATTGGGAAAGATCGCGGCCGGACCACGACCACGGCCGACGATCCGGTGTCGAGCGTTCTCGACGAGGGGGCGAAGAGTCTAGCGATCGCCCGACCGGCATGGCAACCGGGAATCCGGCCTCTTCTGGGACCGACGCCGCCGCACCGCGCCGGCAGTCCTCCCGCCGTCACGGCGGGAACGGGGGGTCCGGCGGCTCGGCGACGGGCCGCAGTTCGCCGCCGTCCAAAAGGAAGCGCACCGGACGCAGCCCACCCGCGTCGGCCAGCAGGCCGACCCGGTCCGCGTCGAACGCCGGCAGCACCCGGTAGCACCCGCCCGCCGCCGAACCGGCCGCGTGGCGGTGGATGTGGCCGAACACCACCAGTTCCGCCCCCGCCGCGAACACCTCGCCGAGCGCCGACCGGGTCGGCAGGAACCGCTGCTGGTCCCCCGACATCACGACCTTCCGGCTCCGCGCGCGCGCGCGCTCGCCGAGCCGCAGCGCGAGCCCGGCCGGCAGTCGCCGCAGCAGCCACCGCGTGCACGGATGCCGCAGCCACCGCTTCGCCCGCTGGTAGGGCAGGTCGTTGCGGCACAGTTCGTCGCCGTGCAGCAGCACCGTTTCGCGACCGCCGAGACGGAGCCGGAGTCCGCCGCGCGCCAACCGGGCCCGGCTCGCCGCGGCGAACTCGTCGCCGAGCAGGAAGTCCCGGTTGCCGCGCAGCAGGTGCACGGCGACCCCGCGCGCGGCCGCCGCGGCGAACCGCGCGGCGACGTCGCGGAAGACGCCGCGCCGCACCTGGGCCGCCGACACGTAGCAGTCGAACAGGTCGCCGAGCACGAACAGGCGCCCGGCGCGCGCCTGGGCCGCGCAGAGCGCGAGGTCCAGGGCCGCGAGCGCGGGGCCGCCGTCGCCCGGCACGTGCAGGTCGGAGACCAGCAGCGCCGGCCGGTCGTCGTCGGGAACCGCCTCGATCGTCGTGCCGAGGATCCGTGTCACCGCGCAGCGTCCTCGAGGAACAGGGCGCCGAACGGATCGAGCCGCAGTTCGAACCTGGCCGCCGTGCCGAGGTCCTCGCCGCCGAGGTGGCGCAGGTGGCGCTCGCGCGGCAGTTCCACGACGACGGGGCGCGGCCCCTGCGCCGCGAGGTTCGCCAGCAGGGCCGGGGCGTCCAGCGCGTGCAGGCGGATCGCCAGCACCGACCGCCCGTCGCGCAACCGCAGCGGCACGCGCTCGACGCAGGTCGGCAGACCGGCGCCGCGCACGTCGCAGGGCGGCTCGACCGAGGCCTGCTGCAGCACGGCGCGCACGCGGCGGCGCAGTTCGCGCGCGACGTCGACGCCCACCTCGTCGAGGCGCACGCGCGGGTAGTCGCAGACGGGCGCGTTCAGGTAGACGGCACGGCCTCTGCCGACGCGGTTCTCCCGGTAGGGGTCGCCGTCGCGCCGCCGTTCGCCGAGCCGCCCGCCGAGCCGGCGCTCCGCGAGCGGCAGGCCGCCCTGCGCGCTGCCCGCCGACCTGCCTTCGCGCACCAGCAGGTCCTCCCACCGCAGGCTGCGCTGCCGGATACCGAACAGTTCGTCGAGCGCGCCCGCGGGCCGCTGCCGCAGGACCTCGTCGTAGAGCGCCGTCGAGTGGTCGGCGAGCACCGTGCCGCCCGCGCGCACGAAGGCCATGATCGCCTGCGCCGCGCGGTCCGCGAGCGCGATCGTCGCGGGCAGCACGAGGCAGCGCGGCTGCCGCAGCAGCAGGCGTTCGGCGAGCGCGTCCTCGCCGACGAAGTGCGGTTGCAGGCCGAGGTCCTGCAGCAGCCGGGTCCAACCGAGCCGCGCCGCCTGGCTCGTGCTGTGTTCGGCCTCGTAGGACGGCAGGCGCCGGGGCCAGGTCGGCCCGTCGCGCGCCGAGTCGAGCATCCACCAGGCGCGCACCGACGCCTGGGACTCGACGACCCAGCAGTCGCCCGGCTCGATCGATGCGCCGGCGCAGGCGTCGAGTTCGGTGGAGAAGCACAGGGCCGCCTCGCGCACGGCGCGGCCGAACGGCGACAGGCCGCCGCCCGGGGCGAACACGTTCGCGTCGTTCCAGACGACGGCCCCCGCGAGCCCGTGCGCGGCCATCGCGGCGAAGCGCGCGCGCACCAGCTGGCCGGGCGGCACCGTCGCGGCCTCGCTGTCCGGCCCGGGCGGGAACAGCGTCGCGTAGCGGTGCGCCCCCGGCGGCAGCAGGCTCGCGGCGAGTTCCGGCGCGCCGCCGATCGCGTAGGGTTCGGCGAGCGTCAGCAGCGGCAGCAGCCGCGCGGCGTCGCTGCCGCCGAACGCCGCCGGAGCCGAACTGCCCGTGAGGCCGACCGGCACGCCCGGCGCGGCGCGCCGCGCCGCGGCGGCCAGCGCGCCGATCCCGCGCGCCCACTGCTCGTCGGCGAACTGGCGCAGCAGACCGTAGGCGCGCAGGTCGCGCGGCAGCACCACGTCGCCGAGTTCGCGCCGGCGCACCTGGTCGGTCGTCGGCGGCACGACGTCCGCGAAGCTGGCGTGCTGGCTGCCGAACGCCGCGTTCAGTTCGTCGATCGTCGCGAAGCGGCCCTGCACGAACCGCCGGAAGTCGCGCATGCAGACCTCGCAGCGGCAGGTGTCGAGCGGCGCGTCGCGCCGCGTCGCCGAGGCCTCGTCCGCCAGCGCGACGAAACGCAGCCCGGGCCCGAGGGCCGCCTGGACCGCCGCCGCGGCCGCCGCCGCGACATCGTCGACCAGACCCGGCGTGGCGAAGCAGCCGGGGCGCACGAGCACGGCGGGGTCGCGCGTGCGCTCGTAGGTCTGCCGCAGCGGCAGCCACTGTTCGTCGCGCAGTTCGAGCACGCCCTTGCCGACCGGCTGGTCGAGGTAGTAGCCGAGCCCGGCCGCGACGACGGGCGCCGGGTCGACGCCGCGGCCCAGTTGCACCGCCGTGAAGCCGGCTTCCCGGGCGGCACCGGCGCGCGACGCCGCGTCGCCCACCCAGAGCACGCGCTCGAACCGCGCCGGCGGCGACGGCGGCGGCGCCTGCTGCGCGGCGAGCCACGGCAGGAGCCCGCCCAGGCACAGCCCCGCCGGCCAGAGCGACCTCGACCCGTTCATTCGATGCCGTAGTCCTTGAGCTTCTCCCACAGCACCTTGCGCGAGATGCCGAGCACCGAGGCCGCCTTGGTGCGGTGCCCGCCGACGCCGCGCAGCACCTCCTTCAGGTGTTCGCGCTCGGCCTCGACGAGCACCTCGCGCAGCGTGCGCAGCGTCGCCGGCGGCTCGAGCGCGGCGCGGCGCGCCTTGTCGACGGGCAGCAGGTGCTCCTTGCGCAGCACGGTGGCGCCGCCGGACATCGCGATCGCCTGCGCGCAACGGTTCTCGAGTTCGCGGACGTTGCCGGGCCACGAGTAGTCGGCCATCGCCTCGAGCACGTCGGTCTTGACGGTGAAGGCCCGCCCGCCGCCGAGCTTGCCGATGAAGTGCTGCACGAGCAACGGCAGGTCGCCTTCGCGTTCGCGCAGCGGCGGCAGGCGCACCGGCACCACGTTCAGCCGGTAGTAGAGGTCCTCGCGGAACCGGCCCGCGCGCACGTGCTCGAGCAGCGGCACCTTGGTCGCCGCGACGACGCGGATGTCGACGCGCACGAGCGTCTCGCCGCCGACGCGCTCGAACTCGCGCTCCTGCAGCACGCGCAGCAGCTTGACCTGCACCGACGGCGGCATGTCGTCGATGTCGTCGAGGAAGACCGTGCCGCCGTCGGCGACCTCGAAACGCCCGCGGCGCTGGCGCTGCGCGTCGGTGAACGCGCCCTTCTCGTGGCCGAACAGTTCGGTCTCGAGCAGCGTGTCGGGCAGGGCGCCGCAGGACAGGGCGACGAACGGCTTGTCCTTGCGCGGGCTCAGGGTGTGGATCGCCCTGGCGATGCGCTCCTTGCCGGTGCCGCTCTCGCCCTCGATCAGCACCGACGCGTCGGTGGGCGCGACCGTGCGCACGGTCTTCACGACGGCCGCCATCGCGCGGCTCAGGCCGATCACGCCCGGCAGGCCCTGGCCCGGCTCGGACTGCAGCTGCTCGCGCAGCCGCTGGTTCTCCGACAGGAGGCTGCGGAACCTGGCGATGCGCCGCAGCCGCTCGATCACGTGCTCGTTCAGGAACGGCTTCTGGATGTAGTCGTCGGCGCCGAGCCGCATGGCCTCGACGGCGTGCTCGACCGTGGCGTAGGCGGTCATCACGAGGACCTCGGTGTCCGGCCGGGCGCGCTTGGCCGCACCGAGCACCTGCATGCCGTCCGCGCCGGGCAGCCGCACGTCGGTGATCACGACATCGAAGCTGCGCTGGCCGAGCACGTCGATCGCCAGCTTGCCGTCGGCGACGTGCTGGACCTCGTAGCCGGCGGCCTCGAGGTCGTCCTGCAGCGTGACCGCGATCGTCTGCTCGTCCTCGACGAGCAGGATCCGCATCGGCCCCGGGCTCATGCCTGGCCTCCGCGCCGCTCGACGTCGCCCGACTGCCGCTGCGACCCGGTCCACGGCTCCGCGCCGGCCCCACCCGGCGGCGGCTCACCCGCGCCGCCGCGCAGCTGCGCTTCGCCGAAGGAAACCACCTGGTCGCCGCCGCTGCGCAGCGCGTAGTCGAGCGCGGCCTCGGCCTGCCCCACGAGCGTGTCGAAGAACATGGTCTGCTGGTCGGCGCAGGCGCTGATGCCGACGCTGAGGGACAGCGCGAGCACGCGGCCCTCGACGGCGATCTCGAGGTCGCCGAACAGCTGGTGCAGCCGGTCGGCCACCACGCGCGTCTGGGCCAGGTTCGTGTGCGGCAGCACGAGCAGGTAGCGGTCGTCGTTGGTGGCACCGAGCAGGTCGCCGCCGCGCGTCTTCTCCTTGACGAGCCGACCCATCGTCTGCCGCACCGCGCTGCGCAGCCCGGCGCCGTGCAGGTCGACGAGCTGGGGCAGCCGGTCCACCTGCATCAGGACGCAGCCGAGCGGGATGCCGTGCCGTCGCGCGCGCGCGAACTCGTTCTTCATCAGGTGCAGGATCTGCGCCTGCGAGAAGAGCGCGCTGCTGAGGAAACCCTCGGCCGCGTCGTCGGCGCCCTTCTGGAGCCCCCCCGGACGGCCCTTGCGGAAGCCTGGTCTGGTCATCGCGTCGTGGTTCCGGGGCCGCGCACGGCCCGGGTGCCGAGGAACCTACCGAGGTTTCCCCCGCTGGACCATGCCGCCTCCAGGAGAGATGCAGAGAAAAAAGTACGGGCCTCAGCCGGTCAGAACTGAGGCCCGTGGATGCGGGTGAGGCTACGCAATGGAGAGGGCGGTTAGGGAGGGGGGATACTGGTCTCCACCACACAACCTCGACCCGACTGGTGTCTGCTGGATCGGAGCCGGTTGCCCGACTCCGCGCCGGCACGATGGTCAGTCGAGCCGGCCGGTCATTCAGAGAGCGTTTCGCTGCCAGCGGCGGCCGAAGCCACCGCCACCGGTCCGCTCGGCTCCCTGGCCAGGCTAGCCAGGGCTCCTCGCGAGCCAGGAACGGGATGATGCCAGAGACTCCACGGGGTTTCAACAGGAGATCCCCAGGATTTTTCCCCCGACTTCGGAAGAGCCGTCGCCGAGACGCTCGGGCGGCGCCGTCCCCATGTCTTCCACCGACAGCGCAAGTTGCTTCCTGATGGCTCGATGCGGCATTCGGCCGAGAGGCCGAGCAACCTTCCACAGGACATGGGCTGTTGTGGAGAAAGCCCCGGTGCTACCGCGGCCGCGTCACCGCCGCAGCGACGGGAACAGCTCGTAGAGCCACTCGAGCACCCGGTAGATGTCGAAGCCGGGGATCTTGTACTTCAGCAGCAGCAGGGCCACGATCAACACGACCGAGAACAGCGACAGGAAGATCGCCTGCGCGCAGAGTTTCGCCAGCAGGCCCTTGGCGCGCACCCTGACCGGCGTGCCCGGCTCCTCGCGCCCGCCGCGCATGATCCAGTCGCGCTGGGCCTGCAGCCCCTGCTGCAGGAGGCGCTGCGTCTCGACGGGCTCGGCGAGGATCGCCTGGGTCACGACCTGCCACGGGAACTCGGCCGTGCTCTGCTGCAGCGTGCGCCGCAGCTGGTCCATCGTCTTGCGCGAGACGGCGCCCGCCAGCAGCCGCAGCGAGGCCTCGCCTACCGCCCGCGACGCAGCATCGGGACGAGCGAGATCGGGAGGGGTCTGCGACATCGCGCACCTACCTTCGGGAGGACCGCCGACCCGGGCCCGCGGAACGGCGGCCTGCCCGCAGGGTAGAGGCAGCGCCGCAGGCCCACACGGTCACTGCTTCTGCGCCTTCGTGAACGCCCGGTTGCGACCGCGGACCGCCTTGACGAGCGGGAACGACACCGTGCGGTCGCCCTTCTTCAGCGTGATGATGCCGCGCTTGATCACCTGCGTGGAGATCCGCAGCGTGATCACCTGCCCCTCGGGAGTCAGGATGCGCACCGGCTGGATGTTCGGCTTGAAGGTGCGCTTGCTGCGTCCGGTGACGCGCCTGCCGACACCGCCTTCCTTCTTCGCCAGACCGCGGCGCTTGACCTGGTTTCCGATGCGGGTGCGACGACCGGTGACGGCACAGACTCTGGACATGGCGGGCAGCTCGGTAGGGTGAGGGGGCGAGGAGGATAGCAACCCCGTTCTGCGACACAAGGGCCGGGGTCGCCGGCCGAGCCGCCCGGACCGGACGTGCACCTCCCGGGACCGGGCTTCGGCCCCCCGGCCGATGCCGCGGCGGCAGGGGAACCGCAGGGCGGCGCGGGCCAGCCTGCCCTGCGGCCTTCCGTCGGCCGGGCGGGAATGCGAGAATCCCGCGCGGTCGACCCCCTCTCCCTCGCGCGCCCCATCCCGCGCGCCTGCCGCCCCCTCCGTGGACCCGCGGCCCTCACCCCTGCCATGAAGCCCACGACCCTGCTCTGTGCCGCCTGCATCGCGGCCTGCGCCAACGTCGCCTCCCCCACGCCGACCGAACGAAGCCGCCTCGCCGAGGCGCAGGCGCTGCTCGCCGAGGACCCCCACAAGGCCCTCGACATCACCGACGAACTGCTCGCGCACGCGCCGCACTGGCGCGATGCGCGGTGGTGCGCGGCCGAGGGGTCCCGCCTGCTCGCCGCGCGCAGCGCGGGCAACCAGGCGGCGTTCCTGCTGCAGGATGCCGCGCGCAACCTCGAGGTGCTGGTCGCCGACGCCGGCGCCGGCAAGGAGCCGGAGGCGTGGCAGCAGCTCGCGGAATGCCGCTACGAGCTCGGCGAGTTCGACCCGGCCGCCGCGGCGGCGCGCCAGGCGGCGGCCGGCTTCGCGGCGCTGCGCACGCAGGCGGGCAGGCAGCGCGCCGCCGGCGCGATCCTGCTGGCGGGCCGCGCCGACCTGCGGACCTTCGCGGCCGCGCGCGAGGCCGAACTCGCCAGCGGCGAACGCGACCCCCGCGGCGTCGTGGTTCCGTCCAAGGCGGTCGCGGCCCAGGCCCAGCGCGCCGTCGCGCAGTTCGAGAGCGCGCGCGGTGAGTTCCCCGCCGAGGCGTGCACGCAGATCGCCGTGGTGTGGCAGTTCCTGGGCATGGAGAACGAGTCGACGGCCGAGTACGAGCGCGGCCTGCGCTCGTCGCCGGACACCGAGGCGATCCACTCCGCGTACATCGGGCGCATGATCGCGCTCGGGGGCCGACAGCAGGCCCTGGTCGGCGCCTACGCCGGGTTCGTGCGCGAGAGCCCCGCGGTGCCGCTGCTGCACTGGTTCCAGGGCGAGGCGCTCTACGCGCGCGCCGACCAGCTGCGCTCGGTCGGCGACCAGGCGGGCGCGATCGCGGCCTATGCAAGGGCCCGCGCCGGGTTCGGCGAGTACGCGGCGATGGTGCCGGGGCACCGCGACAGCGCCGCGCGGCGGATCGCCCAGTGCGAACTGTCGATCGCGCGGTCCGCGGTCGAGTCCGGGGACTTCGCGCGCGCGCGCGCACACCTGTTCGCCGCCGACGAGGCCTCGCCCGCCGCCGTCGCCTACCTGGACGGCGCGCCGCAGCTCGTCGACAGCTTCGGCAGCCACTACGCGGGGGTCGTGTTCGCGATGAACCGCGCGCTCGCCGAGAGCGGCGTCGACGGCGTCGAGAAGGCGCTCGAGTTCAACGAGGCCGTGCTGGCCCGCCACCCCGACCGCTTCGGCTTCGTCTACAACAACGCCGCGCTGCCGGCGCGCGATCTCGGCGTGCGGCTCGCCGACGCCGGCCGCACCGCAGCAGCGATGGAACTCTGGGAGCGCAGCTACCGCTACTACGAGAAGGCCGTCGCGCTGTCGCCGGACGACGCCCGCATCGCCAACGACTGCGGCCTCGTGCTGATCTACCACCTGAACCGCGACTTCGGCCGCGCGCGCGAGCTGTTCGAGCGCGCGATCGCGCTGGGCACCCGACAGCTCGCCGACCTGCCCGCCGATGCGGACCGCCGGGAGCGCGAACTGCTCGAGGAGGCCGTCGGCGACGCGTGGCAGAACATCGCCGTGCTGCTGCGCAAGCACGAGGGCAAGCCGTTCGCCGACTACCGCGAGTACTGCGAGCAGGCCGTCAAGTACTACCCCTGCGAGCGCCGCGCCGCGGCCGCGCTGCTGCGCAGCGAAGGCGCCGACGACGGCGATTCGCCGGCCGTCACCGCGGCGCGACAGGGCGGCGCCAAGGCGGCGCTCGACGAGGCCGAACCGAAGGTCAAGGCGAAGGCCGAGGCCGGCGACCTCGACGGCGCGCTCGCGCTGCTCGACGAGATCGCCGGGAAGTGCAAGGACTATGCGCCGTTCCACGCGCGGCGCGGCGAGCTGACGCTGCAGTTGGCCAACCAGAGCCGCGACCAGGGGCGCAAGGGCACCGATTTGTTCTACCAGGAGGCGGTCGCCTCGCTGCAGCGGGCGGTCGCGCTCGACGGCGAGCCGATCGGCCCGCGCCAGCTGCTGGGGCAGGCGCTCTACGAGAACAACGACCTCGAGGGCGCCGCGGGCACCATGTCCGCCCTGCTGCTGCATCTGCAGTCCAAGGGCGGCGGCAAGGCCGAGGAGCAGTCGGCCGCCCACGTGCTGCGCGCCAACGCCGCCGCGCGCGCCTACGCCGGCAAGAAGAGCGCGCAGCAGGACGACGCCGGACTGCTCGCCGCCGCGCGCACGTCGTTCCGCGCGCTCGAGCAGCAGGGCCGGCTCGACGCCGCTCTCGCCGGCCTGTGGTCGGCGACCGAGCAGTGGGCCGGCGCGCCCGCCGAGGCCGTCAACGTGTTCGTGCGCGCCCTGCGCAAGGCGCCCGAGGACCAGGCGCTGCTGAACGGACTCGTCGACACCGCGGCGAACACGCAGCAGCTGCCGCTCGCCGCCGAGGCGCTGCGGGCGCGCGGCGACGCGACCGCGCAGTGGTATCTCGGCAAGGTGCACTACCTCGTGGCCGCGCAGCAGCGCGAGGCGGGCAAGACCGACGAGGCGCTGCAGACCCTCGGCGCGGCGAGATCGTGCTTCGCCGAGTCGATGCAGAAGAACAAGGACTACCGCGCGAGCTGCGAGCAGTGGATCTCGTGGTGCCTCGGCAAGATGGGCAACATCGCGTTCCGCACCGAAGACCTCGCCAACGCCGAGCAGTGGCTGCTCGAAGCCGTGCGGCTCGGCCCGGGCACCATCGACACCGACCTCGGTCTCGGCGAGACGATCAAGCTCGGCATCCTGCTGGTCGCCGACAAGCACTACCGCCAGCGCGACCTGGCCAGGGTCGAGGCGATCTACCGCGCCGCGTCCGACGCGGCGAAGACCGACCTCGACCTGCTCAACAACGCCGGCCTGTTCGCGCGCGACCACGGCAACCAGCTCGAGGCCGCGGGCCGGCAGCAGGAGGCGATGGCGATGTACGAGCAGAGCTACAAGGCCTACCGCGCGGCGGTGCAGCTCGACGGCCGCAACGTGCGGCTGCGCAACGACTGCGCGCTGATCGCGATCCACTACCTCGGGCGCGACTGGGAACTGACGAAGCCGATGCTCGTGGCCGCGATCGCCGACGGCGAGAAGACGCTCGCCGAGGACCCGCCGCAGGACGTGCAGGAGAAGCAGAACCTCGACGAGGCCGTCGGCGACTGTTACGAGAACCTCGCACTCTGGCAGCTCCGGCACGGCAAGGACTACGTGGCCGCGAAGGCCGCCGCGCAGAAGAGCATGGCCCACTACCCGGGCCAGCGGCGGCCGGGCGCACGGCAGCACCTGCGGGAGGCGGAACGGCTGTTGCAAGGCAAGTAGGCATGTCCCCGATCCAGAGCCTGTTCCTGTGCCTCGGCCTCGCCGCCGCGGCACCCGGCCAGGAGCCCACAGAGCCGCCCGCCGCCCAGGATCTCGCGCTGCGCGAGGCGGCCTTCGGCGCCGAGAACGCCGGCCGCTTCGGCGACGCCGCCGACGCCTTCCTGAAGCTCGCCGCCGCCGACCCCGGCCGCGCCGAGTGGACCGTCGCCGCGGGCCGCTGCCTCGGCCGGGCCGGCCGCTACCGCGACGCGATCGACCTGCTCGACAAGGCCCGCGCCCGGTTCCCCGGCGTGATCGACGTGCCGGCGATGCTCGCCAGGACGTTCCTGCTGAAGGGCGAACTCGACCGCGGCGCGCTCGACCCGCGGCAGTGCTTCGCCGACGCCGCCGAGCTGGCCGAGCAGGTGCTGCGCACCGATCCCGGCCACGAGGACAGCCGGCTCGTGCTCGCACAGGCCCGCTACATGCTCGGCGACTGGGACGAGGCGGTCCGGCAGGCGGAACTCGCGGCGACGAACCACCCGCGCCGGCCCGGGGCCCACGTGCTGGTCGGGCGCATCGCGCTCGACCGGTGCCGCGACCTGCTGCGCGTGCATGCGGAAGGCCGCCTCGAGGGCCAGGCGCTCGCCGATCTCGTCGGCGCGATCGACGCCGAGCGCACGCGCGCGCGGGCGGCCTTCCACCGCGCCGCCGAACTCGACCCGGCGCGCGCCCACCCGCACGTGATGCTGGCCCAGCTGGCCCTGCTCGACCGGCGCACCGAACTCGCGCGCGGGCACCTGCTCGACGCCCTCGCCGTCGATCCCGACGCGGTGGCCGACCACTCGCTGTTCGAGCGCGAACTCGACTGGCAGGCCCGGCGCGACGCCTACGCCGGCGCGCTCGCTCGCTACCGCGCGACGCCCGGTGCGCGGCCCGAGAAGGCCGCGACGCTGCTGTTCCACGAAGGGCGCGCGCTCTACGACGGCCAGCAGTGGGCGGCCGCCCGCGCCGCGTTCGAAGCGGCGCTCGCCGCGAACCCGACGGCCACCAACTCCCACTTCTATGCGGCGTTCGCCGCCTACCGGCTGGGCGACCACGACGGCGCCGAGCGGCACGCGGCGGCCTTCGCGGCGGCCAGCACGGCGACGTTCGCCGACGTGGTGCGCGGCCTGCAGGGCGAGGCCCGCGGCCAGGCCGGCGCGGTGCTGCAGTTCCTCGCCGACCGCGCGTGGCGGCAGGGGCGCAAGGAACCGTGCCGCGACCTGAACCACGTGCTCGCCTGGCTGCTCGATTCCGCCGACGCGTGGAACAACTGCGCGCTCCTGTGCC
>Ga0194127_10002955_pt1 | contig 22373 bp, 12 predicted proteins | sample TA2KigC100mmetaG_FD_148624 | JGI IMG/M metagenome (GOLD analysis project Ga0194127, IMG submission 148624) | Freshwater microbial communities from Lake Tanganyika, Tanzania - TA2015036 Kigoma Deep Cast 100m | ecosystem: Environmental > Aquatic > Freshwater > Lake | place: Tanzania: Lake...
GGGGGTGATCACGTTTGCCGGCAAGGGACCGTACCTGGACAAGCACTCGACGGGCGGAGTGGGGGACAAGGTATCGCTTCCGCTCGCCCCGATCCTGGCGTGCCTCGGGATGCGCGTGCCGATGATTTCGGGGCGGGGGCTCGGCCACACCGGGGGCACGCTGGACAAGCTGGAGTCGATTCCCGGATTCAGGACCAACCTGGACATCGACGAGTTCCGCCGAGTGGTCGAGGAGGTGGGCTGCTGCATCATCGGGCAGACGGCCACGCTGGCGCCGGCGGACAAGCGGCTGTATGCGCTGCGGGATGTGACCGCCACGGTCGATTCGATTCCGCTCATCGCTTCGAGCATCCTGTCCAAGAAGAGGGCGGCCGGCATCTCGGGGCTTCTCATGGACGTGAAGACAGGCTCGGGGGCGTTCATGAAGTCGCTGCCCGATGCCCGGGCGCTGGCCGTGGCCCTCGTCGATTTGGGGCGGGCCCTCGGCCTGCGGGTCAGGGCCTTCATCACCGACATGTCGCAGCCGCTCGGGACCTATGCCGGCAATGCCGTCGAGATCGTTGAGACGGTCCAGGTGCTCTCGGGCCGGGGCCCCGCGGACACGACCCGCCTGGTGGAGGATTTCGCAGCGGAGATGGCGGTCATGAGCGGTCTGTACTCAGACCGCACCGACGCGTTGGCCGAGGTCCGCAAGGTCGTCTCGGACGGCAGCGCACTGATGCGGTTCGCCCGGATGATCGAGGCGCAGGGGGGCAACCCGCGGGTGGTCGACGATGTCAGGCTGCTGCCCACGGCCCGGCACCGGAGGGACATGACTGCCCGGCATCGGGGGACAATCGTCCGGGTGGATTGCGAGATGGCCGGCGCGGCCGTCGTGGTCCTGGGCGGGGGCAGGCGGCGCATCGAGGACCGGGTCGACCCGGTCGTCGGGCTCGAGATCCACCGCAGGATCGGGGAGCCGGTGGAGGCCGGCGAGCCGATCGTCACGGTGCACTACGACGTCCCGGCGCACCTGGACGAGGCGCTGGCCCTCCTGGAACGGGCGTACGTCATCGAGGACGGGCCCGCGGTTTCGCCTCCGTTGACGCACGAGGTGCTGTGAGATGGGCCCTGTCGTCGGCCGCCTGATCCCGCTGCTGGGGTACGGGCTGATGCTCGGACTCCTGGTTCTCCTCTCGGCCGATCGGCGAAGGATTCGGTGGTCCATCCTCGGCTGGGGCGCGTTGCTCCAGCTCGGGCTGGCTGCCTTGATGCTCCTGACTCCGGTGGGGAGCCGATTCTTCGCGGGGGTCAACCGGGTCGTGCTCGACCTGCTCTCTTTCACGAACGAGGGGATCCGGTTCCTGCTCGGGGAGTTCGGTCGCGGCGACATCGCCCAGCCGCTGCATTGCTTCCTGTTCCTGGTCCTGCCCACCATCGTCTTCTTCTCCTCGCTCATGGCGGTTCTCTACCACCTGAGGATCATGGAATTCGTGATCTCGGGCATGGCCTGGGTGCTGCGCAAGACGCTGCGGATCTCGGCTGCCGAGGCGATGAACGCAGCGGCCAACGTCTTTGTCGGGCACACCGAGGCGCCGCTCGTGATCCGGCCCTACCTCGAACGGCTCACCCGCTCGGAGCTGATGGCCGTGATGGTCTCCGGCTTCGCCACCATGGCGGGGGGCGTCATCGTGGCCTACTCCGTCATGCTCTCCCCTCACCTGGCGGACGTCGCCGGCCACCTGCTGGCCGCCAGCCTCATGAATGCGCCGGCATCGCTGGTGGCTGCCAAGATCCTGTTTCCGGAGACCGAGACGCCGGAGACGTTGTCGGGGGCCCGGGCCAATAGCGGGGAGCGGGATGCGAACGTGGTCGGAGCGGCTGCCCGCGGTGCTTCCGAAGGGGCACTGCTGTTCATCAACGTGGCTGCCATGCTCCTGGCCTTCATCGCCCTGGTCGCGCTGGCCAATGCCGTGATCTCCGGCGGGTTGTCCCTCGTCGGCATCGAGCGCTACGCAGCCGACGGAAAGCCGGATGCGCTCCAGTGGGCCGGCGGCTGGATCTTCTCCCCCCTTGCATGGCTGTGCGGCGTGCAGTGGGATGCAGCACCCGAGGTCGGGCGCCTGCTGGCGCAGAAACTCGTCCTCAACGAGTTCGTTGCCTACGGCGACCTCGCGTCGACGCTGCGGGGAGGGGCGCTCTCCGCCAGGGACGCCACCATCGCGGTCTATGCGCTGTGCGGGTTCGCCAACATCTCGTCCATAGCGATCCAGGTGGGCGGGATTGGCAGCCTCGCACCGGGCCAGAAGGGGAACCTGGTCCGTTTCGGAATCAAGGCCATGGCCGGCGGCTTCCTGGCAAGCTGTCTGTCCGCGTGCGCCGCTGCGTTGTTCCTGTAGAGGGGGCGAAGGACGAGCCCCGGAGCGGAGGCCACCGGCCGGCGATGGCCCGAGCGTTGTCCGTCAGGAGGGTTGCATGGATTGGTTCGAAGAAGTGACGAAGGCCGCAGCGTATTTGAAGAGCAGGCTCACCGCGGTGCCGCAGGTGGCCGTGGTGCTCGGGAGCGGCCTCGGGTTCCTGGAATCGCAGATGAAGGACGCGATCTCCATCCCCTACGGCGAGATCCCGGGCTTCCCGGTCTCGACGGTCCCGGGGCACAGCGGCCGGCTGGTGAGCGGCTCGCTGGGCGGAACGCCAGCCCTCCTGTTCTGCGGAAGGGTCCACCTCTACGAGGGGCTTTCGCCCCAGAAGGTGGCCATGCAGGTCCGGACGGCCGGCCTCCTCGGGGTCAAGGCGGTGCTGCTGACCAACGCGGCCGGAGGGCTCGATCCCACCTGGACCCCGGGAGAGATCATGCTGATCACGGACCACGTGAACCTCCAGGGAACCAACGTGCTGTGCGGGCCCGTGGAATCGCGCTTCGGCGAGCGTTTCGTCGACCTCACCGATGCGTACGACGCAGAGCTCCGGTCCCAGGTGCGACGGCAGGCGCGGGCCATGGGGATCGTGGTCAGGGAGGGGGTCTACCTCGGCCTGCTCGGTCCCAGCTACGAAACGCGGGCCGAGATCAGGATGTTCCGCCTGCTGGGGGTCGACGCGGTCGGGATGTCCACCGTGCAGGAGACCATCGCCGCCCGGCAGCTCGGAATGAGGGTGCTGGGGTTCTCCGTGGTGACCAACATGGCTGCCGGCCTGTCGTTCGGAAAGCTCTCGCACGACGAGGTCAAGGAAACCGCGGCCCGGGTTCAGAAGCGTTTCTCCGAGCTGCTGGTCGCCTCGGTCCGCACCGCGGGGCAGGTGGTCTCCGGGGGCTGATCCGAGGCAGACCGACGCGCTTCGGGTCTCTCGGGCAGGGCCTTCGCTTGACTTCCCGAAATACTCCTTGTTTCGCACCCCGGGCACGTGGTATTGTCGAGTCCGAGGAGGTTCTGCCATGGATCTGACCGCACTGAAGCCTGCCCGGATCATGCTGGTGGAGGACTCGGAGGGGGACGTCTACATCTTCAAGAGGGCTGTCGCCGATGCTAAGATTCTCAATGAGGTGACGGCTTTCAGGGATGGACGGGAGGCAATCAAGCACCTCCGTGACGAGAACAACGAGCTTCCGGGCATCATTTTCCTGGATATCAACATGCCCGTGATGTCTGGGTTCGATGTGCTCAGGCAGCTAAAGGCAACTGATCGCCTTTCACGCATTCCGGTGGTCATGTTGACCATATCACAGGAGGAGGAGGACATCATTCGGTCCTACGACTACGGTGCGGTGTCGTTCATCACCAAGACCGTACGTCCGGAGAACCTCCTCGACATCGTGTCCGCGTCGCCGGGATTGCAGTTCGTCATCTACGAGGGCGCACGGTAGCATTTCGGATCTGCGGTGGGCGGCCGGCCGGCGGTCACGTGGGGAAGAATATGTCGTCGGAGCGGAGCAGCGGACTCGGGGTGACCACCGGAAGCGGGTTGATGGTAGGAACGTCCAGGGGCGGACCGCTTGTCGGTCTTCCCTTGACCGTTGCGAGGAGGATTCGTGGGTATGGGGGGAACTGGCAGACAGCCATCAATGTCGGGTACGGCCTCGCTCTCGGGCTGACGCTGACCGGATCTGTCATACTCGTGTTCGGCGCCCTGGGCTGGTGAGCGACGCATCCGTTCTGCACGGGAGTAGAACCCTCCCGTGCTGTGGCCCCGGCACCGCTGTTCAGAGGCGGGCTGCGAGGTTTGCGGCAAGTATGACTTGGCTTGTGCTCTGACAGGGAAATCGGCGGCCCCCCTGACATAGGGCAACGTGGGTTTCGGGGTCTGTCGGATTGGGGGCCACCTCGTAGATGATCTGGTGGGGCCGTTGCCGGATGGTAGCAGATGGCGGGATGAAGGCTTCGGCGAAGGTCCGGGGCATGATGCGCAGGCCGTCGAAGTACTCCTGGGAACAGAACTCCAGCAGCGTCAGGAGGGTCATCTTGAAGCAAGTCGTGATCGTGTCGAGCGCGGTGTCCCGGACGTAGATCTCGTCAGGTATGGTCTGCCGCCCGAGCTGCTGCGTGGCGGCGCGGGACTTGGCCTTCTGGGCTGCCTGCTGGGATTGGTTTGTCCCCTTCAAGTATCTGGCCGCCTGGCGAATGCAGAGGGCTCGCCCGCCCCCAGCCGCGCCAACGCTCGCGTTTCTCCTACCGCCCAAGAAATGGCCGCCGGGGTCCCTGTCAGATGGGGTCCGACGACAATCATCGAGTGCGCCTCAAGACGGGGTTTTTTTGACGCATGCGTGGTCGGTGGGCTAGCTGGCGAGGCCAAACGACGGAAGAAACTGAAGATCACGAGCAACGGGAACAACGTCGAGCCGTGAGATCCCTTTGCCCGTGGCGAAGCTGCGACCATGAAGTGGCAGACCGGCGAGTTCGAGGTCTCAGGTCCAGAAGGGCCCGGGGTGGTAGGCCGATGTCCCTGTCAGTCGGCCGTGGCCGGAAGGAAGAGGACCGGAATCCGCGATGCGTCGAGGAACCGCTTGAGCGGGGCCGGTGTACGGCCGGCAGCGGTCTGGGAATCCAGGGTGAAGCTGCGGTCGAATCCGGGGGCGGCGTCGCCGCTCAGGGCCGTGGAGAGCCGGCACCCGGGGACATCCTCCGCACGGGCGAAGGGGAGAACCGGGGTCAGGCCTGCCAGCGCGAGTCGCACAGACTGCTCGTAGACCAGCGGGCCGGGAAGGGGGCTGGGGCCCGGTCGTGCCGGAACCAGGTAGGGCCGGAGGAGCTCGATGCCCGGAGCGCCGGGCAGGAAGGCGCTTGCAGGTGTCTTGGAAACCGCCCTTCCCGACATCTCGAACGAGTCCGTCGAAGACGCGGTCACGGCCACCTCCACCAAGGTGAAGCCGGGGCCGAGCAAACCGGACGCAAGGGCCTTGGCCGCATCCGGAGCGGCATTGGCCGCCAGCCTGACAAAAGGACTTGCCGCTCCGCCGGCTGAAAGCGAGAAGCGAAGGGTCAGCTCCGTGGCATTCCCCTCCGCCTGAGCCGAAAACCGGACGCTCGCCGCCGGAGAGCCGGAGAGCGAGGAGGCCTGCACGACCTTGGAGCGCCGTCCCGGATCCACGACCAGGACGACCATGGACGGAGGCTCCTCCAGGACGGGCAGCAGCTCCATCCGGTCCGCACTCAGCCAGAGCGGCCCGCTCGCAGTCTTGATCTCCACCCAGACTCGGGCGACTCGGGACAATCCCTCAGGCCCCTGGATCTTCCCCGGCGACCGCGGGGCCGGCCCGGGCAGAGCCAGGACGATTCGGGACTCCGCAGAAAGCCGATCGGCCAGGTGCACTGCCAGCCAGGCGGCCTCGAGGGGAGTTGCCTGCCGCGAGGCAGCCACCGTCTCGAGCGCCCTGGGCTCAGGGAAGCTGTCGGGAAGAAGGGGCACGGGCATGATGCGAAGCAGCGCCGAGAGGCGCGTGAATGCCTGCACCAGCCGCGTCGCGTCCCCCGCCGTCTCCCCCGGGCCGGGATCCGCTGCGGAAAGCAGTCTGTCCAGCGAACTCCGGGAATTGGCGGACGAGGTCTCGGAGGCTCGGTTCCCGGAGGAGAGCGCACCGTGCGTTGGTGCGGGCGCCTGCGGCAAGATGGAAACAGGCCCAGCCTGTGGGTCGGAGCGAAGCTCACCGGCCGTCCGGCCGGCACCGTCCGTCGGTGCGGGCGCCCGCGGCAAGATAAAAACAGGCCCAGCCTGCGGGTCGGAGCGAAGCTCACCGGCCGTCGGGCCGGCACCGTGCGTCGGTGCGGGCGCCTGCGGCGAGATGGCGGCAGGCCCCGCCTGCGAGGTCGAGAAGAGGAGGCGGGGGCGGTCGTCGGGGAGAGGGAACCCTGGGGGGGACGAGAGAGCGGGAAGGTCGGTGGCGGTCCACGTGAAGACCGAGTCCGCCCGCTCGAGCACCGGCTCGACCGCGACCACGCGGCCCGAGTCACCCAGCAGGAGCGAGTCGAACCGCTCCCGCGCCGGGACGCGCACGGTGACCGTGAGCTGGCGGGTCGGAAGCTCGGAAGCGAGCTCGGCCAGGTACTCGTACGGGCCCTGCCGAGGCGCCTTGTCGACGATCTCGTACTCGAGGATCGTGACCACGCCGGGCTCGATACCGACGAAGCTGACGACGACCTCGGCGATCCTCGAGAAGTCGGGACAGCCGGCCACCGCGTCCGGTGCAGCGGTGTTGAGGGCCCGGGAGGGGGCGTCCAGCACCGTTCCGTCAGGAAGGACGGTGGCGGCCTTCAGGATTCCAAGCTCCTGCGAGGACCGGTCGAACCGGATCCGGGGGTCGGCCAGCGCGTTCGTGGCGAACAGCGAGTCGAGCTTCGTCTCCACCCGTACCCGCTGCTTTGTGATGCCATCATGTCCAATGATGACAGTAAGTTGGCGAGTTACAATGAAACCATCGCTGGAGCGGGCGGAGGTCGGCCACAGCAGGGCAGCCAGGAGAATCGACATGCATGCAGGAAGTGTCGAGCGGCTCATGGGACCTCCGAGAAGTCGAGGACCAGCCAGGTTGTGCGCAGCGCGGATGCTGCGGCGTGGACCGGCTCGAAGTCGGGCAGGCTTCCGGCCGGAACGAAGCGGTTCGGGAACACGAGCTGGGAGTCGATGACGAGCTTTCTGCCGTCGATGCGGGCGGTGACGCGGACGGATCCCTGGGGTGTGGACACGTCGACGTCCTTCCAGCCCACGAGCCTGGCCTCGCGGGGAAGTACCGTCTCCTGCTCGTACCGGAGCATCCTGGCGGAGCGGGTGGCCAGGGGGATCTTGCGGCCGGTCAGGGTTCTGGGCGCGAGGTGGTCGGCCATCCTCGGGTCGTCGAGGAAGAGGGTGAACGCGGCCGGGTGGTAGGCGACGAGAGACGAAGCGGCGGTGGTCTGCGGTTTCCCCTCCTGGGCAGCCGACGACGTCCCGGTCGAAGGGGGCAGCGGCATGGCAGCGGGGTCGCTGTACGCGATCTCGAGATCCAGCGGCTCGTCCAGGTCGAGCACCCGGGCCGGCGCAAGCTCGAGTGGAGCGACTGCTGCCGACGGGGCGAACGTCGCCACCAGGTTGGCCGCGGTCTCGTTCCAGAACTGCACGGGGCGCATGCCGAACGTGCGGCGCAGGGAATCCTCCGGAGCGCCAAGAGCCGAGATCCGCACCGTTCCGGTGAGGGCGCCGTCGGCGGAGATCCTCTCGCGGACAAGGACATCGAGGAGGTTGTCTTCGGCGCGGGAGGAGGGGGTGACGGCCAGCTCGTCTCCCGCGGGGGTGCCGACCAGGTAGTGTTGTCCCGCCTCGGCCTTGGACCAGAGGTCGCGGGAGAGGGGGGCCCAGGTGGGGTCGAGCAGCAGGTACCCGCCTCCGGGCCGGCGCCAGGCCACCACCGCGTGGTTGAACTGGTCTGCAGCGATCTCGTCGACGCGGGAGCCGGCCGAGGTGATGGCCGTAAACGTCTCCGCGTACCCTGCGGCGCGCATCAGCGCGACCAGCATGCCGGCCTTGTCCTTGCAGACTCCGGAGCGGTCCGAAAGCGTCATGGAAGCCGGGTGGATCGTGTACCCTTCCCCCTGGCCCATGCTCAGGCCGCTGTACCGGATGGCGTGAGCAACCCAGCGGTTGAGCGCGGTCATCCGCTCGACGTCGGTGGCAAGTCCCCGTGTGAGGCGGTCCGCGAGTGCCTTGATCTCGGGCGTGACCGCGAAGCTGGGCTCGTTGACCAGGTAGACCCAGCGGGACTTCTCACGCCAGGACGGCAGCGTGGCCAGGACGAGGCGCGGGGCGACATCCTGGAGGGGAGGGGATGACGGGACCGGGGAGTATGCGGGAAGATCCTCCGCACGGAAGCGGTAGGTCGTGCCTCCCGCACCGTCCGCCCGGACCGTGACCTCCAGAGGGCCTCCATACGTCCCGTAGTACAATGGCTTGCCTGCGGGCATGTCGACTCGGTGCACCTGCTCCACCACGGGCAGGTCGCTGCCGAACACGACCATGTCGAAGTACTCGCCCCGCTGGGGCGGAACGAAGCGCTCGCTTTCATCGAGGTACGCAATGCGGAAACCTTCGAAGCGGGTGACCCACGCGAGCTCGTCCCCCGGGGCGAGGTCCGCCAGAGTGACCATCTTCATCCGAAACGGCCAGTAGATGCCGTGCTTGGGAGTCGGGAGATCTGCGACGGAGGCAAGGTCCGCCTTGCGGGTCGTTCCGTCAGGCCGAACGACGCGCACAGAGAGCACCTCGATGCTGCTGGTCTCGGGATCGTAGTCGAAGCGCATCACGGAGTAGCGCCGCACTCCGGCGGGCGTGAGCAGCTTGACCGCCCCGTGCTCGATGCGGGTGGAGCGGCCGGATTCCTCCACACTGGATTGCACGTCGAGGCGCAGCACAACGGCATCCGCTCCGGGGTAGGTCGCGGTCGTGACGACGGGCCGGGCCCTCTCCGCCGCAAGGGCGGTTCCGGCCGAGGCAACCAGGCAGAGCGCCAACGCCATCGCCGGGAGTGTGTGCGGCGCCGCCCGAAGGAATCGTCGAATCGGGGAAGCCTGATCGGGTCGTTTCATGTCCCTCCTGCTTCAAGGCGCCCTGCTCCGGGTCTCTTCGTCCGCTCGTCATCGGGGCCGTTCCCTCGACCCCTGCGAAACGCCGTTCAGGGCGATCATATCTAACACGAGGTCACCCCAAGGTGCAACCCGCAGGCGGCTGTGATAGAGTAGGGTCCATCGGCCGCCAGGGTCCTGACGGGCGGCCGGAGGATACGGATGTCGGATCTCCGCTACATCGTGCCGTTGACCGGGGTGCCGGATGCGGACCGGGGGCTCCTCGGCGGCAAAGGGCTCAACCTGCAGCGGCTGGTTCGGGCCAATTTCCACGTTCCCGGAGGGTTCGTGGTCACCACCGAGGCCTTCCGTGCCGCGTTGAGTGTGCTCCTGCCTGGCTGGCGCTCCGGGGGCGGGGACCTCGAGGCGCTGGAGCGGCTGGTGCTGGTCAGCCCGCTACCCGAGGATATCGGGCGGGAGATCCTGGCTGCGGTCGGGAAGCTCCGCAGGCTTACGGGGGCGTCGTTCATCGTCCGCTCCAGTGCGACGACCGAGGATCACGAGCACGCCTCCATGGCAGGTCTTGCCGCGACGGTGGCCAACGTGGTGTCGGACGAGGATCTCCTGGCCGCGGTCCGGGTCTGCTGGGCATCGCTGCTGGGCCGGGAGGGGGTCACCTACCGGTCACTGCTGCCGAGGGCGGCGCTTCTTCCAGAGATGGCGGTCGTGGTGCAGCAGCTCATCCCGGCGCAACGGGCGGGCGTGCTCTTCACGGTGGACCCGGTGACCGGCGCGGATGATCGCTACCTGATCAGCGGCACGTGGGGACTGGGGGAAACGGTGGTTTCGGGCAGGGCGGCCGACACGGTCACGGTGGACCGGAGGACGGGGGCGGTGCTGAGGCAGGACGTGGTTGCCAAGCGGGAGAAGCTGGAGCCGATGCCGAATGGGGGAACGCGCGTTGCACGTGTCCCGGAGCGGATGGCGCGGCGGCCGGTATTGGACGAGGCGCTGGTGGTCCGCCTCTGGGAGCTTGCCCATCGTGTCGAGCGGGAGTTCGGGGGGCCGCAGGATCTCGAGTGGGCCGAATGGGATGCCCGCGTCTACCTGCTCCAGGCCCGGCCGGTCACTGCGCTGCGGAGGCGGCAGCGGGTGGTGTGGACCAGCACGAACGTCGGGGAGGCGCTTCCCGGAGTGGGGACCCCCTTCACGTGGTCTATCATCCACTCGTTTTCCCGGCAGGGGCTCGTGCACGCGTTCCGGGGGCTCGGGTGCACGGTCCCGGAGGAGTATCCCATCGTCGGTCGGATTCGGGGTCGGATCTACATCAATCTGTCGGAGTTCATGTCGGTGGCGTCGCAGGTTCCGTTCATGTCGCCGCACCTGCTCCAGCGGCTGGCGGGTGGAGGAGGTGCGGAGCAGCTTCCCGGGACCTACCGGAAGCTCCCGAGCCTGGCGTTTCTCCTGAAGGTCCCGTTCACCGGTGTGCGGACCCTTGCGGCGGGGACCGTGAATCCGGTCCGGGTGGCCCTCTGGAACCAGCGCTTCCGGCGCTTCGTCGACGAGTTCGAGCGGGCCGATCTCACGCTGGGGGGGAGCTCGGATCTACGCGAGTGGTGGCGCCGTGCGGACGAGGTCTTCCTCAGCACCGGGACCCTCATGCTGGAGTGCTCCGGTCAGTTCCTGATGACCTACGTCGCGACCGCCCTGGCGTTGCGGGTGCTTCTCGGCGGCGGGGGTACGGCAGCGGAGCGTACCCTGTTCTCCGGGCTGTCCGGGGTGCGCAGCGCGGAACCGGGGCTGGACCTGCTGCGAATGGCCCGCAAGGTGGCGTCGATTCCCGGGTTGCGTGAGCGGGTCCTTGCCTCGGCTCCGGAGCGGCTGCTTGGGGAGCTCCGGGGCGGGGATGAGGCCGAGCGGTCGCTTGCCTCGGCGATAGAGGCTTTCCTGCGCTCGCACGGCCACCGGGCGGTCCGTGAGGCGGAGCTGTCCGAACCCCGCTGGAGTGAAGACCCGGCCTTCCCGCTGGCGGTGCTCAAGCGCTGCCTGGAGGCCGAGGAGCCTGCGGACCCGGAGGCCATGCTGGCGGAGCGCCGCGGCCGGCGGGAGAAGGAGACGCAGCGGGTTCTCAAGCGCGTCCCGGCGCCGCTCCGGCCGCTGTTCCGGCGGCTGCTGTCTGATGCGCAGGATTCTTCCCGCCTGCGGGAGGAGCTGCGCAATGCATCGGTCCACACGATGGGGTTCTTCCGTGCGCTGGCTCTCGAGACCGGCCGGCGGATGGCGGAGTCGGGACTGCTGGTCCGCACCGAGGATGCATTCTTCCTGAGCCGCGAGGAGATGCTGGCCTGGCTCGACGAGCCCGCGGCGGGAACGCTCTATCCGCTGGCGGTTGCGCTGCGCCGCCTCGAGCACGAGGTGCTGTCCGCGCTGCCTGACCTCCCACCGTTCTTCGTGATGGAGGGGGACCGGATCGTCGCCGAGGAGACCCGGGTCGCGGTGGGCCGCTCGCTGTCCGGGCTGGCGGGGAGCCCGGGGGTGGCTACCGGTCGTGTGCGGGTCGTGCTGAAGCCTTCGGACGCGGGCCGGTTGCGTCCCGGAGAGGTGCTGGTGGCACCGTTCACGGACGTGGGCTGGACTCCGCTGTTCCTCGTGGCCAGTGCGGTGGTGACCGAGCTCGGCGGACCGCTCAGCCATTCCTGTGTCGTGGCACGGGAGTACGGCGTGCCCGCAGTCGTCAACGTCAAGGATGCGGTCCGGCTGCTGCGCGACGGCCAGCTGGTGACCGTGGACGGAGACCGCGGCGTCGTCGTCGTGGAAGAGACGGCGGCCTGAGATTGCCGTGCTCGCGCACGCGCATCAGACCTTGACTCCGTTCCATCTCTCACCGTAGAATCCAAAGCAACTGAAGTTGGGAAGCACGATCAACTGAAGTCGGGATGCTCGTGCCCCAAGGAGTGTTCGCAATGAGTCGAATCGACAGGGTAGCCGGGGTTCTGGCCGTGCTGGCGCTTCTCCTTGCTGCCGGCGGATGTTCGGGCGGCGGAGGCGGCGAGGTGTCCGGTACCGACATGGACGGGACCGGCATTTGGGGGATCTGCGTCCCGAGCCGGACGGCGTGGTGGACAGGGTCGGGACCGATGGCCCCGACGGTCTCGACACCCCGGGGTCCGACGGCCCGGGAGAAGACCTCACCGATGTGCCCGGAGACGAGCCGGACGAGGATCTGCCTCCGGTGGACGGGGACCTGCCGGGCGTGGAGACCGACGGCGTCGAGCCGGACATCGGGGCGGACGAGACCGGGCAGCCGCCGGTCGAGGAGGGATACCTCTCCACGCCGGAGCTCGGCGTCAGAATCCTGGGACCGTCCTCGCTGGGGGTGGCCCAGTCGATTGGCTCCTCGATCCAGGTGGCCGGCTTCGTGGTGGGGAAGCCGGACGCAATCCAGTGGACGTCCCTGACCACCGGTCAGAGCGGCTTCTGCGCCGGCGTCCCGTTCTGGCTCTCCGGCAAGGTCGACCTCAAGCAGGGGGACAATTTCATCCAGGTGAAGGCGACGCAGGGGGACCAGACGGCCACCGACAGCATCGTAGTCACCCACAACCCGGCCTTTCTGTTCGGGACCGAATTGCGCATCCGTCCCGGTGCGCTGTACACCAATACCCCGGCAACACTGGTCTTCTCCATGGACATGGGGCTCTACACCAACTTCGACCCGTCGACGCTCAAGCTGTGCGAGAGCACTCAGCAGGGCGAGTGCGTCAGCGACGTGCATACCATGCTGGACGACGGCCAGGTGAGCTTCTCGGGAGACGAGGTCGGGGACGACGGCGTGTTCTCGTGGAAGAAGAGCTACAAGGCATCACAGGCCGGGAAGTTGTGCTTCCGGGTGCACGCGGTGATCAAGGCGGGCTTCCAGCAGTACACCGCCTACTCTCCGGTCGTGTGCGTGGACGTGGTGAGCCCGGTGTCCGTGCAGGAGTGCGAGGGAACACGGGCATTGCTGCTCGAGGCGGATCAGCTCTACTGGGCGACGCTGTCGACCGCGGATGCGGCCACGGCGAGGCAGGAGGTGGTCAAGCTTCTGGAAGGCAAGGCGGAGGTGGCCGAGGTGGGGACGTCCTACCAGGGCTATGGCGTATGGGTCCGTTTCGCCAACGGCCTTCTCGGGGCGTTCCCGTTCTCTCCGCAGGGGCTGCGCGGCGGCGGGGAGGGGGACGACGCGGGCATCGAGGCCATCGAGGCCCCCTTGCCGGGACCGGAGATCCTCATCTCCTCGAAACGCTCGGTCGTGTTCGGGCCTTACCACGAGGAGTTCGGCAGCCAGGACGAGAGCAAGTTCATCTTCAACGTCCTGGACAAGTCGGAGTGCCCGCCGTACGTGCTCGAAGGGCCCTGGTACGATTCGCAGGCCACCCTGTCCCGCTTCCGCACCATGTGGGAGAACGGCATGGTGGCCGTCGCCACGCACGGGGATTCGTACTTCCGTGAGCTCAGCCCGGGGGCCAAGGACGGTTACGGCTGGAACCATCGCCAGAGCCAGGAGCTCCTGTGGACCGGAGAGGCGGTGGATTGCACTCAGCTCGGCCAGGAGATGAAGGACTGCGTGGCCCAGAGCGACTGTCCCTCCGGAAGCGAGTGCGTGATCACGCAATCGAGCGGCAAGGGGACCAAGGTGTCGGGCGTCTGCATCGACTTCAAGCAGGTGGATCTGCGGACGGGCCGGGTGGTCATGGGGCCGTCCCGGTACGGGATCCTGCCCTCGTTCGTACGCGAGCACCAGGGCCGAGGCTATCCGGACAGCGTGGTCTACCTGGGGGCCTGCCGGTCGCTCTGGAACGGCACTCTCGCCATGGAGTTCTATGCAGCAGGGGCCAAGGCCGTGGCCGGCTACTCCGGCTACGTCACCACGGCATTTGCGTACCAGGCGGGAGCGAAGTTCTACTCCGCCCTGGTCGAGGAGATGAAGCACACGGGCGACTGTTTCCCCGAGAAGCCGGTCACCGACCCGGACAATCCCGGTTCGCATCTCCGCCTGCTGGGCGCGGTCAACCTCAATGCCACCAACTCCGACCTGATCAACCCGAGCTGGGAAACGGGCAACCTCACGGGGTGGCAGAGCAGCGGTGACGGCCGCGTCGTGACGCGACTCGGCATCACCGTGCCCGTCGAGGGCAAGTTCATGTCGCTCATCTCCACCGGCATGGGCTACACGCCTCAGGTGGGCGAGATCTTCCAGACGTTCTGCATTCCGGAAGGCAAGTCCGAGATGAGCTTCTACTGGAAGCTCTACTCCGAGGAGTTCAAGGAGTGGTGCGGTTCGATCTACCAGGATACCTTCGAGGCCACGCTGGAGGGGGAAGAAGGGACCGTGACGTTCGTGTCGGCTTCCATCGATTCGCTCTGCCCGCCCCAGCAGTGCCAGGGGTGCGGGTCGCAGTTCGACGGGCTCCTCCAGGCGGACGTGATCTTCGACCAGGGGGATGTCTGGATGACGCAGTGGCGCAAGGCCCAGGGCAACGTCTTCGCCCTGGCGGGTCTGGGTGCGGTCACGCTCCGGTACTTTGTCACGGACAAGGGGGATTCCATCTACGACACGGCGGTTCTGCTCGACACGATCAAGCTCAAGTAGACTTGGCTCTGTCCCTTGCGCGGCTGGTGGTACACGATGGTGAACGTGCGGTTTCGAACGGTTGCGATTGCGCTCTGGTGTTGCCTGGCGTTGTCCTGGTCGTGTTCGGGTGACGGCGGGGGGCTCTATGTCCCCGGGGACCTGAGCGTGCCCGACGCGGTCGAGACCGATTCCGTTGCCGTGGACATTCCCGAGGAGATGCCCGACCTTTCCGGGGTCAGCCTGGAGGAGGAGGAGGGGCTCCTGGTCCGGATAGTGGGACCCCACTCCGATTCTTCTTTCACTTGGTCGGCCGGCGCGCTCGAGGGGAGCAGCCCGTTCGTTCCGCTCGGGGTCGTCGTTCATGGCGAGTATGACTCGCTCTACGCGATGACCGATGCCAACGACCAGGTCGTCCCTGCGGATCCGCCTGCGGAGGGGGAGAGCGCGGCGTGGCGCTCGCGGCAGATGAAGGTGACGCTGAAACCGCCGGTGCTCGTGGGAGACGGGCTCTTCGAGGCGCAGGCGACCCGCGTCTGGATTGTGGCGCAGAAGGGGGAGGTGAAGGCCTGGGACAGCGTCGTCGTCGTGGCGAATCCGGGCTTCGTGATGGGGAAGCGGCCGCTGAAGCTGCTGCCGGACGTCGTGTTCGCTGGCGACACCTCGGGCGTGCTGTTCCGGTTCGATCTCAACAACGTGGAGAACTTCGATGCGTCGCAGGTCTTCCTGATGGAGGCCGACGCGGAGTGCAGCAAGAAGGTCGAAGGGACGGCCCGCCTGATGAAGGACGATGGGCTGATCGACGAGAGCGGGGACGAGATCGGGGCCGACCGGGTGTACTCGGTGCGGCTGCACCAGGCGTTCGAGCAGCCCGGAATCCGGCTCTACCGGGCCGCTGTGACCGGTGCGGTGGCGGGCAAGAAGCTGGTTGCCTATTCGCCGTGCATCGCGTTGCGGGTGGTGAAGAGGGCCGACCCGCTCGACTGCACGGTGGCGCGGTCGGTGCTGCTCGACCTGCGTGGGGAGATGGATGCCCGCCTGGACGCCGGCTGGGAGCGCACCGACGTCCGCAAGTGGGGTGTCCTTCACCTGTTGGAGCAGAAGTCGGTTGCCGAGGCCGGGGCGTCCGAGGGAGAGGACCTCGTGTGGGCCCGTTTCCACACCGGCATGTTGGGCATCGCGACTCCTTCCCGCTATGCGGGACCGGCCTCCACCGTGCTCTTCCCGGATCCGGCGGGGAGCGAGCCGGCTACGACCGTGCTTCCGCGTTCCAGGCGGGTGGCCGCTGCGTTTCCCGAGAAGGACGGCGCAGCGGACGCCGGGAAGTGGCCGGAGCGGCTGGAAGGGGGAAAGTGCCCGCCGTTCCGGCAGCTCGGGTCCAAGCTCCGGCTGTCCGCGCTCCGGATGATCGCCGAGGCAGGCGTCGTGGTGATGGCCGGGCAGGGGGGGCGTGCATTCGGAGGGCTGAGCGACGAGGCCCGCAAGGCCTACGACTCGGCCACGCTCGAGTTCGATGCTCCGATTCCGGCCTGGACCGGTTGGGAGCACGCGGGTGCGCAGGACGTCGTGGAGCTGGCCGACCCGTTCCAGTGCGACCTGCTCTCCACGACCTATGACAGCTGCATCGTCAAGAAGGACGGGACGTGCGTGCGCTCGGACAACAGCCCGTGCCCGTCGTACCTCGAGTGCGTGCTGACGCACGGCGGCGGTGCCGGCGTGGCCAAGGGGGTTCTCTTCGACCGCGTGCAGGCCGACCTGATGTCGGGGCGGCTGGCGCTGACGGTCAACGGTCTTGCAGTGACTCCCTCGTTCCTGAAGCACTATGCGGGGGGCGACGTGGGACCCCAGGTCGCGATGCTGGGGTTCTCGCACAGCGTGACTGCGGGGGGCGGTACCATGGCCGCTGAGCTGCTGGCTGCCGGGGCCAACTCCGTGGTGGGGAGCCTGGCCGAGGTCTCCGCCGATGACGCGGTCTCTGCAACCTACGAGCTGCTCGGGCGGCTCGTGGAGGAGAAGCAGGCGCCGGCCTGGCTGATCCCCAGGGTCGAAGCGGCATTCGGCGACCACGATTGGCGCTTGGCCGGGGCCGGGAACGTTGCCATCCACTTCCCCGGGTTGCTGAATGCCGACTTCGCAAGCGGCACGCTGGACGGGTGGGAGCATACGGGGGATGCCCGGGTCCTGGAATCCCTTTGCGGTATCAAGCCGTCGGGCCAGTTCATGGGGCTCCTCTCCTCCGGGCTGGGATTCACGGTCCAGACCGGGCGCATCTCCCAGGAGTTCTGCCTCGAGGTGGGCAAGCTCGTGTTCGAGGGATGGTATGACTTCATCTCGCACGAATTCGAGGGGGGATGCGGCAGCGCCTACAGCGACACGTTCCGCATGTACGTCGAGGATGACAAGGGGCAGAAGATCCACCTGGCGCGCACCGAGGTGGCCGACTTCATCGGCGTGAACGCGCTCTGTCCGTGTGATGCCGGCGCCTGCCCGAGCTGCGGCCAGTGCGGGTCCGCATTCTGCGTTTGCGGCGAGCTGTACCACCCGGATGACGGCGAGCTTCTCATCCCGTGGCCCGAGGAATGCGCGTTCGACCCGGGGGACGAGGACGGCGCCTTCGAGTCGGGCTGGCGGCATACCGGCGAGATCGCTCTCACCCAGCTCGGACAGGGAGGGCTCAACAAGCCGGTGCGTTTCGTCATCGAGGTGTCGGACCAGGGGAGCGCCGGGTCCACGACGACGGTGCTTGTCGATTCGCTGACCTTCAAGTAACATCGGCGCCGACGAAGGAACGGAGGGAGACGGATGGCTCACAAGGAATGCGGCTGCCCGGTAATCGGCAACGAAAGCTACGAAGGGAAGATGTTCAACTGGGAAGGGAAGACCTTCTACGTGCAGCCCGTCCGTTACATCTTCCGCGTGCCGATTGACGTGGAGAAACGGATGGCCGAGGCCGCAGAGGCCATCGAGAAGAAGGGGTACATGATGGAGGAACCCCCGGTCATCCTGTCCAACGAAGGGGTGTTCTCCGGCCGCATGCTGGTGGGCATCCTGCCGCCGGAATCCCAGGATCCCAACGTCCTGACGTTCTCGAACTCGCTCGTCGAAGCCACCGTGTATGACCGGAAAGATGCCCCGGTCAGCCCCGGAGTCAAGGCATTCAGGGAGCGGCTCGAAAAGCAGGGGAAGAAGGTCAAGGACATCTACGTCTGGCACACCGGCTGCCCGTCCTGCATCCGCCTGGAAGGGTACAAGTCGGTCCTGTTTGCAGAGCTCGAGTAGTCACCGCAGGGCATCCCATCGGAGAGGAACTGCATGGCGCAGCAAGAAGAGAACAAGGTCATCTACTCGATGATCGGAGTCGGCAAGGTGCATGGCACGCGGACGGTGCTCAAGGACATCTACCTGTCCTACTTCTACGGGGCCAAGATCGGCGTGCTCGGGCTCAACGGATCCGGGAAGAGCTCCCTCCTGCGAATCCTGGCGGGCGTGGACCAGGAATTCCTGGGCAAGACCGCCGTTTCCCCCGGCTATACCATCGGGTTCCTCGAGCAGGAGCCGCTGCTGGACGAGACCCGCTCCGTCCTGGAGGTGGTGCAGGAGGGGGTGCAGGAGGTCGTCGATCTGCTCAAGGAGTTCGAGGAGGTCAACCTCAAGCTCGCCGAGCCCATGACCGACGACGAGATGGAGAAGGTCCTCACGCGACAGGGGGAGATCCAGGACAAGCTCGATGCAGCGGACGCCTGGGACCTCGACAGTCGGCTCGAGCTGGCCATGGACGCGCTCCGATGTCCCCCGCCGGACCTGCCGGTCTCGGTCCTCTCGGGCGGTGAGCGACGCCGGGTTGCCCTTTGCCGCCTCCTGCTCCGCAAGCCCGACATCCTGCTCCTCGACGAACCCACGAACCACCTCGATGCTGAGACCGTCGCCTGGCTCGAGCAGCACCTGCGCCGCTACGAAGGCACGGTCATCGCGGTCACGCACGACCGCTACTTCCTCGACAACGTCGCGGGCTGGATCCTCGAGCTCGACCGCGGGCACGGGATTCCGTGGAAGGGGAACTACTCGTCCTGGCTGGAGCAGAAGCAGGCGCGCCTCGCCAACGAGGAGAAGGCGGAATCGCAGCGCAGGAAGACGCTGGAACGCGAACTCGAGTGGATCCGCATGTCCCCGCGGGGGCGCCATGCCAAGAGCAAGGCCCGCGTCTCCGCGTACGAGCAGCTTGCCAACCAGGAGACCGATCGGCTGGCCTCCGACCTCGAGATCTTCGTCCCGCCCGGACCGCGGCTCGGCAAGACTGTGATCCTCGCGGAAGGGCTCTCCAAGGGGTACGGGGACCGCCTCCTGCTGGACAATGCCTCGTTTGCGATCCCGCCCGGGGCCATTGTCGGCATCATCGGGCCCAACGGCGCCGGGAAGACCACGCTTTTCAAGATGATCACCGGCCAGGAGCAGCCGGACCGCGGCTCGCTCGAGATCGGTGAGACGGTCAAGTTCGCCTACGTGGACCAGCTCCGTTCGAGCCTGGACCCGGACAAGAGCGTGTTCGAGGCCATCTCGGGCGGGGCCGACTTCATCGACCTCGGAAGGACGCAGGTGAACGCCCGGGCGTACGTCGCCCGCTTCAACTTCTCGGGGACCGACCAGCAGATGAAGGTCGGACATCTCTCCGGAGGGGCCCGCAACCGAGTTCACCTGGCCAACATGCTCAAGCTCGGGGCCAACGTGCTGCTCCTCGACGAGCCGACCAACGACCTCGACGTCAACACCATGCGTGCCCTCGAGGATGCCCTGCTCAACTTTGGCGGGTGCGCACTGATCATCAGCCACGACCGCTGGTTCCTCGATCGGGTCGCCACTCATATCCTGGCATTCGAAGGGGAGAGTGCCGTCGTCTGGCACGAGGGGAACTGGAGCGAGTACGAGGCCAACCGGAGAGAGCGGCTGGGCGCAGAGGCGGACCAGCCCCATCGGATCCGGTACCGGTCACTGACCCGTTGAGGTGATGCTATGAACGTCAAGGGAAGAGTCGAGCAGTTGAGACATCTGATGCGGGAGCAGGGACTGGCCGGGTACGTGGTCCCCAGCTCCGACCCCCACCAGAGCGAGTACGTGGCTGCCACCTGGCAGCGACGAGGGTTCATCAGCGGGTTCGATGGGTCCGCAGGTACGGTCGTCGTCACCCTGGACAAGGCGGGGCTGTGGACCGATTCCCGCTATTTCCTCCAGGCCGAGCAGCAGCTCGCCGGCAGCGGAATCGAGCTGTTCAAGATGGCCGTGCCGGGCGTGCCCGAGATGGAGGACTGGCTCTGCGGGGAGCTGAGGGAGGGGGACCGGGTCGGGTGCGATCCGTGGGTGTTCTCGATCTCGGCATTCGAGCAGCTCCAGGCCGCACTGGCACGCAAGGGAATCGGGCTTCATGCCGTGGAAGACGACCTGGCGGAGCAGGTCTGGGGGGCCGGGCGGCCACCCATGCCGACCGAGCTCATCCGCAGCCACTCCGTGGAGTTCGCGGGCCGGTCCGTCGCGGACAAGCTCGCCATGGTCGAAGCCGAGCTGGCCATGGCAGGTGCCGATGCCCACGTCCTCTCCGCCCTGGACGAAATCGCATGGACCTTCAACCTGCGCGGGGCCGATGTGCCGTACAACCCCGTGTTCATCGCGTTCGCTCTCATCGAGCGTGGGCGGACGCTCCTGTTCGTGGATCTCTCGAAAGTCGGCCGCGACGTCGCTGCCACCCTGCCGCCGGTGGTGGAGCTGAGGCCGTACGAGGCATTCGACGATGCGCTCGTCGACCTCGGCCGGCGGGCGGCTCTGGTCTGGGCCGACCCCGCAACCACGTCCTGGCACGCCGAGACCACGCTCAAGCAGGCCGGTGCGAAGGTGCTGCGCAGAACCGGCCCCGTTCCGGCCTGGAAGTCGGTGAAGAACGGGGTGGAGATTGCCTGCGCCCGCGGCTGCCACGTCCGGGACGGCGTTGCCATGGCCCGCTTCATGGCATGGCTCGAGCGGGCCGTCGTGCTGGAGTGCGAAACCGAGCTGTCCATCGGTGCGAAGGTCGAGGGATTCAGGGCCGGCCGCGAGCGGTTCGTGGGCATGAGCTTCTCGAGCATCGTCGGCTACGGTGCGCACGGAGCGATCGTGCACTACTCGGCGACCCCCGAGAGCTCGGTCCCGGTCCGGTCCGGGAACCTGCTCCTGGTGGATTCCGGGGCACAGTACCTGGACGGAACGACCGACATCACCCGGACCGTTGCCCTGGGCGAACCCACGGAGGAGCAGAAGCGGGCCTACACCGCGGTGCTCAAGGGGCACCTCCTGCTGGGGCGGACGCAGTTCCCGGAGGGGACGAACGGCTACCAGCTCGATGTCCTGGCCCGGCAGCCGCTGTGGGCCCTGGGGCTCAACTACGGTCATGGGACCGGCCACGGCGTCGGGGCCGCTCTGTGCGTGCACGAGGGCCCGTTCTCCGTGTCGCTGCGCAGGAACCTCACCCCGCTTGCTGCGGGCAACGTCCTGTCCAACGAGCCTGGCTTCTACAAGACCGACGGCTTCGGAATCCGGATCGAGAACCTGGTGCTCGTGGTCGAGAAGGAGGTGACGTCCAGCGGACGCTTCCTCGGGTTCGAGGATCTCACCCTCTGCCCCTATGACCTCAACCTGGTGGATACCCGCCTGCTGTGCCCGGAGGAGGTGCAGCAGATCAACCGATATCACGCCCGCGTGCTCGAAGCGCTGACCCATCACCTGGAGCCGGCCGAGCGCCTCTGGCTGGAGCGCGCCTGCCGGGAGATCGGGTAGCCTACCAGCTCACCGGGCTGTCGCCCGACAGCAGCAGGTGGAACGCTGCGGACCAGAGGAAGTCGGGAGCGCCGAGCCCCTTGCCGGTCTGGGAATCATAGTACTCGTACGTCGTCTCTCCCCCTTCGATGAGATCAAGGGTGGCCTTGCGCAGCGCCTCGGCCTCGGTGGTCAGGCCGTACTTCTCCAGCCCCCAGACGGCCAGGGCATTGAGGACGATCCAGACCGGTCCCCTCCAGTAGTTGTCGGGCTTGTAGGCCGGCGATGAGGCTGCGACCGTCGGCAGCATGAACGGGGTTGCGAACACCGCGGGATCGGACAGGTGCTTGGCGACCGCTTCGGCCTGCTCCTGCGTGGCGACGCCGACGAACAGGGGGAGGAAGGTGGCCGGCGTTGGGATCTTGACGAGCTGGTCCCCTTCGATGGTGAGGTCGTAGAACATCCCGTCCGACGGATCATAGAACATGGAGCGGATGGCCTCGGCGGAAAGCTCGGCCTCTTCCTTCCAGGCAAGCGCCTCCGCAGTCATGGCGAGCTTCTCGGCCATCCGCGACAGGAGCAGCGCGTCGAGGTAGAGCCAGCAGGCGAGGTCGAGGGCTTCGACCGGTCCCTTGTCCCAGCGCGGCGACGTGTCCCAGCCGCTGTCGGTCCCCTCCCACTCGTAGAGCCCGTCCGCGTCGCTGTCCTTCTGGCTCAGGAACCACTCGTGGTTGCTCCTCAACGCAGGGTAGTCCGCCTCGAGGAACGCGGTGCCGGGGGGGGGGCCTTCACCCGCGTCGACCAGTGCGTCGGCTGCCGAGGCAAGGGAGAGGGAGGCCCAAGTGAGCAATCCGGGCGGCTGCGTCCCGGGGTTGATCGAGTTGACCCAGATCTCACGGGAGATGTGCCCGTCGCCGAGCGGCTGCTTGGCCATCACGTCCATCTGCTTGCGGGCCAGAGCGAGCGCCCCCTCGCCGCCGCGGGAG
>Ga0194127_10002962_pt1 | contig 22344 bp, 24 predicted proteins | sample TA2KigC100mmetaG_FD_148624 | JGI IMG/M metagenome (GOLD analysis project Ga0194127, IMG submission 148624) | Freshwater microbial communities from Lake Tanganyika, Tanzania - TA2015036 Kigoma Deep Cast 100m | ecosystem: Environmental > Aquatic > Freshwater > Lake | place: Tanzania: Lake...
CTCGCACGCGAGCAGGGTCTGCCCGTGATCGTGATGACGGCCTACGCGACGCTCGCCGTCGCCCTGGCCGCTCTGCGTGCGGGCGCCGCCGATCTGCTGCCCAAGCCCTTCGGCCTGCGCGAGCTGGAAGCCGCCTTCGCCCGTCTCGGCGAGAGCGAGCGGCGCCGCCCCCGCAGCGAGGCGAGCGGCGGCGGGCGCGGCCCCGCTCGGCTCATCCTCGGCTGCAGCGAGGCAATGGCCCGCGTGCACGCCCTGGCCGCCAGCGTGGCGCCAACCAAGGCGACGGTCCTGCTCACGGGCGAGAGCGGCACGGGCAAGGAACTGGTCGCGGCGGCCATCCACGCGATGAGCCGGCGCGCGCAGAGCAGCTTCGTCAAGGTCAACTGCGCGGCGATCACCGACACCCTGCTCGAGAGCACCCTCTTCGGCCACGAGAAGGGCGCCTTCACGGGCGCCATCAAGCGCACGCCCGGCAAGTTCGAGCTGGCCCAGGGCGGCACGCTGCTGCTCGACGAGATCAGCGAGATGAAGGTCGAGCTGCAGAGCAAGCTGCTGCGCGTGCTGCAGGAGCGGGAATTCGAGCTGGTCGGCGGCACGCGCACGCTGCCCGTCGATGTGCGCATCATCGCCACCTCGAATCGCAATCTGAAGGAGGCCGTGCGCAGGGGCCAGTTCCGCGACGACCTCTACTTCCGCCTGAGCGTCGTGCCCATCCACCTGCCGCCGCTGCGCGAGCACCGCGAGGACATTCCCGACCTCGTGCGCCACTTCGTGAACCAGGCGGCCAGCGAGAACGGGCTCGCGCGCCCCGAGCTGACGCCGGTCCTGCTGCGCGACCTGCAGCGCCAGACCTGGCCCGGCAACATCCGCCAGCTGCAGAACGCGGTGGAGCGGGCCGTCGTCATGGCGCAGGGCCAGCGGCTGGAGCTCGCGCACTTCCTGCTCGAGGACGACCTGCAGGCGCCGGCCCGCGGCGGCGCCGAGCTGGACGCCGAGCTGACGCTCAAGGAGATGGAGCAGCGGATGATCATGGCGAGCCTTGCCCGCTTCAGCGAGAACCGCACCCAGGCGGCCCGCCACCTGGGGATCAGCGTGCGCACGCTGCGCAACAAGCTGAACCTCTATCGCGAGCAGAACCGCCGGGCCGGCGGCGCCAGCCGCGCGGCGACGGCCTAGGAGCGCGATGCCGAAGGCCATCTACAGCGAGGGCAACCTCGACGTCCTCAAGCGGAGCCTGGACGCCTACGCCCTCCGCCAGCGGGTGATCGCCGAGAACATCGCCCAGGTGGAGACACCCGGCTACCGGGCCCGCAGCGTGAGCTTCGAGCAGGAGCTGGCCCGGGCGCTCGAGCGCGGCGACCAGTCGCTGCCGCAGCCGCAGGTGCTCGAGCGCTCGCCGCTCACGACGGACAACGGCATCAACGACGTGGACCTCGAGCAGGAGATGGCCCTGCTCGCCGAGACGAACCTGCGCCACAAGGTGACGACGCGCATCCTGGCGATGCGCTACCAGCTCCTGCGCAGCGCGATCCGCGGCCGCGGCTAAGGAGGTAGGCCATGCCCGAGGGCATCTTCGACAGCTTCAAGGTGAGCGCCCAGGGCCTCAAGGCGCAGCGCCTGCGCCTCGACGTGGCGGCGGAGAATCTCGCCAACGCCGAGACGACGCGCACGCCCGAGGGCGGGCCCTATCGCGCGAAGACGGTCGTCTTCAGCGCCAAGCCGGTGCGGCCCGCGTCGGGACGGCCCTTCGCCAGCCTGCTCGCGCAGGCCAGCGGGAGCGCGCCGCTGGTCGGCATCGGCGGGGCCGACCGTCGGCCGCCGGCCGAGCTGGTGGCCAGCGTCGCCGAGGTCGCGGAGCCCTTCACGAGCGAGTTCGCGCCCGATCACCCGGATGCCGACGAGCGGGGCGTCCTGCTCAAGCCCAACGTCGATCCGGTCACCGAGATGCTCAACCTGATCAAGGCGACGCGCGCCTACGAGGCGAACGCGACGGCCCTCGACGCGGCGAAGGAAATGATCAGCCGCGCGATCGACATCTGAGGAGTGAGCGATGAAGGAAGTCCAGCTGCGGCCGCTCGTCACGCACAACCTGCTCAAGGCCTACACGCGGCCTGAGGCGCTCGGCGGCCCCGCGCCGGCCGGGAACGGCTTCGGCGCGCTGCTGGCCGAGACGATCGGCAAGACGGCGGAGGCGCACCGGCTCGCGGCGGGCACGATTCCGGCCGCCGCGATGGATGCCGGCATCGATGTCCACCAGGTGATGATCGCCCAAGAAGAGGCGAGCATCACCTTCGAGCTGCTCATGGAAGTGCGCAACAAGCTGTTGGAAGGCTACCAGCAGCTGATGGCAATGCAGGTCTAGGCTAGCGGAAGGCGGAGCAGAAGATGGCAAGCACCTTCGGGAGAATGCGCGAGCTGTGGGGCCTGCTGGGCACGAGCCAGCGCGTGCTCTTCCTCTCGGTGGCGGGGGCCGTCCTCGCCACGCTCTTCATCTTCTTCACCTGGCTGGGGCGCGAGGAGTACACGCTCCTCTACAGCGACCTCGGTCCGGAGGAGAGCGCGCGCGTCATCGAGCTGATGCAGAAGCGGAACGTCGAGTACCGCATCACCAACGGGGGCAGCGGCCTGATGGTGCCGGCCAGCCAGATCGGCGAGCTGAAGGTCGCCATGGCCGGTGAGGGGCTGCCGACCGGCGGCATCGCCGGCTACGAGCTCTTCGACGACCAGGGCCTCGGCGTCAGCGAGTTCACGCAGAACCTGAACTATCGCCGTGCGCTCGAGGGCGAGCTGGCGCGCAGCATCAGCACGATCAGCGGCATCGAGAAGGCGCGGGTGCATCTGGTGATGCCCAAGCCGGCCCTGTTCAAGAGCGAGCAGCAGCAGCCGACGGCCAGCGTCGTGCTCAACCTGGCGCGGCCGGGCGCCCTGCGCGCCGATCAGGTGGAGGCCATCCAGCGGCTGGTGGCCGGCAGCGTGGAGTCGCTGGCCCCCGACCAGGTGACGATCCTGGACAGCTTCGGCTCGCTGCTCTCGCGCGACGGCACGAACGACGTCTCCGGACTCAGCTCGGCGCAGCTCGAGATCAAGCAGGAAGTGGAGAACTACCTCTCGCGCAAGGCGCAGAGCACCCTGGAGAGCGTGCTCGGCGGCGGCACGGCGCTCGTGCGCGTGAACGCAGACCTCGACTTCGAGAAGGTGGAGCGCACGCGCGAGATCGTCGACCCCGAGACCTCCGCGATCGTCAACGAGCAGCGCAACCAGAGCCAGCGCGAGAGCGACGGCGAGTCGACCGAGAGCTCGACCGTCCAGTACCAGTTCAACCGCATGGTGGAGAACATCGTCGGCGCGACGGGCACCATCCGGAAGCTGACGGTGGCCGTGCTGATCGACGGCGTCTACAGCGAAGGCGCCGACGGGGCGCCCGCCTACGCGCCGCGCAGCGCACAGGAACTGGAGGGCTACCGGAAGATCGTCGAGAACATCGTCGGTCTGGACGGCACGCGCGGCGACAAGATCGAGCTGCTCAACGTGCGCTTCCAGGAGAACGTGCCGCCGGTCGGCGGCGGCGTCGGGATGTGGCTCGAGCACGCGCCGCAGCTCTTCAAGGGCCTGCTCGTGGCCCTCGTCCTCGTCTTCCTGCTGCTGACCTTCCGGCGCCTGAGCGGGCAGCTCGTCGCCGGCCTCTCGGGCGCGCCGCGGAGCGGCCGCGAGACGGGCCGCGGCGGGGAGCCGAGCCGCATCGGCGCGGGCGGCAGCGCGGCGGCCGGAGTCGAGGGTCTGGCGAGCAACGCGATCGAGATGGAGCAGCAGGCCAGGGCGCTCGCGCTGGAGAAGCCCGAGGACATCGCCCAGCTGGTGCGCACCTGGATGCACGCGAGGAGCTAGCCGATGACGAGAGCCGGCAGAGAGGCCGCGACGAGCGGCGCGACGGCACCCGCGGACCTGAAGGGCGTCACGCGCGCGGCGATGCTGATGGTGGCGCTCGGCAAGGACGCCGCCTCGGAGATCACGCGCCACCTCTCGGACGAGGAACTGGCGGCGCTCTCGGCCGAGATCGCCGCGCTGGGCGCGATCTCCGCCGACAGCAAGCGCGCCGTCCTGCGCGACTTCGCCGAGACGGCACAGTCCCGCGACTTCATGGTGCAGGGCGGCGAGGAGTACGCCCGCGAGGTCCTCGTCGGCAGCCTGGGCGAGCGGCGGGCGAAGTCCATCCTCGGGCGCCTGCACGGCCAGGGCGAGGGCAGCTACTTCGGGCTGATCAACGGTGTCGATGCGCTGAGCATCGCCATGTTCCTGAAGAAGGAGCACCCGCAGACGATCGCGCTCGTGCTGAGCACCCTGCCGACGCCGCAGGCCGGCCAGATCCTCGCCGCGCTGCCCGAGGACGCGCGCACGTCCGTGGCCTACCGGATGGCGACGATCGAACGCCCGAGCCCCGAGGTGATCGCGGAGATCCAGGCCGTGCTGGGCGACTTCGTGCAAACGGAAGTGCCCGACCTCGGCGCCAAGTTCGGCGGCACCTCGCATCTGGCCAGCAGCCTGAACGAGATCGACCAGGGCGTCTGGCGCGGGATCCTCGACGGGATCGAGGACCTGGACGCCGCCGTCGCCCAGGACATCAAGAACCAGATGTTCACCTTCAGCGACCTCGTCCTGCTCGACAACAAGTCGATCCAGGCGGTCATGAAGGAGGTGGACAGCAAGGACCTCGCGCTCTCGCTGAAGGGAGCGACGCAGGAGGTCCGCGAGCTCGTCTTCGGCAACATGTCCAAGCGCGCGACGACGGCGATCCGCGAGGAGATGGACTACATGGGCCCGGTGCGCGTGAGCGAGGTCGAGGCGGCGCAGGGTCGCATCATCGACGTCGTGCGCCGACTCGAGGCCGAGGGCGCCATCTACATCGCCGGTCGGGGAGGCAAAGAGGGTGGCATCATCGAGTGAAGCCCTGCGGGCGGGCCTCGTTCTCGAGGACTTCGCCCGCCGCGGCACGGCCGCCGAACGCGCCCAGCTCGAGCGCCATCCGGCCTTCGCGGCCCTGCGCGCGGAGCTGCTCGCCGAAGGCCGGGCCGAGGGCCGGGCCGAGGCGACGGCGGCCTACGCGGCGGAGCGGGCCAGCCTCGTCGAGGGCCCGCTCGCCGCGCTCGAGCGACTGCTGGCGGGGCTGACGGCCGAGCGCGCCGCCTTCCAGCAGGAGCACGCGCGGGAGCTGCTGCGGCTGGCGCTGGCCCTCGCCCGCCGGGTTGCGCGCGTGGAGCTGCGCAGCAATCCGGCCGTGCTGGGAGCGAAGCTGCACGAGCTGCTGCCCCTGCTCGAACGGGCCGCCGGCTACCGCGTGCTCGTCAACCCCGCCGATCTCGAAGCGACCAGCCGCCTGCTCGCAGCCGAGCGGCGCACGCTCTTCGGCGACCTGCCCTTCCTGCTCAAGCCCGATCCGCGCCTGCCCGCCGGCTCGCTCGCCCTCGAGGGCGACGAAGCGCGGCTGGAGTCCATCTGCGCGGACGAGCTTGCGCGGCTCGAGCAGGAGCTCGAGCGGGCTCTCAGCGGCGCCGAGGCCTGCCATGGCGCTTGAGTTCGCGCAGGCCGCGGAGGCCGTCGCCGCCAGTGATCCCGTGCGCCGGGTCGGGCGCGTGGAGCGCGTGGTCGGCCTGCTCATCGAGGCGGCGGGCATCGCCGGCTCGGTGGGCGAGCTCTGCACGATCGAGACGGCCGCCGGCCCGCTGCCCTGCGAGGTCGTCGGCTTCCAGGCGGCGCGCCTGCTGCTGATGCCCTACCGCGCGCTCGTCGGCGTGCGGCCCGGCGATCGGGTGCTGGCCAGCGGCGCACCGCTCGCCGTCGGCGTCGGCGAGGGGCTCATCGGGCGCGTCCTCGACGGCCTCGGCCGCGTGATCGACGGCGGCGAGACGCCCTGGCTGCGCGAGCGGCGCAGCGTCCAGGCCCTCGCGCCCTCGCCGCTCAGCCGGCGCCCGATCGAAACCCAGCTCGTGACGGGCATCCGCGCGATCGATGGCCTCGCCGGCATCGGCGAGGGCCAGCGCGTGGGCATCTTCGCGGGCAGCGGCGTGGGCAAGAGCGTGCTGCTCGGGATGCTGGCCCGGCGCGCGGAGGCGGACGTCATCGTGCTCGCCCTGATCGGCGAGCGCGGCCGCGAGGTGGGGGAGTTCCTCGCGCAGGATCTCGGCGAGCAGGGCCGGACGCGCTCGGTGGTGATCGCGGTGACGAGTGACGCCTCCGCGCTCGAGAAGATCAAGGGCGCGGAGCTGGCCTTCGCCGTGGCCGAGCACTTCCGCGACCGCGGCCAGCGCGTCCTCCTGATGATGGATTCGCTCACCCGCTACGCGATGGCCCTGCGCGAGATCGGCCTCGCCACCGGCGAGCCGCCCGCGAGCAAGGGCTACACGCCGAGCGTCTTCGCGGCGCTGCCGCGGCTGCTCGAGCGCGCGGGCAGCGCCGCGCAGGGGACGATCACGGGCCTCTTCACCGTGCTGGTCGAGGGCGACGACATGGCCGATCCCGTGGCCGACACCGCGCGCTCCATCCTCGATGGCCACCTCGTGCTCAGCCGGCGCCTCGCGACGGCGGGGCAGTATCCCGCGCTGGACGTCCTCGAATCGGTGAGCCGACTCTTCACCGCCGTCGTGCCCCCGGCCGAGGTCGAGCGCGCGCGCAGCCTGCTGGCGGCGATGGCGCTCTATCGCGAGAACGAGGACCTCATCCAGATCGGCGCCTACCCGGCGGGCAGCAGCGCCGAGATCGATCGCGCGATCGCCCTCCGGCCCGGGTGGCAACGCTTCCTGCGCCAGGCCCGCGACGAGCACAGCGGGCTCGCCGCCACCCGCGCCGCGCTGGCCGCCCTGCTCGCGAGCGCGGCCTGATGGCGGCGTCCGGCTTCCGCTTTCGCCTCGAGAAGCTCCTGCGGCTGCGGCTGCGCGCCGAGCAGGATGCCGCGCGCGAAGTGGCCCGGCGCGAAGGGCCGCTGCGGGAGGCGCAGCGCGACCTCGCCGCGCTGAAGGAGGCGCGGCACCACCTGCTGTTGCGCCGCGATGCCCTGCAGCGCGAGCGGGTCGAGCCGGCCCGCCTCGAGGAGAACCGCTACCAGATCATCGCCGTCGAGCGCGGGCTGCCGCGCGCCGAGCGACGGCTTGCCGAGCGCGAGCGCGAGCTGCTGGCCGCGCGTGAGCTGCTCACCCAGCGCAGCCGCGCCCGCAAGCTGCTCGAGAAACTGGCCGAGCGGCAGGCGGCGGAGTTCGTCGCCGCCGCGGCTCAGCGTGAGCGGCGCGAGCTCGACGCTCGCCCGCAGGCCCGCCATGGCATGGCGATTGCGTTGCGCGCTCTGACTGCGGACGAGAGGTAGCTCTATGCGATCGGTCATCCTCTTCAGCTTCTTGAGCTTTATCGTCATCTTCGCGGCGACATTCCTCGTGACGGGCGTTTTCAAGGGCCTGCGCGAGAGCTACGCCGCGAAGACGGCGGCGCCCGCTGTTGCGGGTGCGGACTCGCTCAGTCTGGAGCGGAAATCTCTGCAGGCCCGGGCGGCGAATCTTGCCCGTCGCGAGGGCGAGATCGAGGACCTCCAGGAGAGTCTCGAGCTCGAGCGCGCAGTGCTCGCCGAGGAGTTCAACAAGCTGAGCGGCCTGCGCGACGGCATCCAGCTCGCAACGGGTCAGATCGAGGAAGCGCGCCTGCGCAGTCTCAAGAAGCTCGCGAAAGTCTACGAGGCGATGCCGGCCAGGGAAGCGGCCGCCATCCTCAGCGGCATGGACGTCGACATCGTGCTCGAGATCCTCCGCAACATGAAGGAGCGGCCGGCGGCGCAGGTGCTCGCCGCGCTCGACCCCGGTCGCGCCGCGGCGCTCAGCAACATGCTCAGCGCCCAGAAGGAGAACTGATGGACCTGATGATGCTGCTCGGTCCCACTGCGGGGGATAGCGCGGCGCCGACGCGTCGCGGTGACGGCAAGCAGGCGGCGGGGGCAGCCGGCGCGCTCTTCCACGGCCTGCTCGCGGGGGCGACCACGCGCGACGAACGGCAGCCGGCCGAGACTGTCGGCGCGATCACTCCCTTGGCCCTGGGCGGCGGGGACGCCGAGGCGCCGAGCGATGCGCAGGACCCCGAGCTGGTCTCAGCGACCGCGCAAGCCTCCGTCGAGGACGCCGATGAAACCGAGACCGGCGCGATCGGCGACGAGGCGAAGATCCTCGCCGGCGGCGGCGATGTCCCGCTCGCGACGCTCAGCCCCACGGCCACGAGTGCTCCGCTGAGCCCGCAGTTCACGCTGACCCCCCTGCCCGATCCCTTGAGCGAGTCGCCGCTGACCCTGCCCACGCTGCAGGGGCCGCCGCTGGGCCCGAGCCTGAGTGCGCCGTCGGCGCTGCCGAGTCTGGGTCCGGCCGGCGACGCGGCCTTGCTCGCCAGCGCGGCGAAGCCGGGCAGCCCCGCGAGCGAGGGGGCGCGCGTTGAAGCGACGCTCGCGCAGCCCGGCGAGCAGCCCGCCGCGGTCGGCACTGCGCCGGGTGCGAGCGCCGACATGGCGCGCGCGACGGACGGGAGCGGCGCGCCGCCGGCGAGCCTCCCGGAGCTGCCAGCGGGCGCGTCGAAGGCAAGGGCTGTTGCCGCGGCGGTCCAGCCCGACCGCCTCCAGGCGCAGCGCGCCGGGCAGGCGCAGCCGGGCGCCGCAACGGCGACGCCGGCGACTGCCGGCAGCGAGGCCGCGAACCTTGCGGCGCCGACCCGGAACGACGCGGCTCTCCGCCGCAGCGTGCGCCAGACGGCGGGAAGAACGAGCGTGGCCGCGCCGCGCGGCGACGCGCGCGCCAAGGCGGCGCCGACTGGCCCCGCCCTGCCGGGCGTCGCCCTCACGGCGAGCGAGAGCCCGCAGACGAGCGCGCAGTCGCCTGGCGAGGCGCAGCCCGAGCCGGCGCGCGCGGCCGGAGACGGCGCGGCGCGCCCGGCCCCGACGACCGCGCCGAGCGCGGCGCGCGAAGCGCAGACCCCGGCGATGGCCCTCGCGGGCGAAGCGCCGGTGAGCGCGTCGAGCGAGGGCCTCGACGCGGCGCCGGCGCCGGCCGAGAGTGCGCCGCTGCCTGTCCGCGAGTTGCCGGAGCGGACCTTGCGCGTGCTCAGCGAGCTGCGCGGGGACGGCGAAACGCACTACCGCGCCGAGCTTCAGCTGGACCCGCCGGCGCTCGGTCCCCTGCGTCTCGAGGTCGAGCTCGACGGCGAGGGGCGGCGCAGCTTGACGCGCTTCACGGTGGAGACGCCGGCTGCGCACGAGCAGCTCCAGGCCGAGCTGCCGCGCCTGCGCGCGCTGCTCGCCGAGCAGGGCCTCGGCGACGCCCGGGTGGAGCTGCAACTGCGGCAGGGCGGCCACCAGGGCCAGCCCCGGGGTGAGGGCCAGTCACGATCCTGGCGGGAGGGCCTGCGCGCAGAGCGCGAGGCGTCCGCCTCCACCAGCACCTGGCGCAGCGGCCACGACGGCCTCATCGACCTGCGCGCCTGAGAGGTGACCGATGAGCACAACGATCGCTGATCTCGGTCTCAACACCGCGCTGGGCTTCGGCAGCAACGCCGCCGGCAGCGCCGAGCTCGGGAAGGACGAGTTCCTGCAGCTCCTCGTCACGCAGCTCAAGCACCAGAATCCGATGGAGCCGACGAGCAACGAGGACTTCATCGCGCAGCTGGCCACCTTCGCCAGCCTGGAGCAGCTGCAGGACATCAACACCGGCACCCAGACCGGGATCCTGATGCAGCAGAGCGTCACCAATGCGCTCTCGACCAGCTTGATCGGCAAGGACGTGCTCCTGGACACAAGCACGATCAGCCTCGCTGACGGCGGCGCGAACGACTTCCTCGTCGATCTCGACGGGGAGGGCTTCCTGACGGTGGCGGTCAAGAATGCGGACGGCGACGTCGTGCGCACGCTGAGGCTCGAAGGCGAGGACGGCCTGCCTCTGGCGGCCGGCGAGCACCAGTTCACCTGGGACGGCAAGGACGACGCGGGCGCCACGGTGCCGGACGGGGATTACACCGTCACGGTCACGGCCAAGGATGGCAACGGTGTGGACGTCGCCGCCCGCACCTGGCTGCGCGGTCACGTGGAGGGCGTGCGCTTCTCGGAAGGCGTGGCCTACGTCGTCGTGGGGGACATGGAATTCACGCTCGCGGACGTGATCGAGATCCGCGAAGCCGCCGTGGGCCGCCTGGCGAACAGCCTGACGGCGGACTAGCGCAAAGCAATCGAGACGCTTGATTCGAGGGAGGTTAGGAGCATGCTGAGAAGTCTCTTCGCGGGCGTGTCTGGGCTGATCAACCACCAGACGAAGCTCGATGTGATCGGCAACAACATCGCCAACATCAACACGATCGGCTTCAAGACGGGGCGCGTTTCCTTCCAGGAGATGCTCAACCAGACCGTCAGCGGCGCCAGCCGCGCCGATGCGGGGCAGGGCGGTCGCAACGCGATCCAGGTCGGCCTCGGCATGACCGTCGCCTCGGTGGACACCCTGCAGACCCAGGGCAACCTCCAGGCCACGGGCAACATGTTCGACCTCGCGTTCCAGGGGGAGGGCTTCTTCGTCGTGAAGTCGGGGCAGGCGCTCAACTTCACGCGCTCGGGCAACTTCGCGCTGGACGGCTACGGCAACCTGGTCGCCCAGGCGAGCGGCTCGATCGTGCAGGGCTACCTGCCGGATGCCTCCGGCGAGATCCGCGAGAGCAGCACGCTCTCGGACATCGTCGTCGACCGCTCTCGGGTCGTGCGCGCCTCGGCCTCGAGCTACATTGCGCTTGCGGGCAACCTCAAGGCGAACGCCGAGGCCTTGCCCACGATCACGGAGTCGGAGCGCTTCCTGAAGCTGGCCGACGCGAGCACCGCGCTCATCGACGCCTCGCAGCGCAGCTTCGGCGCCGACCTCAACGTGCGCACGGGCGATGTGATCAATGTGAGCGGCCTGGTCGGCACGGACGTGATCAGCGGCTCGCTGACCGTCACCGACACGATGACGATCCAGGATGTCATGACCTTCTTGAACGGCGCGCTGACGGCGACGAGCCCGACCTATCCGCCCGGCTCGGTGACGCTGGTCGACGGCGTGATCAGGGTGGCGGGGCATCCGGCGGCGGGCAACGACGTCCACGACCTGCGCCTTAGCATCAACGGCAATCCGGAGTTCAACTCCGCCTTCACCTTCGACGCCTTGATCGAGGGCGGCGTGGGCGACACCGCCATCATGCACCAGACCTTGATGCAGGCCGCCGAAGCGGGCGACCTCATCGTCGACCTCTACAACGGGGACGGCGAACCCCTGAACGGGCCGGACAGCGAGTACAACATCCTCGGCACCACGCTCAGCCTGCAGGCCTACGTCGGCGGCGAGGCGCACGCGCCGAGCGACTTCACCGTGACCGCCGCCTCCACGCTGCAGGATCTGATGAACGCGATCCAGTCGGTCACCGGCATCTCCGAGTACGGCGACGCGGGCATCGAGTTCACGGACGCGGGCCGCATCCGCATCACGGGCAACGCCGGCCTGAGCAACGCGCTGGACAGCCTGACGATCGGCGACGCCAGCTCGACGACCACCTTCGGCAACACCTTCATCTTCACCGAGCTGCAATCGGCGAAGGATGCCGAGATCCATCCCGTCAGCGCGGACATCTTCGACAGCTTCGGCATGAAGCACCACCTGACGATCAACTTCCGCAAGCCGGCCACCGACTCGGGCACCATCGAGTGGTACTGGGAAGCGACGATCGACGGCACGAGCGCCATCGCCAGCGGCGATCGCGGCCGCCTGATCTTCAACCCGGACGGCGAGCTGGTCAGCTTCTCCTTCGACGACGGCAGCGGCTCGCTGCGCATCGATCCCGGCAACGGCGCCAGCCCGATCGACCTGCAGATCCGTAGCGCGGTCGGCTCGAGCTCGCTGACGCAGACGGCCGGCGCCTCGACGGCGAAGATCATCGCGGTGGACGGCTACGAGTCGGGCGTTCTCGAGAGCGTGCTCGTGGACGAGCGGGGCGTCATCGTCGGCCAGTTCTCCAACGGCGTCTCGGAGGACCTGGCGCAGATCGCGGTCGCCCAGTTCTCGAACGCGGCCGGTCTCGCCCGCCAGGGCGCGAATCTCTACTCCGAGAGCGCGAACTCGGGCCGCTCCCTGATCGGCACGATCAGCGGCTCGGTGGTCAACCGCATCACGCCGGGCGCCCTGGAGATGAGCAACGTGAATCTGGCGCAGGAATTCACGGAGATGATCACCGCGCAGCGCGGCTTCCAGGCCAGCGCGCGAATCATCAGCACCGGCGACGAGATGCTCACCGAGCTGGTGAACATCAAGCGCTAGCCGAGGGAGTAGGGGGCCATGATCCAGCTCACGAAGCTGAACGGGCAGGCGGTGATGGTCAACGCGGACCTCGTGGAGATGCTCGAGGAGACGCCCGAGTGCCTCCTCTTCCTGACCACGGGGCGGCGCCTCCTGGTCCGCGAGTCGCTCGCCGCGGTGCGGGCGGCCATCCTCGCCTACCGGCGCGAGCTGGGGCGCGCCTACCCGGTGCCAACCGGCGGCCCGGACTACAGCCCGCAGGACCTGAGCGAGAGCTAGGCCGGCGGTGGTCGGAAACACGCCAGGGGCCGCGGCGGGCAGCGCCGCCCGCTCCTGGGCCGGCCGCGCATGGGCGCGGGCGGTAGGGGACAGCGGCGGCGGCAGCGCCGGCGCGCGGCGGCAGCGCCGAGAGCTCTGGAGGACGCGAAGTGGCTGAAGAGACGAAGGATACCCAGGAGAGCGCGCCGGGCGCGGCGGCGACAGGCGGCAAGCGCGGCAAGCTGCCCAAGCTCGTCGTCATGCTGGGCGGGATCGTCGTGGCGCAACTGGCGATGGCGCTGGCCCTGGCACATTTCGTGATCCTGCCCCGCTTGCCGGGCCACGGCGCGGCCGACAGCAGTGCCGCCCACGCGAAGGCCGAGCAAGGGGAGAAGAAGGCTGACCACGGCGAGAAGAAGGCTGGCCGCGGCGAAAAGAAGGGCGGCCACGGGGAGACGAAGGGCGGCCAGGGCGAGGCGCAGGGGAGCATCGTGCTCATGGAGAGCGTCGTCGTCAATCTGCAGGGCAACGAGCGCACGCACTTCTTGAAGGTGGCGCCCGGGCTCGAAGTGGGCAGCCCCGAGACTGCGGCCGAGATCGAGGAGCGGATGCCGGAACTGCGCGACCTGGTGATCAGCCACTTCGGCAGCCGCGGCGTCGACGAAGTGATCGGCCGCGAAGGGCGCGAGCGTGTCAAGCAGGCGCTCCTGGCGGACATCAACGGACGGCTGCACGCCGGCCAGGTCCTGAACATCTACTTCAGCGATTTCGTGGTGCAGTAGACGGGAGTCGACACGGTGGAACTCGAGGAGCGCACGAACGAGGAGCTGGCGACGACGCCCGACGCGGCGCTGCCGCCGGCGTCGAGCGCCGACGCGCTCGCGCTCGCGGAGGATGCGGTGCTCTCCCGCCGGGGCCGGCGCGTGCTGCCGCAAGCCTACGACTTCCGCCGGCCGGTGCAGCTTTCGAAGGCCCTCGTGCGCAGCCTGAGCATCGCCGGCGAGAGCTACGCGAAGCTGCTGGCGATCTCGCTCGGCAACACGCTGCGCCTGCCGGTGACCGTCTCCGCGCAGCCCCTGCGCCAGCAGGCCTTCGACGAGCACGCGCGGGGGCTCGCCAACCCCACCTGCCTCGGCATCGTCGAGCTGCCGCCGCTCAAGAGCCCCTGCCTGCTCGACATCGACGTCAAGCTCGTCTTCGCGATGATCGAGAAGCTGCTCGGCAGCGCGGGCACCGCCACCGATCTGAAGCGGGAGTTCACGGCGATCGAGGCGCGCATCGCGCGCAAGCTGCTGCAGCGACTACTCGGCGATCTACGCGAGGCGATGCAGCGCCTGCTCGCGGTCGCGCCGAACCTGAAGGCGATCGAGCACAACCCGGAGTACACCTACATCCTGAGCGCGGGCGAGCCTTGCATCGTGCTGCCCTTCGCCATCGAGATCGGCGACCTGGGCGGCCAGCTCAGCCTCTGCCTCTCGCTGACGAGCCTGGATGCGGAACTGAGCGGCGACGGCGCCGCGCCCAACCGCGATGCGCGCGGCGCCGAGGAGCGCCGCGAGGACAGCCGGCGCCTGGCGCTGGTCCTGGACAGCACCCGCGCGGAGGTCGTGGCCGAGCTGGCCCGCCTGCCGCTGCCGCTGGCGCAACTGCGGCAGCTCGCGGAAGGCAGCATCATTGGTCTGCGCAAGCAGGTCGATGAGCCGCTCAAGGTGACGGTGGGCGGGTCGCCGCTCTTCCTCGCCAAGATGGGCCGCTCGCACAGCAAATCGGCGATCAAGATCACGCGCGTCCTCCGGCCGCGGGAGAACCCGCTGGGGGGCGCGCTCGACGGACAGCACCTGTCAAACGAGGGCAAGCGATGAGCGACGAGACTACCCTGCAGGACCCCGCGGCCCCCGCGGCCCCCGCGGCGCCCCCGGCACGGCCCAAGCCGATCGCCAAGGCGGCCGACCTGCCGGCCTTCAGCGCCGGCATGGACAGCAAGCCGGCCGCGAGCGTCGGCGAGAGCCAGGCCAGCGGCCTCGCGCTGCTGCGCGACGTCAGCCTGGAGCTCACCGTGGAGCTGGGTCGTACGCGCCTGAGCATCGGCGAGATCATGGAGCTCGGCCAGGGCTCGGTGATCGAGCTCGACAAGCTGGCCGGCGAGCCCGTGGACCTGCGCGTCAACGGCGTGCTGCTCGCCACGGGCGAAGTCATCGTGCTCGACGACGTCTTCGGCGTGCGCATCACGCGCCTGCTGGGCCGCGTCGATCGCCTGGATACCTTCGGCGACTAGGAGGCCCTCATGCGCCGGCACAACTGGCTGCGCTCCCCCTTCACGCTCGCCGCCGGCGCCTTCGCCGGACTCGGCCTGATCGCGCTGCTGCCCGCCGGGGAAACCGTGGCGCCGGGCGCGGCGATGCTGCGTCTGCTCTTTGCGCTCGTCGGGATCATCGCCCTCGCGCTCGGGCTCGCGCCCGCGCTGCGGCGGCTGCCGACGGCGCGCGGTGGGCAGGGCCAGCGCTTGCGCTGCGAGGAGCAGCTCGCGCTGGACGCCCGCCACCGGGTCGCCCTTCTCAGCGTGGACGGCCGCGAGCTGCTCATCAGCCTGCAGGCCGACGGCAGCCGCCTGCTGCTGGACCTCGGCGAGCGCGGCGAGACCGCCCAGCCGGTGGCCACGGAGTTCAAGCGCCTGCTCGCCGAGCGCCGCGGCATCTGAGTCGCCGGCCAGTTTCTCGCCAGGCCGGCGCAGCGCGCCGGCCGCCCCCTCCCGCAGCTACTCCGCATCCCCTGATCATATAGCGACTTGCCTGCGCCCTCCGGTCTTCGCGCCGAGCGGCGCCCGGCACGGGGCTTGATGAACAGGGTCTGGATCCCAGCGGAGGAGTTCGCAGTGCGCAATTTCCAGCCGATCGCTTTCGTCCTGATCGCGCTCGTCGTCCTCGCCGCCGCGGCGCCGGCCCAGGCGCTCAGCGTGCCGCCGGTCAAGTTCAGCATCGGCGAGGGCACGCCCAGCGGCGGCGGACTCGGCGCCGCGCTCCAGATCATGCTCGGCCTGACCGTGCTCTCCCTCGCGCCGGCGATCCTGCTCTTGATGACGAGCTTCACGCGCATCGTCGTCGTGCTCGGTTTCCTGCGCCAGGCGCTCGGCACCCAGCAGATGCCGCCCAACCAGCTGATCATCGGCCTCGCGCTCTTCCTGACCGCGGCCGTGATGAGCCCGGTCATCGACGAGATCCGCAGCGAGGCGGTCGCGCCCTACATGGCGGACGAGATCGACGACGCCGAGGCCCTGCGCCGCGGCATCGCGCCGCTCAAGGTGTTCATGCTCAAGCAGACGCAGGACAAGGATCTCGCCCTCTTCCTCGGCATCGGCAATCGCCCGCAGCCCGAAGCGCGCCTGGACACCCCGCTGACGGTGGTGGTGCCGGCCTTCGTGCTCAGCGAGCTGAAGCGCGCCTTCCAGATCGGCTTCGTGCTCTTCGTGCCCTTCCTGGTCATCGACATGGTGGTCTCCTCGATCCTGATGAGCATGGGCATGATGATGCTGCCGCCGGTCATGATCTCACTGCCCTTCAAGGTGCTGCTGTTCGTGCTCGTGGACGGCTGGAATCTCGTCGTCCAGAGCCTCATCCGCTCGTTCGGCTAGGAGGCAAGCGTGAGCGAACAACTCGTGCTCGACCTGGGCCGGCAGGCCCTCGTGACGACCCTGATGGTGGGCGGCCCCATGCTGGCGGCGGCCCTCGTGATCGGTCTGCTGGTCAGCGTGTTCCAGGCCGTCACGCAGATCAACGAGATGACGATGACCTTCGTGCCCAAGATCGTGGGCATCCTAGTGGTGGGCTTGATCACCCTGCCCTGGGTCCTGCAGGTGATGCTCGGCTTCACCCGACAGGTCTTCACGATGATCGAGCGGCTGTGAGGCGTCCGTGAGCTGGCCGGTCATCGAAACCCAGAGCGTCGTGCTCTTCATGCTGATCCTCGCCCGCACGGCGGCCTTCTTCGCCGTCTTCCCGGGCATGGGGGGCGGCGCGGTGCCGATGCGTCTCAAGGCCGGCGTCGCGGCGACGTTCAGCGCGTTGCTCTTCACGGCGGTGCCGGCGCCGGCTCTCCTGCCGACCGACCCCTTCGCGCAGGTGCTGCTCGTACTGCGCGAGTCGATCGTCGGCCTTCTGCTCGGCTCCCTCGTGAACTTCCTCTTCATGGCGGCGCAGTTCGGCGGCGAGATCGTCGGCGTCCAGTCGGGTCTGGCGGCGGCGGGCATCTACGATCCGAGCACTCAGGAGACCGTCGGCGTCTACGGGCGCTTCTACTACATCGTCGCGCTGCTGCTCTTTCTCAGCCTGGACCTGCACCATCCCTTCCTGCGCGGCCTCGGGCGTTCCTTCTCGCTGCTGCCGGTCGGGGAGTTCGGGATCGCGCCGGCGGGCTTCCTGCAGTGGGCGAAGCTCTCCGGGCAGGTCTTCACGCTGGCGCTGCGCCTGAGCATGCCCGTGATCGCCGCGCTCCTGCTCCTCGACCTGGCGCTGGGCTTCCTCAGCCGGCTCGTGCCGCAGATGAACATCTTCATCGTCGGCTTTCCGCTCAAGATCGTGGCGGCGCTGGCCGTGCTCGCCCTCGGCCTGCGGACCGTCGGGCCCCTGCTCACGGCGGCCGGCGACCGTCTGGCCGTGGACTTCCACTCCCTCCTGACCTGGATGCGCTGAGATGGCCGATACGGGACAGGAACGGACCGAGCTCGCCACCCCACGCCGGCGCCGCGAGGCGCGCGAACGGGGTCAGGTGGCGCGCAGCGTCGAGCTGAGCAGCTTCCTCGTGCTGCTCGCCTCGCTGCTCGCGCTGGCCGCGCTGGCGCCCCAGCTCGGCCGCGGGCTGGGACGCTTCCTCGTCGGCGGCATCGACGCCGCTTTCACCGTGAGCCTGGACGCGGGCACGCTGCCCATCCTCTCGCGCCTGTGGGTCGGCGAGGCGCTGCGCCTGCTCGCCCCGCTCTGGCTGATCCTGCTCGTCGTCGGCATCGCGGCCTCTGTGGCCCAGGTCGGCTTCAGCGTCAACGGCGCGCTGCTCGCGCCAAAGCCGGAGCGCATCGATCCGCTGGCCGGCTTCCGCCGGCTCTTCAGCAAGCGCAGCGGCTTCGAGCTGGCGAAGAGCCTCGTCAAGATGGCGATGCTGCTGGCGATCACCTGGTGGACGCTCTCCGGCCGGGCCGAGGCGATCATCGGCCTCTCCGGGCTGGAGCTGGGGCCCGCCCTGGCCGTGCTCGGCAAGACGGCCCTCCTGCTCGCGGGACGTTTGATCCTGCTGCTCGTCGTGCTCGCCGGCGCCGATTACGCCTTCCAGCGCTGGCAGCACGAGCAGGACATCATGATGACGCCGCAGGAGCTGAAAGAGGAGTACAAGGAGACCGAGGGCGATCCGCTGCTCAAGTCCCGCCTGCGCGCCCTACAGCGCGAGCTCTCGCTGCGGCGCATGATGGAGGACGTCAAGCGCGCAGATGTCGTCGTCACCAACCCGACGCACTTCGCCGTCGCCCTGTCCTACAAGGAGGAGGAAGGCGCGCCCCGCGTGCTCGCCAAGGGCGCCGACCTGGTGGCGGCCCGCATCCGCGAGACGGCCCAGGCCGCCAAGGTGCCGGTGGTCGAGAACGCGCCGCTCGCGCGCGCGCTCTTCGCCGAGTGCGAGGTGGGCGACAGGATCCCGCTCAAGCTCTTCCAGGCCGTGGCCGAGCTGCTCGCCTACGTCTACCGCCTGCGCCCGCGCGGCGCCGGGGCCGGGGCCTAAGGGAGGCGGGCGATGAGCGAACTGCTGCGCGCGGAGCGGCTGGACGGCATCCTGAGGGGGAACGCCAACATCCTCGTCGGCGTCTCGCTGATCGGCATCCTCGCCGTGATGGTGCTGCTGCTGCCGGCGCCGCTGCTGGACCTGCTGCTCTCCTTCAACCTGACCTTCGCGCTGATCATCCTGATGGTGACCTTCTACATCAAGGATCCGCTCAGCGTGTCGGTGTTCCCGACCCTCCTGCTCTTCCTGACCCTCTTCCGGCTCGCGCTCAACGTCGCCTCGACACGCCTGATCCTGCTCAACGGCTACGCGGGCAAGGTGATCGAGTCCTTCGGCAGCTTCGTCGTCGGCGGCAATCCCGTGGTCGGCATGGTCGTCTTCCTGATCCTGGTGATCATCCAGTTCATCGTGATCACCAAGGGCGCCGGCCGCGTGGCCGAGGTGGCCGCGCGCTTCACCCTTGACGCGATGCCCGGCAAGCAGATGGCGATCGACGCCGATCTCAACGCCGGGCTGATCGACGAGGGCGAGGCGCGGCGCCGGCGCGAGCGGATCGGCGAGGAGGCCGACTTCTTCGGCGCCATGGACGGTGCGAGCAAGTTCGTGCGCGGCGACGCCATCGCCGGGATCGTGATCATCGTCGTCAACATTCTCGGCGGCTTCGTGATCGGCGTCGCCCAGCACGGGATGGGCCTGGCCGAGGCCCTGCGCACCTACACGCTGCTCACGGTGGGCGACGGTCTCGTCTCGCAGATCCCGGCGCTGATCATCTCGGTCAGCTCGGGCATCGTCGTCACCCGCGGACGCAGCCGCAACGAGCTGGGCGATGACGTCGTCAGCCAGCTTTTTAGCCAGCCGCGCGCGCTGGCGATCGCGGCGGGCGCGCTCGGCGTCCTCGGCATCGTGCCGGGCCTGCCCCACCTTCCCTTCCTCGCGCTCGCGGGCCTGAGTGGCTTCGGTGCCTGGCGCCTGCGGCGGCCCGCGGCGGAGACGGCGCCCGCGGAAGCGGCGGCCGCCCCGGCCGCGCCCGGGGAAACGCTGGAGGATCGCGCCCTCTTCCAGGTCGATCGCCTCGAGCTGGAGATCGGCTACGGGCTCATCCCGCTCGCCGATGCCGCGCGCCGCGGCAACCTGATCGAGCGCGTGACGGCCATCCGCCGCCAGCAGGCGACAGAGCTCGGCCTCTACGTGAGCCCGGTGCGCATCCGCGACAACATCCATCTGAAGCCGAACGAGTACGCGATCAAGCTCAAGGGCGTGGAGCTCGAGCGAGGCGAGATCCTGCCCGGGCACCTGCTCTGCATCGCGGGGCCCGAGGAGCGCGCGGGCCTGCCCGGCATCGAGACGGTCGAGCCGGCCTTCGGCCTCTCGGCGCTCTGGGTGCCCGAGGCCGCGCGTGAGCTGGCCAATGACCGCGGCCTGACTCTCGTCGAGCCGCCGGCCGTGATCAGCACGCACCTCGCCGAGATCCTGCGCCGCCACGCGGACGAGATCATGAGCCGCGAGGACGTCAAGCGCCTCGTCGACGGCGTCCGCGAGCTCGCGCCCTCGCTCATCGACGAACTGGTGCCGGGCCAGATCAAGCTCGGCTTCCTGCAGCAGATCCTCGCCAACCTGCTGCACGAGCGGGTGCCGATTCGCGACCTCGTGACGATCCTCGAGACGGTGGGGGACAACCTCGGCCAGAGCCACAACGCCGACTACCTCTCGGAGAAGGTGCGCGAGGCGCTGGGTCGCGCGATCATCCGCGAGCACCTCGACGAGCGCGGTAGCCTTGCCGTGCTCACTTTCGACCACGCCGCCGAGGAGCTCTTCCTCGGCGCGCTCAAGCAGTACGGTGAGACGGGCGGCATCTTTCTGCCGCCCGAAATCGCCGAACGCTTCCAGTCGCAGCTGCGCGCCGCCGTCGAGCGTCTCACGCGCCGCGGCTACTCGCCGGTGATCCTGGTCACGAGCCCGATCCGGCTCCTGCTGAAGCGCTACACGGAGATCTTCCTGCCCGGCCTGACGGTCCTGGCCTTCGGCGAAGTGCCCGCCGGGACCGAGGTCAATGCCCTGGGGATGGTGAGCCTTGACGACGCAAACTGAGCAGACGGTCGTCGCTCGCGACTTGCGCAGCGCGCTGCGCCTGGTTCGCGAGCGTTTCGGTGCCGACGCGCTGATCCTGGAGACGCGAAGCCGGCAGCGGCCGCTGGCGGGCGCGCTGCGGATGGCCGAGGAGATCGAGGTGCGCGTGGCGCTGCCCGGCGCCGCGGGGCGGATGAGCGAGCCCGGGACGCCGCTCGCGGCCGAGATCGCTCGCCTCGAGTCCCTGCTGGCGGTCGTCGAGACCGAGCTGGATGCCCGCGAGAGCGGGCGCTATCCGCTCGCGACGCCGCTGGGCGAGCTGGGCCTCCTGCCCGAGACGCTGGCGCGACTGGCCGCCGATCACGCCGAGGAGGTGCCGCCCGTCGAGCAGGCGAAGCACGGTCCGGCCCTCGATCGGCTCGCGCTCGCCCTGCCCTGTCTGGAGGCGATGGCCGTGGCCGACCTGCGCGGCTACCACGCGCTGCTCGGCGCGCCCGGCGTCGGGCGCAGCGCCCTGGCGGCGAAGCTCTGCGCACGGGCCGCGGCGGCCGGCGCCAGCGCCGTCCACATCGCCCTCGCGCCCGCGCACGGCGGCGAGCGCCACCGGCTGGAGGCCCTCGCCATCGCCGGCGGCCACGAGGCCGTGCTCGCTCCGGATGCCGGCGGGCTCTGCGAGGCGCTGCGCTTCTTCGAGCGGCGGGATCTCGTGATCGTGGACATGCCGGCTTTCAGCCTCGACCAGCGGGCGCTGCTGGAGCGCGCCGCCGCCCAGGCCGGCGTGCCGATGCTGCTCCGGCACGCGGTGCTGGCCGCCGACGGCTGGGCCCGCTTCGCGCCCGGCCTCCAGGAGGCCGCGCACTACCTGGCGATCACGCGCGTCGATCTCGCCGATCCGCTGCGTCTCGCCCTCGACCTCACGCGCGATGGCGCGCCGCTGCTCTCCTTCGTCGCCGGCGGCACCGCGCTGGGCTCGACGCTGGAGCTGGCCCAGCCGGCCGGCCTGCTCGCGGGGCTGCGGAGCAGCCTGCGACCAGTCCGCGCCGAAGCGGGAGCTGGTCGATGAGCGCCATGCAGCGGCTCAACCTCCTGGCGGCGATGCTGGCCTTCCTCTACAGCGCCTGGCGCGGCTGGCCGCTCCTGCTCGGGCTCCAGAAGGCCCTCATCGCCTACTTGGCGGTCTTCGGTGCCCAGATCTTGATCATTCTGGCCCTGCTGCGCCTGTCGCGCGCGCGGTCCCCGCGCGGCGAAGCCGGGGTTGGTGGGGGGCCTGGAGCCGACCGGCACCAGCCCTAGCGGGGGTCCCGTGGCACAGATGCTGCAAGGAAGCATGGGCGTGCTGAACACCGCGGGCACCGCGCGGAGCAACTAGCGGAAGGGACGCGGACACTTGGACAAAGCGCAGCCGTTGTGGGACTCGTATCACCGCGCGCGATCGCCTCGGGACCGCGAGCGACTGATCGTGCACTACCTGGGACTGGTCAAGTACGTTGCAGGACGACTGGCCGCCGGCCTCCCGGATTCGGTCGAGATGGACGATCTCGTCGGCGCCGGCATGATCGGCCTGATGAAGGCCGTCGAAGGCTACGATCCGGCCAAGGAAGTGAAGTTCGAGACCTACTCGATTCCCCGCATTCGCGGCGCCATGCTCGACGAGCTGCGCAATCAGGACTGGTTTCCCCGCTCGGTGCGTCGCAAGGCGAAGCGCATCGACGCCGCCATCCACGAGCTGGAGATCCGCCTCGGTCGCAGTCCCCGCGACACGGAGCTGGCCAATCACCTGCGGCTGGACATGGACGACTTCTACCGCCTGGTGGGCGAGGTTTCCCAGTCCAGCCTGCTCTCGATCGAGGAGGAGCTGCGCGTCGGCAAGGACGGCACCTATGCGTCCGTGCGCGAGATCCTCTCGGATCTGCGCGTGCCGAGCGCTTACGATCGCCTGCGG
>Ga0194127_10002963_pt1 | contig 22335 bp, 21 predicted proteins | sample TA2KigC100mmetaG_FD_148624 | JGI IMG/M metagenome (GOLD analysis project Ga0194127, IMG submission 148624) | Freshwater microbial communities from Lake Tanganyika, Tanzania - TA2015036 Kigoma Deep Cast 100m | ecosystem: Environmental > Aquatic > Freshwater > Lake | place: Tanzania: Lake...
TGCAACGGGCCACATGATCACGGGTAAGCAATTCCGGCGGACGCTTTGCATCCTTGTCCCCCTGTATATATCGCCAGCCTTCTTCTTCATTATCTGATGTTTGATTTTTATATGCATCGGGTATACTATTGAACATGAACCGTTCTCCATTCTTGTTAAGTAAAATCCCGCCCTCGCCACGAACACCCTCGGTTACCAATATGCCACGGACACCCGGCGGCCAGATCATCCCGGTCGGATGAAACTGTAAAAATTCCATGTCAATTAATTCTGCCCCGGCTTCGTATGCCAATGCATGGCCATCGCCGGTATATTCCCAACTGTTGCTGGTAATCTTAAATGAACGGCCGACACCACCGGTTGCCAGTATCACGGCTTTTGCATGAAATGTTTTAAATCGTCCTCTTTCTCTTTCATATCCGAATGCACCAACTACACGGTCACCATCTTTCAGTAATGTAATGATGGTGCATTCCATATGTACTTCCACCCCCTGGTAAATGCAATGGTCCTGTAATGTGCGGATCATTTCCAGTCCTGTTCTGTCGCCGACATGTGCCAATCTTGGATATTTATGCCCACCAAAATTTCTTTGCAATATTTTTCCGTCTTCGGTGCGATCAAACAATGCACCCCATGCTTCCAGTTCTCTTACACAATCCGGAGCTTCTTTTGCATGGATCTCTGCCATCTGCCAGTTATTGAGATATTGGCCTCCCCGCAATGTATCTGTGAAATGTACTTTCCAGTTATCCCTGTCGTCCACATTGGCCATGGCCGCTGCAATGCCGCCTTCTGCCATTACCGTATGTGCTTTCCCCAATAATGACTTACAGATCAAACCAACAGTAACGCCTTGTGATAATGCTTCGATAGCAGCACGAAGACCGGCGCCACCGGCGCCGATAACAAGTACATCGTAATTATATGTATCGTATGATGACAATGAAAAGTTTTTGTTTATAGTTTATTGTTTTTGTTTTCAGCTTTAGAATATTCCCAATCTTAAATTCATTTTCAACAAGCTGGCGATGTGCGGAAGCGAAGCCTTCCGCCTTAGGCGGAGAGGTTTGGAGGGGCGGCGTTTAAAAAATTCTCCAATCAGACCAAACCCCCATCGAACATAACCTGACATAAATATCAGTAAACCCAACCCAGAACAAACTCAACCATGCCCACAACATATGCTTGCGGTTTAAACAACTCACACATTTATACATTTTAAAACGAACCGGTTTACCGGAAAGCCGGTCCAAAAACCCTCCAACAGCATGACGAAGCGAATGGCAGCCCAATGTATACCCGCCCAGCAATACAACATTGACGGTTAATACCAAGGTGCCCACACCTAATCCAAAAGATTTTACACCTGTAACCGGATTGACAAACCATAATGCTTTCCATACATCAATAGAAAGAAAAACAATAAACATCAATGCGATATACATAAAGTAACGGTGAATATTCTGCATGATAAGTGGGAAAGAGTTTTCGCCGCGATAGGTTTTTCTGGGTTCTGAAACTGTGCATGAAGGAGGGTCGGCCCAGAATGCTTTATAATATGCGCCACGATAATAATAACAGGTAAGACGAAACAATCCCGGAGCCCATAAAATCAACAATGCCGGCGACCATGGCAACCAGGTTGGCCACCAGCCAGGTTTCGAGCCAAACCAGCTATGCGAAGATTCGCCAAATAATTCAGGTGAATAAAGTGGAGAAAGATAAGGTACATGATGATAATGATTACCCTGAAAGGCGGCCCATGTTGTGTAGATAACAAAAGCGGAAAGACCAAGAAAAGTAAATAACGGGTTTACCCACCACGCATCTTTGCGACTGGTGTAACCAAAACGATGGAATGTTTTTCCCAAATTCATTCCTGGCATAAAAGGAATTGATATTATTAAGACAATCGCTCAAGCTCATTTGCTATCTTCTGAAAAAGAAGAAGATACCTTCTTGCCGAAGATAATTCACAAAAGATAAGAAAACAAAAAGTGATGGGATAAGACCAAAGGCTCCAATAAATTGTATTCTAATTTTTAGCGAATCATACCTATATTTGCAACCCGATTTAATGATTTGGTGCGGTAGCTCAGTCGGTAGAGCAAAGGACTGAAAATCCTTGTGTCGGCGGTTCGATCCCGCCCCACACCACTTCAAAAAACGATAAACCCTTGTAGATCAAAATCTTACAAGGGTTTTCTTTTTAGGGTGCACAGAAAGGTGCGCAGTTTTTTGGGGTACCTTGAAATCTTGATCTTTGAGTTTCCATTGTTATAAGATAAGTGAGGAGAGGGGGAAAGTAAAGGGTTTATTATTTCTATTCTGTAATTTGAACTTATATCATCCTTCATTAGCGTTTCGATATTAGTTAAAGATATTCAATTGATTATGATTTAGCTTTTTGAAATTTTGTTGTATTGAGTTGTTGAACAGGTGTGTAACAGATGTTCTGTCGAATATGCAAATACTGATTACTTGCAGTATTTCGTAAAGGGATTGATTGAGTTTAAACTTCTTTTTTGCAATAGCAACAAGAACATAAACACTCACCGCAATCCAGATTTGCGTCTTCACTGCATTTTCAGTTCTGCCCCAGAAGGATTTTATTTTCAGGTGCTGCTTAATCCATTTAAAGAACAATTCTATTTTCCAGCGATGTTTATATAATTGAGCAATATCAGTTGCTTTCAGTTCAAAGTTGTTGGTAAGAAATACAAGTGTTCTGTTGTTTTCAGCATCAAAAAATTTTATTCTTCTGAGTTGTTCGGGATAATCTTTAGCAGCATAAAAGTTGTTGAGCCGTATATGCTGGTCACACAGGATGCCATTATTTTTATCAGCAGACGCAGAACAAACACGGTTAAAACGAAGATTGTCTTTTGCCCTGATAACAAAAAAGGCATTTGCCTGATGAATGTGGTATAAACGCTGAAAGTCAGTGTAGCCACGGTCTATAACATAAAAACTGCCGGGCAAATAAGTGATTAAATCCATCACCTTCACTTCATGTACGGCAGCGGTGGTAATATGAATGAACTCAGGAATAGAGGTTTTCAAATCCAGTTGCGTATGCACTTTTATGCCGCCTTTGGCGGTTCGGAACTTCGCCCACCAGAATGCACTTAAACAAACATCAATCGTGGTGGCATCAATAGCAAATACATTGTTTTTGATTTCCACCTCCAGGTCGCTGTCGTTTAAATAAAGTTGTTTGGCTTCTTTAATCAGCAGCATCGCCAGGTCGTAATAGATTTTCCAACTCCGGTTTTCGTTTGCTTTGGACAAAGTACTTTTGGCAATTGCGTTTCCAATACCAATGTGATAAAGTTTTTGACTGTTTGCCGATAAACACAGAATCGTATCGGACAAACTTTCACGATGAGTGAGTTGTCCGAATGCCATACACAAAAATTGATTCCAGCAACTGAAATGTTTTGCTTTATAATCGCCTTTGTATCGCTTCACACAACTATTAAAGCTGGTATGTGAAATAAGCGACATGAGTTGCGAAAAAACGTATTTACCCTGATTCATAAAAACTGGTTATCAGGGCATTATACGAAAACAGTATCAAAATATTTTCAAATCGTTTTACCCCTAAAATCGCCGCAAACCCAATACAGACAAGAATTTCAAAGAACTTCTTTATTAAACATCAAAACAGTAGTGATCATCCTTAATGATTTATTCATATATTCGTTCTACATCAAAAAATTTAATCAATGAAAAAAGTTCTATTTACTCTCATGGTAACAGCAAGTTTGTTTGCCTGCAACAACAGTAGCGAAACAAAACCAGCTTTCAATGTAGAAGATGCAAAAAAAGAAATTGCTGAAATGAATAAGAAATTTGAAACTGCTGTAAGCAATTCAGATTCTGTAGCAATGGTAAATTTATATGCTCCTGATGCGAAATGGATGAACCCCAATGCACCTTCAGTTGTAGGAAAAGAAGCTTTAACCAGTGAACTTTCAAAACTTTTAAATGCAGGAATTGGCTCTGCAAAATTAAATACAACCGATGTTTGGGGTGATGAAAACTATGTTACAGAGGAAGGAACCTATGTTTTAAATGCGAAAGATGGTAGTCAAATGGATATAGGAAAGTACTTGGTACTTTGGAAGAGAGTAGATGGAAAGCTGATGCTCTTCAGAGATATGTTTAGTTCAGATTTACCACCTGCGCCAGTTAAATAATTAATCTTTTAATAAATAAATAATTTATCAAAGGGCCCCTATTTAAAGGGGCTTTTTCATTTAAAGGTATAGTCAGCATAAATAAATTTTAATTTCATGAAAGATATATCCTGAGAACTTATCTTAGACAATAAATCAATTATAATGCGATTTTCAATTACTGTTCTTCTACTTTTCATGAGCATTTTCTCATTTGGACAGATGTTAAATGATAGCTCCTTTGATGCAAGTATTTCTCGTCCAAAGTATAAAAAACAAACTGGTCCAAGTATATTAATAGATGCTGGGCATCACAATTTTATTGTTGAAATGGGACTGATCAAGCCCTTTATTGATTTATCAAATAACGATGGATTTAAAACCAATATTGATTCTGGAATTTTTACACCTGACTATTTAGCAAAGTATCAAATGCTGCTAATTACTCCAGCTATGCCATTTAAATTTGGATCCAAAAAAGAGGTGACCACTGAAATCACTTTTACCAATCAGGAATTAAATGCACTTAAAGATTGGGTAGCGAATGGTGGATCATTGGTAATATTGAGCGAGCATGCTCCGATTGATAAATCAATGACTCCTTTACTTAATACATTTGGTATTCAATCAAGTATTGGTGCAGTATATGATACGGTGAACTGTGATACTACTGTAAAGGTTTCATACTTTGAAACTATTTTAAAATTCACCACCAGAAATACACTTTTAAATAAGAACCATCCTTTAATAAAAGGGCGTAATAAACATGAGCTGGTAAATAATATTGAAACCTATACTGGATGTGCATTATCAGGATCGAATTATACCAATATTTTTAAACTCGGATCTACTGCAGGTATACGAAAATGGAACGGGGTCCTTCCATCTGGAGGAGGTGATTCACAATGTTTAGCAGGCAATTTTGGGAAAGGTAAAATAGTCGCTTTGGGTGATTGTAACGGATTTACAGCAATGTATGTTAACTCCGGTGGTAAGAAGTTATTGGCTGGGATGCAGGTAGAACAGTATGATTGGAAACAATTTGTATTAAATACTTTACATTGGATGTCAAACTGAGATATTAAAAAGCATCTAAATATTTCATTTCAAGCAGGTTAATAAATAATTAATTGCTCTCATTAGCGTTTCGATATTAGTTAAAGATATTCAATTGATTATGATTTAGCTTTTTGAAATTTTGTTGTATTGAGTTGTTGAACAGGTGTGTAACAGATGTTTTGTCGAATATGCAAATACTGATTACTTGCACTTACTTGACCCACCGCACAAAAGTAAAATAAATGCACGAACTTTCAATTTACCGCTGTCCCGCCACTTGCGGCAATTTGTTGTTAGCGGGTCGTTGTTCATTATTACACTTAAATTAAATCGCCTTAACTATCATTAAATAAAATACTATAGAAGGGGGGATCATCACAATAGTTCCCAAAATACCCCAACGAATTAAAAGTGTGTCAATGATTTTAATATCAAATTCCTTGTCTATAGATTGATACAACTTTTCCTGAAGGTAGATTAATGGAATTGATAAAGCCCACATGACAAATAGTAAAATAATGGAATAGAAAAGCCATGGTTGATTTTTTGTCCCGCCAAAAACCGATGCAAGATACAATCCATTTAGAACAGTTAGTGCAATACCTGGTATAGTTAGGTAAACATCTGTCAGTTCTAGTAATTTTCCTGCAAATTTCAGTAAATTCTTGTCTTTCGAATAATACGCATACAAAAACCAAATCGGCCCAACAATCATATTTCCCATAAACAAAACCACTCCAATAATATGAAGTATTTTATGCCAATAGTAGGGAAGTAACAAATCAAATTTTATTAAACCAAAAAATTCAGAAAGTGTCAAGCTTAGTAAAATTAGCCCGTTTAGAATTGATATTTTAGTTACATTTCTCATATGTTTTTTGAATTAAGTTTAACTTCAATGTGTTTTATTGAGTGGTTACTATTTTACAATGCCCGCTAACGTTTTAGGTATTGCCGAAGGCGGGGTGTTTCAGCACTAATGCTTAATTTGTAATAGCTAGTATTTAATCTGACAGTGTAGGATTTTTTGTTTTTAGTTTTCTCGGGTATGGATTAAAAAATCAGGCTGCTGGAACGACATTGTTCAGCAGCTTTTGTTTTGCTAAGATAACAGATTCATTAAAAGTTTGCATCGGAGTTTTGCCGTAACAGTATCTGCCGCTATGTGGCCGCTCATTGTTGTAAAAGTTCAGCCAGTTGTCCAGCTCCTGTTGCAATTGTTCCAGGTTTTCAAAGATTCTTCTACGGAACACAACAGCATAAAACTCATCTTGCATTGTCCGGTGAAGCCGTTCACAGATGCCATTGCTTTGCGGATGACGGACCTGTGTTTTGCTATGCTCAATCCCTTCTATCTGCAGGTAAAGCTCATACTCATGATTTTCCGGCTTGCCTTTGAACTCTGTGCCCCGGTCGGTGAGTATTCTGAGCAGCGGTATTTGCTGTTCTTCAAAGAAGGGAAGCACTTTGTCATTCAGCAAATCAGCTGAGGTGATAGCATGCTTGCTGTCGTAGAGTTTGGCAAAAGCCACCCGGGTGTAGGTGTCAATGAAGGTCTGCTGATAAATGCGGCCTACGCCTTTAATAGTGCCAACGTAGTAAGTGTCCTGTGCACCAAGATAACCAGGATGTTCGGTTTCAATTTCGCCAAGGGCTTCCTGCTTTTCTTTTTTACGTTCTAATGCCATCATCTGCGCTTCCGTTAATACCAGGCCTTCCTGGGCCACACGGGTCTCTAAAGCCTTTAATCGCTTGGGGAAGATTTCCAGGTCATGCCGCTGCCATACACAACGGATACCGGCAGCAGAAATGAATATTCCCTGCTTGCGCAGTTCATTACAGGCTCTTGCCTGGCCATAAGCCGGATAATCAAAGGCCATCTTCACCACAGCTTCTTCCACTTCAGGAGCTACCCGGTTCTTTAAAATTGGCTTGCGCCGGCTTACTTCCACCAGGGCTTCTTCACCTCCGGTTTCATAGAGTTGTTTAATGCGGTAAAAACTGTCACGGCTGGTGCCCAGAAATTTGCAGGCCTTGGTTACATTGTTCAAATGTTCGGCTAATTTGAGTAAGCCAATGCGGGATTTGATTAACTTAGTTTCAGAATTCATAATCTGACATTTTGGGGTTAACGATATTGTTTACTCACTCTAAAGTTAATCCCAACTGTCAGATTAAGTCTTAACTAATACACAGTAATATTCACGGTAGGCTAGCCAAATAATCGTCCGTTTGTTTGCCCCCCATCTCGCATCTGTATTTTAATACGCCAAAAACCATGAGAATTTGTTTATAAGCTATCTTGAATATTAAAATATGTAGAAATGTAGGAAATGGAAAGCCTGAAAAATAAAATGAAAAGACTATAAACTCCTCACCCCATTAATTATTATCTACATTTCGGAATCACAGGCAAACAAAGTAAATAAAAGACTAAAGATTATTATTGATTTTTTCATTTAATTATATTATTGACTAGTAGTCAGTAGTCTTTGCCTTGCAGAAATCTAATTATTAGCCTCCTCCCCATTTTCTGATCCTTGTGAATTCGGAATAGTCTCTGGATAAGTGTATCAATTACTTATACTAAATGTATTTACGGGATTGTGAATTACTGATTGTATTTTGATTTCAGGTGTTGAATAAATGCCTTCCTCAAATCAACCTGCTCTTTAGCATCGTTCGCAAGAGGCGTCACACGAGAAATCAATGGATTTGATGGAGTGAAATATTCTAATTTAAGTTCTTTTCCAGATAAAAGAAATTCAATTGTATGAATGCGGTAAATCTTTTCATTTTCTATCCGACTGTCATTTAAAAAAACAGACTCATTCTGATATTTTATGTTAGAGCTATATTGTAGGTAGCCCCCAAGCCCTTTTCGATCATCATTTGTTTTGATCATTTTCTCTAATAATTCACCTTTCATTTCTACTTCAACAATTTTATTTCCAAAGGGCATTATACGAATAACATCCAGCTCAGTTATATTTCCAATTACTTTATCATCGATGCGTATAGCGCCTGCATTTATGAAGGAAACATCCGCCCCAGCTTGTAGAGTTAACGCCCTGTTAACCGCATTTCCCATACTATTTTGTTCGTAACGAATCGAGGATTCCAACCCATTTAAGGTATCAATTAAGAAACAAACACTCCTGGTGGGTTCCAATCCTTGTTTTCTAAATGCATCGTATACTTTCTCTTCCCAGTTGTGCACTATAGATATGACTTTTGGGTCAGCCTCTATTGATTCGTCAACTTTAATAAGTTCACTTGTGACCTCCAAATTATTTTTTTCATTTTTATAAATCAAATGCTTATAAATTGATTTTCCATTTGCATCTGCTTTGGCTACGAAACTTTTATGTGAGGAAGTTAAGTACATGTTCTCATGTTCATGGCCCCCCATCGATAAGCGAATAGCAGGGTACTTTTCTAAAAGATGAATATCTTCTGCAGCCGAGAGGTGAGTCAAGCCCATTATCATTGTGTTTTTATTTCTAAGGGCAGGAAGCATTACTTGCAAAATGGTATCGTATTGGTAAAAACGGCTGTAGGATGGCGTATTTGATGGTAATGTTAAGCTAAAGAGGCTAACTGAAAATTCTTTTTGTGGCGAAGTAATATTAATAGATGCAGGAAAATATTTTTTAAATCCTGCGGAGTCTTTATAAAAGGGTGACCCATCACTTCTCTTGACATTAGAGCTGAACCATACAAATTTTGACTCATTAATTCGCTTTTGTAAAGCAATCTCGCCTACATCAAATTCATGATTTCCGAACGTGACGTAATCAATACCTAATGCATTTAAGCCATCAATCATTTGCTTTCCGCTGAGGCGTTCTCCACTCACAACTGCTGTACCCATTACGGATGGACTTAAAAAATCACCTGCTACAAAACTATAAGTAGGATATCTTTTTTTACAAGACTGAATGAAAGTCGCTATACGGGCAATACCGCCTGACTTCCCACCTTGTAATGCGTTAATCTCGTATATATCATTGAGTTGAATGAAGCAAAGTGTGTCACGATTTTGAGCAATTGTGCTATAGAATAAAGACAAATAAAATATTGATAATAGAATTCTTGATATCATATCGCATTCAATTTTTATACAAATAAATTTTTCAAAAATATTAAATTCTTGACAGTAGTCTCACAATGTTTTTCTCACCTATAAGAATAGAAATGCTATCGAAAGTATTACAAAGACAACTATATAGGTCCATGTACCAGCATCTATCCTTTTTTCGTTTAATTGCTTATTTAAATAAGAGGTCTCAGGTTTTTGGGGTCATAAAAAACTGTAACAGAAGAGTTTAACTCATATTTAGCTGTAAATGAGTCTGCATCCTCTCTGTTGGTAAACGATGGCTCAACCAAAGTTGAATATCTATTATTGGTGTATTTACTGTTGTTTATTTCGTAACTGTATGTAATTTTTGGATAATACGAATAATATGTAGTTCGCAGTCCATTTGAATCCTCTTCCTCATGATTTTTCACTAAAATTTCGACGTGAATAATCTTGCCTATGGTATCGGGTAAAGAAGATAGAGTAATTGCTTTATTATATTTTTTTACTCTGCGATAATAGAAAAAAATCGCGAGTAAAATACAGATACTGCTGAGTAAAATTTTTTCCCCCATAAACTCATATTTTTAATTTTTTCTTTATAAACTTAAAAATAACTAATAATAATGCAATAGATATGCCAACCCCGATTTATTGAAATATCAAAAGCAGTAATAATTATATTCTCATTCTTTGATTCAGGGTTTATCCATTTTGTATAATAGATCCATTTTCGTCCATCTTTGGATCTATATGTTTCATTTTTATCTATACCTAGAGTTATATTTTCTTCTTCCTTTGAACCCAAACTTATACCAAAAATGAATGCAGCAATACCAAAGATCCCACCCCAAATTTGAGTTTCTGCAGTCTCTATGCTTTCACGTTGAGATTTCTTTACATAATTAAGGTTGCCACAACCAACTGCCATTCCAAAAAGATATCCGATTAAACCTAAGACTATTCCATATTTTAAAGATTTCATAATGGAGTAATTAATGTATAGTTCAGAGTGACTGAAAAAAAGATACTTTCATAATTCCGTATAAGGCAAGCTAAACAAATATGATTCAAGATTATATTAATCACATAGGGTGTCAAAACCGTGCGCAGAAAGTGCACAGAAAAGTGCGCAGTTTTTTCAGTTTTGATACAGTTTATATCAACATATATTCATTTTGATCTATGCCAAAGTGGATGAAAATAAAAAACTTGAAAGAATCGCTTTAATGATCAATTAGAAAAGGCTGCACGCCCCACACCACAAGAAAAAAGACTTCATTTCGAAGTCTTTTTTCTTTTATAATCAACCGTTTAGATTTTAGTTTCCGTACACACTGAGAAACTTTATCCGCATGATCTTCAGTTGTTCCCAATTAAAATTAAAATCGGCCAGCTCTTCCTGGGCTACTTGCAACGAGGAAGTTGCGCAGCCCTTGAAATATTCCATAATCTCATCCTGGTCATCCTCATCCAGCATTTCATCAATGGCATAGTCGAGGTTGAGCTTGGTGCCGCTGGCCGCTATGGTTTCCATTTCTTCCAGCATTTCGTCCATCCGCCAGCCCTTGTTTTTTGCAATGGTCTCCAGGGATATTTTTTTATCGGTGTTCTGGATAATATACACCTTGCTGCCGCTTTTGTTTACCACACTCTTCATCACAAAATCATCGGGCCGTTCAATATTGTTCTCTTCCACATATTTTGCAATCAGGTCAACAAAGGGCTTTCCGTATTTCAGCGCTTTGCCCCTGCTCACTCCCTGGCATTTTTCAAGCCCTTCGAGAGTTATAGGATAAAAAGTGGCCATATCCTGCAGGGAAGCTTCGAGGAAAATCACAAACGGCGGCAGGTTTTTCTTTTTGGCTTCCTTTAGCCGCAATTCCATCAGCATGGCCATCAGCCTTTCATCCGCTGCGGTTCCGCCGGTAGCTTCTGCCCCTTCTTCATCGTCGGCATTGGCATCGTCGTAGGTGTTGTTGAGAACGATCTTAAATGATTTGGGCTTTTTCAAAAAGGCTTCTCCCTTTTTGGTGAACTTCAGTACGCCGTATTCTTCTATATCTTTTGACAACAGCCCGCCCAGCAGCATCTGCCGGATAAGCGAATTCCAGAAGAAAGGTTCCCGGTCATTGCCGCTGGCAAAAGCGTTCAGCCCTTCGTGGCGGAACATCTGGATCTGCGGGGTCAGCTTGCCGGTGATGATCTGTACTACGTAATCGGTGGCGAAGCGTTCATCCAGCTCTTTGATAGCTTTTAATACAATAACAGCTTCTTCTTTAGCTTCCGTTTTTTCTTTCGGATGTTTACAGTTATCGCACTGGCCGCAATTTTCCTTTTCATATTCTTCGCCAAAATAGCTCATCAGCACTTTGCGGCGGCATACGCCGGTTTCGGCAAAGGCAACGGTTTCGTTGATCAGTTGTGCGCCCACTTCCCTTTCGCTGAGCGGTTTGTCCCGCATCAGGTGTTCCAGTTTGCTTACATCTTTATGTGAGTAGTAAAGGACGCATTTTCCCTCCAGCCCGTCGCGGCCGGCACGGCCGGTTTCCTGGTAATAATTTTCAATGCTTTTGGGAATATTATAGTGTATCACAAAGCGGATATCCGGTTTGTCAATTCCCATTCCAAAGGCGATGGTGGCGCAGATCACCTGCACTTCTTCGTTCAGGAACTGGTCCTGTCTTTCAGAACGCAGCTTGCTATCGAACCCTGCATGATAGGCCACCGCTTTAATACCGTTTGCATTTAAAATATCGGCAAGGTCTTCTGTGGTCTTCCGGTTAAGGGCATAGATGATGCCGCTTTTACCACTCATATTTTTGATAAAACGGACAATGTTTTCATCCGTTTGGGCTTTTTTAATCTTCGGCAACACTTCATAGTACAGGTTAGCCCTGTTAAAAGAGGAAATAAACACATTGGGCTCTCTCAGGTCCAGGTTTTTGATAATGTCACTTTGTACTTTTGGGGTGGCCGTTGCCGTCAATGCAATCACCGGGGCATCGGGATTTATTTGTATCATCATTTCCCGCAGCCTTCTGTATTCTGGTCTGAAATCATGTCCCCATTCAGAAATGCAGTGTGCCTCATCTACCGCAAAAAAAGAGATCGTCAGGTCGGAAAAGAATTCGAGGTTTTCCTGTTTGGTCAGGGTTTCCGGAGCCACGTACAGCATTTTGGTCTTGCCGGTCAGCAGGTCGTCATGCACTTCCTTTATTTCTTTTTTGGTAAGAGTGGAGTTCAGGAAATGAGCCACCTCATCACTGCTGCTGTAACCCCGTACCAGGTCTACCTGGTTTTTCATGAGCGCTATCAGCGGCGATACAATGATGGCTACTCCTTCGCTGACCATTGCCGGCAATTGGTAGCAGAGGCTTTTACCACCTCCGGTAGGCATGATGACGAAGATATCATGCCCGGCCAGCAATGATTCAATTGCTTTTTCCTGAGTGCCTTTGAACTTATCAAAACCAAAATACTCCTGCAGCGCCTGGTGCAGGTCGAATCTTTTTTTTGCTGATGCCGGTTCTTTTGCCTTAATTGTTTTTCCGGTTTTTACCAGGCTGGATTTTGCGGCTGGTTTCTTCGCTGTTGATGTTCCCATTTCTCAAAAATTTCTGTCATCCCGGTTACTGGGTTTACAATTACCGGGGCTACTAATACTGAATTCATTTAAGATACTCATTTTTGCCCGAAACGGCTGACCGTTCAAAATAAATTTTTGCACCGGGTATCCTGATGGTTACCTGAGCCGGGTAAATATTTTTTTAACCTGTCTTAATGAACGGGGTGTCAGCGCTTAGTGTAAGCTAAAGCTGGCAATAGCTCCTGTCGCACAACTTCAATCCCCGCAAAAAAGGATGGCGAATTTACTTCTCTTTTTATTGAATGCCTTGCAGGGAGCGTTAAAATTGAACAACAACAATCAGGAATCTTTCACTTCATGTTAAATCCTCTAAATTTGCGACCGCTGCCCCTCATCACCAATAATAAAGTGTTGAGCATCAGGGGAAGTTTCATTTTATACTTAATTGAATCCGCCCGGGCGGATTGGGTGCATGAACAAACATCATTATGTTGCAATAATGGCCGGAGGGATCGGCAGTCGTTTTTGGCCAATGAGCCGGACACATTTGCCCAAACAGTTTCTCGACATACTGGGTACCGGCAAAACCCTGATACAGCAAACCTTTGACCGGTACAGCAACCTGATCCTGAAAGAAAATATTTACGTTGTTACAGCCGAGCAATATGTGAGTATTGTAAAAAAACAACTGCCCGACCTTCCTGAAGAAAATATTCTGGCTGAACCTTCCCGGAAAAACACGGCGCCCTGCATCGCCTATGTGGCTTTTAAGCTGCTGAAAAAAGATCCCAAAGCGCTGATGATTGCGGCGCCCGCCGACAATCTTATCCTGGAAACAGACGACTTCATCAAAACGGCTAAAAATGCATTGGCTTTCGTTGATCACATTCCTGCGCTGGTAACAATCGGGGTGAAACCCACCTATCCCAATACCGGTTATGGTTATATACAGCATGAAACCGCAGAAGCCGCTCCCGGGGTTTATAAAGTAAAAACCTTTACCGAAAAACCGAATGAGGAACTGGCAAAAACATTTATTGCCAGCGGCGATTTTTTGTGGAATGCCGGCATTTTTACCTGGAAAGTAAAGAACATCATTCATGCACTGGAAAAATGTGAACCGGAACTGTATGAACTTTTTGCGGTCGAGAAAGAAAAATTCAATACTTCAAAGGAAAGAGAAACCATAGAAGCTATTTACCCGCAGTGCACCAACATTTCCATTGACTTTGCGGTGATGGAAAAAGCAGACAATGTTTTTGTCATTCCTGCATCATTTGGCTGGAGCGACCTGGGCACCTGGAACAGCGCCTGGGAAAATAAAGAAAAAGATTATTTCGGCAATGCTGTGGTGGGCAAGAATGTAATGGTGGTGGATGCCAATAACTGCATGGTGCATGTGCCAGACAATAAACTGGTGCTGCTGCAGGGCCTGAAAGACTATATCGTTGTAGACACCCGGGATGTGCTGCTGATCTGCAAGAAAAACAAAGAGCAGGAAATAAAGGAATATGTGGCGGAAGTAAAACGTAACAAAGGAGATAAGTATCTTTAAAATATTCCCGGAAAGTAGTAGTCCCGCTTGTTGCGGGATTTTATATTTTTAATGCCCCAATATGGCTGCTTACCCTGTAAATAGTATTCTTTTTCTTGACATCGAAACTGTGCCGCAGTATCCTGCTTACGATACGCTGCCGGAGGGATGGAAACAACTCTGGGATACCAAGTCCAACTCACTTATCCGGTATCATGAGGGCGAGACCCATGAGTCGCTGTATCCCCGTGCCGGTATTTATGCTGAATTCGGAAAAATAATCTGCATCAGTTGTGGCGTGATGCAGGGTAGCGGACAGCAGCGGAAGATTGTTGTGAAAAGTTTTGCGGGTGATGATGAAAGACCGCTGCTGCAGCAATTCACCGATATGCTGAACAAATGGGTAAATGGCGAAACCAAATACCTCTGCGCTCATAACGGCAAGGAGTTTGACTTTCCCTATCTCTGCCGGAGAATGATCGTTCATGGTCTTCCCATTCCTTCAGTTCTGAATATCTCAGGCAAGAAGCCATGGGAAGTAAACCACCTGGATACGCTGGAGCTATGGAAGTTCGGCGATTTTAAAAGTTATACCTCGCTGGCCCTGCTGGCGCACACACTGGGCATACCCACGCCGAAGGATGATATTGACGGCAGCATGGTATGGAAGGTGTATTGGGAAGAAAAGAATTTGCAGAGAATTGTTACCTATTGCCAGAAAGATGTGGTGACGGTGGCGCAGATACTGCTGCGGATGAACGGGGAGCCGATGATAAAAGATGAGAATATTGAAATTAAATCATAATGGAGCGTATTAATTATTCTTCCGGCGCCAAATGGGAAGACATTGTTGGTTACAGCCGGGCTGTGAAAATGGGCAATCTAATTGAAGTAACAGGAACTGTTGCAGTGGACGATAACAACAATTTAATTGGTGGCGATGATGCTTATGAGCAAACAAGGTTCATCATTCAGAAAATAGAGCAAGTTTTACAAAAAGCCGGGGCATCGTTGAAAGACGTGGTGCGGACAAGGATGTTTGTAACTGATATTTCCCGCTGGGAGGAATATGGCCGGGCTCATGGAGATTTTTTTGCAAGTATAAAACCGTGCACTACGATGGTGGAGGTGAGTAAACTGATAGCGCCGGAGTACCTGGTAGAAATTGAGGCAACTGCGGTCATATCATAATCTCATTAATTTTTCCTGCTACTTCAAGCCCCGTATTCCGACCGATATCGTTCAGGAGTTCAGTGCACTTCTTTTTATCAAAGAGTCTTACTTCCGTTCTAGCCGTCATACTTTCTTCTATACGCCCATCCATCAGGCCAAGAATGGGCGATGCCAGTGCCGTGGCTTTATCACGGCAAGCAAAAATTTCCAGCAGGTAATTTTTGTTTTCCAAAACAATTTCCAGCTTTTCTGTATCAGTAAAAGATTTGCGCAGTATTGTGTTATTGTAGGTAGTAAAGCGGTATAGTTTATTTTTTAACCAAACTCCCGCAATAAAACCCGTGAAAGAATTCCGTATCCAGGGGATTTTCGCCACGGATGCTTTTAAAGAAATGCCAGGTTCACTGAAATGATTGGTCTGCAGCCAGAAATAGGCGGATGGAAAAGAGCGGCCCCAGTCCTTTTCAGTATAACCTCTTCCGCTGTCAAAATTTATTTTCTCATTCTGAACAACCAGTTCGCCGCTAATGCTGTGGTCCATGCTCACCATGCCATGATAACACTCCATAAACGGTGCAAAAGCATAAGGCCCCATGATACCGGGGGAGTACAATGGTTTGGGCCAGCCAATATTGCCAGAGAATTTCAGCTCACCTTTTACATCCGGGAGATTAAGTGTTATATGATTTTCTGAAAAACTGTTTGACTCAATATCAACATGAAATTTTTTTGCTGTTGGTTTAAAAGAACTGAAATCAAACCGGTGATAGACCGCTGTTTTCTTTTTGCCATCCAGCACCTGTATAAATGCCTGTTTGTTTCCGGCTTCATCCAAAGCAATACCGGGTATAAAAGCGAATGCTTTTGATTCATCCGCAGTCACTACCTTAAAATACCAACCCTCAAAATATTTTTTGGTTTTGCCCCAGCCCTGGAACTGTTCGGGGTTGAAGAATGCATGAAGTCTTTTAAGCATTGTTGGTCTTGTTGCAATGAAGTTAAACAAACAGGCTTAATTTTACCCGCATGATACCCCCTGTTCAATCCAAACTCCCCCATGTCGGCACTACTATCTTCACTATCATGAGCGGACTGGCAAACCAGCACCATGCTATCAATCTCGGTCAGGGCTTTCCTGATTATTCCATGAGCGAAGAACTGATGAATAAAGTAAACGAAGTCATGCACAAAGGCTGGAACCAGTATGTGCCGATGCAGGGGTATATGCCGCTACGGGAATCCATTGCAGAGAAAGCCGAGTTTTTATACGGCACTAAAATTTTTCCTGATACACAAATCACCATCACCCCCGGCGGCACTTATGCCATTTATACTGCACTGACAACCATACTGCAACCGGGTGATGAGGTAATTGTATTTGAACCGGCGTATGACAGTTACATTCCCAATATTGAAATCAACGGTGCTGTTCCGGTGCTGATTGATTTACAATTTCCTGAATACAAAATAGACTGGAATGAAGTGAGAAATAGAATCACATCAAAGACAAGAACGATTATGCTGAATACCCCGCATAATCCCACCGGCGCTGTATTGGGAGAAGAGGATATGAAGCAGTTGCAGTCAATCGTCAAAGACACCAATATTTTTATACTCAGCGATGAAGTATATGAGCATCTCATCTTTGATAATATTCCGCACCAATCCATTCTCCGTTACCCCGATTTGCTGGAAAGAAGTTTTGTTTGCTTTTCTTTTGGCAAAACCTATAACTGCACCGGCTGGAAGCTGGGTTATTGCATCACATCACCGGAACTGATGGTTGAATTCAGAAAGGTTCACCAGTTCAATGCTTTTTGCTGTCACACCCCATCGCAGGTGGCGCTGGCGGAGTTTCTGAAAAACAAAGAAGCTTATTTATCGCTCAGCGGAATGATGCAGCAGAAACGGGATTACTTTGTTCAACTGATGAAGCAAACAAAATTTGATCTGCTGAACAGCAGCGGCAGTTATTTTATCTGCGCCAAATATGACCGTATCAGCGATGAGGGCGATAAGGACTTTGCAGTGCGCATCACCAAAGAGTTTGGTGTGGCCACCATTCCTGTTTCTTCGTTTTATAAAACCGGAACAGATAACAAAGTGGTAAGGTTTTGTTTTTCCAAGAAAAATGAAACGCTGGAAGCGGCGGTGGAGAGGCTGGTTAAAATTTAATGCTCAAAGACACCCGATATCAAGGAATTGCCTTCATGCTGCTCGCAGCACTGGGGTTTTCCATCATGGGCGGAGCTGCCAAAGCACTGAAAGAAAGTTTCAATGCAGGACAATTGGTTTTTTACCGTAATGCTGTTGGGCTTATTTTTTTGCTGCCCGGTTTATTTATTAAACCCCCCGTACAGGAAGGCGGTAAACCTTTACGTCTTGCTTTCCGCGGACTGATGGGCACATTGGCTTTATATACTTTATTATACTGCATACTTCATATACCGCTGGGTACAGCCATGAGCTATAATCTCACATCGGCATTGTTCATCGCCATCTTCTCTTATTTTTTGTTTAATGAATACCATGGCAACCGGGTTGGTTTTGCTGTTGTGCTGGGTTTTGCCGGCATGCTCTTAATTTATAAACCCGTGATGCACCTGCCCTGGTATTATCATCTGGCCGGTTTGATTTCTGGTATTACATCTGCCATTGCTTATCTTACAGTAAACCGGTTGGCAAAGTATTATGACCCGAGGGTGATTGTGCTTTTATTTTTGCTCAGTGGCTTTTTTGTTCCTCTTTTTACAATGATAATTCATTATACCACCGGTGCTGCGGCTGATGGATTGTTCATTGTTGATTTTAAATTACCATCCGGCACAGAGTGGTTCTGGATTTTACTCATGGGCCTTGCAGCTTTATTTGGACAATATTTTGTTACCCGTTCTTATGGCTCAGATAAAGCAGGTATTGTTTCCATCTTTGGCTATGCGAATATTATCTATTCGGTATTCATCGGAATGGCCCTTGGCGACCTCTTCCCCGACTGGATAAGCTGGGCCGGTATCTTCTGCATCATTGCAAGCGGGGTGATAATCACACTGGTAAAGCGAAAACAGCCGGATTCCTGGCACTCTTAAAAAAATATAGGGGATACAATTTGACAGTTTGAAATATATTATCGTATATTTGCGATAAAGGATTAGATAATACCCACCCCAAATGACAATATCCAATGGCTATTCATAAAAAAGAAGCGTTCAGTCAGAAGGAGCAGGAGCTGGCTGCCTTTGCCAAGGCGATGAGCCATCCGGCACGAATTGCTATTCTGAAAGTGCTGGCGCAAAGAAACGAATGCATCTGCGGCGAGATCGTTGATTTGTTGCCCCTTGCACAATCAACCGTGTCGCAGCATTTAAAAGAATTAAAAACAGCCGGACTGATTGATGGAACCATTGACGGACCCCGCAGTTGTTACTGCATCAATTGGAAAGCTTTTGAGAAATTCATGGGAGAATTCAGCTTTTTGTTCAATAAACTGAAGGTGCAAAACGAAAAAGCCTGTTGTTAGTTATTTGAATTATTCACCCTAAAAGTATAGTCATGCAAAATGAAACACAAATCAAAGAACTTGTAAAAGAAAAATACGGGAAAATTGCCCGTGAAGGAGGAAGCTGTGGTACCAGTTTCTGCGGCGATGTAACCAATATTATGGCCGACAGTTATTCTTCGCTGGAAGGCTATAACCCGGATGCAGATTTGGGGTTAGGTTGCGGCCTGCCCACCGAATTTCCCAAAATAAAAGAAGGTGATACGGTGATTGACCTCGGCAGCGGTGCCGGCAACGATGCATTCATTGCAAGAAGAATTGTTGGTGAAAAAGGGGAAGTCATCGGTATTGACATTACCCCTTCTATGATTGAACGGGCGAATAAAAATGCAGAGAAGCTTGGATATGAAAATGTTGAGTTTCGGCTCGGCGATATTGATGATATGCCCGTGAAAGATAATGTGGCCGATGTAATTGTAAGCAACTGTGTGCTGAACCTGGTGCCGGATAAAGAAAAAGTGATTAAAGAAATCTTCCCCACCCTGAAACCCGGCGGGCATTTTCCCATCTCTGATATTGTATTGAACGGGCAGCTGCCTGAAGGTCTGAAAGAATCCGCTGAAATGTATGCGGGCTGTGTAAGCGGCGCCATTCAGAAAAGCGAATACCTGAATCATATTCAAGGAGCCGGTTTCAGCAATGTGACATTGCAGAAAGAAAAGAAAATTGAAGTACCGGATGAAATCCTGTTACAATATATCTCCCGGGATGAACTGAAGACACTTAAAAAGTCCGGAACCGGTATTTACAGCGTAACGGGGTACGCTGAAAAACCGGCTGGCGCAAAAACATGCTGCGGGCCGGCTTGTTGTAATTAATTTTCTCTCACAGATTTCACGGATTCACACAGAAACAAATAATCTGATAAAATCTGTGGTATCTGTGAGAAACAAAAATGAGTTCAGAAAAAGAAAAATCAAAGATGTTTTTAGTCACTTATTCGTTAACCCCGCCTGCAGACGGGCAGGCATAAAACGTAAAGCCATGAAAAAACAAACCCCGATGCAGAAAGACCCCGGTTGTTGTGAACCCGGAAGTATTTGCTGCGGAAATGACGGCGGCCCTGGCGGCGGCTGTTGTTAAACAAACAAAGAAGCGCCTCATGCAAGCGGGGCGCTTCTTAATTTTACTTTATGAAGAAAAAAATATTGTTTGTGTGTGTTGAAAACAGCAACCGCAGCCAGATCAGCCAGGCGTTTGCAACCATGCTGGGCGGGGAAAAGTTTGACGCCTACAGCGCCGGTTCAAAACCTTCGGGCAAAATAAACCCGAAAGCGGTTGTGGCCATGAAGGAGCTGGGCTATGATTTAACAACACATCATTCCAAATCGCTGGAGGAAGTAAAACGATATGCTCCTTTTGATGCTCTTGTCACCATGGGTTGCGGTGATGCCTGCCCCTGGATGCCAACCCCAAAGTTTATTGACTGGGAAATCCCTGACCCGAGAGACATGAATGAAGAGGATTTCAGAAAAGTGCGGGACCTGATCAGGGAAAAAGTAAAAGAATTGCTGAAAGCGCTTTAGAAACATATCACAATTCCTGACTGCGTTTCATCAATTCGAATATCCGGAAAAAGAAAACAGCCGGGAATGATTAATACGTTCTTTTCAAATCGAAATTGGTAAGGATTACATAATCGCCAAGGTGTTCAAATTTTCCCCACCCGATAGCTATCGGGTCGGGGTTTGCAAAACTTTTATCGGGAAAGCAGCTGATATTGAGTATCCTGATCTTTTTATTACGCATCAGCAGCTGTGCAGCGGTACCGAGTTTTTCATCGGTATGAAATTTACCAACGCAGTGAAATATCTTTTTGTCTTTATTTTTTTTCCAGAACCGGTAAATACGGTAACTCATGCCTGCATCCCAAAGGCTCTGGCTATAGTAGATATTTTTACTGGCCGATTCAGGGGCGCCCCGCATGGTTTCCATAAACTTATCCCGGTAGCGGCCGCTTAAGGTATCATACGGCAACGGCGGCAGAAAAGTTTTTGCTTCTTTGCTTAAACTGTCAAGTGCCTTCCTCCCTCTTCTTGTAACCAGGCTTACATAACGCCGCGGAGGGTTGGCAGCTATCACGGACAGTTTATTTTGTTTGGCATAATCCACCATGGGGCGGTAGTCTTTGTAATTGCTCCAGAGACGGACGTCTTTGGCAAAGCGGTCTTCATTCATCAGCCCCGCCAGGTATTCATTCAAGGCAAGCTGGTTATCGCTTTCAAACATTTCCATGCTCAGTGCTAATTTATCGCCATAAGCTGTATGCAGCGCCCTGAAAAGTTTATTTTGCAGATAATGCCCGGTGCTGTCGTTATGTTCTTCGCCAAAGAAAAGGACATCCGCATTGGCCATATCGGCTACAATTTTATCAATGGCCACAATTTGTTTGCTTCGGGTATCATAGACCTTGTAATGAATACCCATGCTGTCCTGTGCGGCGGCAGGAGCAAGAATAAAAAAACCAAAGGCAGCGGGCAGGAATTTCATGGGAAAATTTTTGCAAAGATAAAGGGTTGTTTTCCCTATGTTTTATGTTTGATGGTTTTCAGGTACTCCATACTTCTTTTTTCCGCCAAAGCCTGCAGGGGTTTTTTATCCAAAAAAAGTTTGCGCCGCAGCGAACGGTAAATGCCGTGCTGAACAAATTCAACAGCACCATGAGTGAACTGAACAAGCAGGCCAATGCTGCCCTGAATGACTGGAATAAGACCTACAGCAAATATATGGATGAGTACATGCCCCGGCAACAGAGAAATTGAATGCGCTGAAAATAAAAGCCCTTTGCCGGAACAAAGAGCTTTTTAGCAGGCTATACTTATCAATTCATGCGGATCACTCTTCTGTTTCCGCCGTTGTTTTGCTCCATCTCTTTCATCATTTTTCCCCTTTCTGCCCTGAACTCAGCCGCAGTATAATGTTTTTTGCCTGCCGGCTCTTTTAATCGGTAAGAATTCCCAGTGGGCTTGCCCCTGGGCATTACGCAGTACAAAGAAATTAAGATATTTGAGATATGGCAGAGAATATCACGAAATCGCATAATGTAAGGGTACTATTATATCATTTGGTGTGTCCGGCAAAGTATCGGAGAAAAATATTTAGTGCAGAGGTGACAAAGAGTTTGTTGTTGATATGTTTTGAAATAACGGAGAGATA
>Ga0194127_10002967_pt1 | contig 22300 bp, 23 predicted proteins | sample TA2KigC100mmetaG_FD_148624 | JGI IMG/M metagenome (GOLD analysis project Ga0194127, IMG submission 148624) | Freshwater microbial communities from Lake Tanganyika, Tanzania - TA2015036 Kigoma Deep Cast 100m | ecosystem: Environmental > Aquatic > Freshwater > Lake | place: Tanzania: Lake...
TAGTGTTGGGTTAGATGTAAGGTATGACACCAAGACCCTGATATCGGGGCGGTAGCTCAGTTGGTTAGAGCCCCGGACTCATAATCCGGTCGTCGTAGGTTCGAGCCCTACCCGCCCCACTTAAAACAAAGAACTAAAAACTAATGAAGCACTTTCAGACTTAAAAATTCATTAATTTTTGAAGAGTATAATTACGTGGCGAAATTTACTAAAAATGAAAATAAGTAATGGAGTTGGAGTATTGAGTTGGACTTGATAATGGGATTACCCCTTCACCCTCTAATCATTCATGTAGTTGTAGTTTTAGTGCCATTATCGGCACTTGGTGTTATTCTTTTATTGGCATTTCCTAGATTTGTTCCGAACTTTTCACTATTGATTTTAATCTTACTTATTACTTCAACTATTGCTGGCTTCATTGCAGCAAACTCTGGGCAAGCTCTTTCTAATAGAGTTGGATATCCAGGAAATCATGCCCAGCAAGGTGAGCGCTTATCTAAACTCATTCTACTTTTTACTCTTCTTTACATAATTTGGTTTGTAATTTACCGAAAGAATATTAAATTCAAATCAGCAGATAATTTGCTCAAACGCGGATTAAGTGTTCTACTACTGCTAGCTGCAATTGCTAGCACAACATTCACCCTTATAGTCGGCCACTCAGGGGCTAAAGTAACTTGGGAGGATAGAATCAGGGCAAGTAGCGACGTAACACTCACGGATTCCTCTACATAAGATCAAGAGCTAGCAAATAGTAATTATTAATTTAAAAAAATGAGTTCTGCTTTATGGTATCCAAGCCTAGATAATGTAAAAAACTCTGCTATTTCAAAACTTAGTAGTGAGCTCTCCATAACTGATTACAATCAACTTCATCAGTGGAGCATTGATAATTTAGATAAATTTTGGTCAACTGTTTGGGATTACGGCAATATTATTGGATTTAAGGGAGAAGAAGTTTTTACTCCACACTCAAATTTTATTTTTGCAAAGTTTTTTCCTCAGGCAAAACTTAATGTTGCGGAAAACTTATTAACTAACAATCTAGAGTCAGAGATTGCAATTACCTCACTTTCTGAATCAGGGCAAAAGGTAGAAATCTCCTGGAGCACTCTGCGTCTTGAGGTTGCCAAGGTTGCATCAGCAATGATTGATCTTGGGGTGAAATCAGGTGACAGAGTGGTGGCCTGGACGCCAAATACCCATCAAGTAATTATCTTTACAATTGCAGCCTTAAGTATTGGTGCGGTTATTAGCACCGCATCTACTGATTTTGCTGCCCCGGCAGTTTTAGATCGATTTGGCCAAATTGGGCCAAAAATCTTATTGGCAAGTAATTCAACTCAATACAACGGTAAGACCATCGATGGTAAAGATAGCCTAGATAAAATTGTTGAGGGCCTGCCTTCCATAGTAAAAACGATTGTAATTAATCAAGAATCTACTAAATATCAAAATTGGGATAATTGGCTATTACCCTACTCTGGTGCTGAATTAAAATTTGAAAGATTTGAATTTGATCACCCCGGATTTATTTTATTTTCCAGTGGTACTACCGGAAAGCCAAAGTGCATAGTGCATCGGGCAGCTGGCATTCTTATGAAGCTAACAGCTGAGCATTTATTTAATTTTGATTTAAGCAAAAAAGATAAAGTATTTTTCTATACAACTACTGGCTGGATGATGTGGAATTGGTTGCTCTATGTCTTAGCAAGCTCAACATCGATCGTACTTTATGATGGTAGTCCAACTCATCCTAGAGTTGATAACTTATTACAAATTGCAGCTGATGAAAAATGTACCCACCTAGGTTTATCTGCCAAATATATTGATCTACTAAGTAAGTCTGCGATAAAAAATGATGGCAAATATGAGTTGTTAAATCTAAAAGCCGTTATCTCAACCGGCTCAGTTTTATCTGCTGATGGATTTAACTATATTTATACAAATATTAAGAGTGACCTTCATCTTGCTTCAATCTCTGGTGGAACAGATATTTGTGGTTGTTTTGTATCAGCAGTACCAACTCTTCCAGTCTATGCCGGTGAAATTCAAGGGGCTTGCTTAGGGATGGCGGTTGATGTGTTTGATGAAAAAGGTAAATCACTGTCCATAGATCAAAAGGGAGAGTTAGTCTGTACTAAACCATTTCCATCAATGCCGATTGGTTTTTGGAATGATGATAAGTACTCAAATTATCTTAACTCTTATTTTTCTAAATTTGATGGCATCTGGACGCATGGGGATTTTGCCTCTAAAAGTATTAATTCCGGATTTGTGATCCATGGTCGAAGTGATTCCACCCTAAATTCAAAAGGAGTACGAATTGGAACTGCAGAGATTTACCGAGTGGTCGAGCAACTTGGTGAAGTTATTGAATCACTTGCTGTGGCCAAGGTGATTGAATCAGACTCAAAGGTAATTCTTTTTGTAGTTTTAAAATCTGGTTTTTTACTCACCGATGAGTTAAAACAGCAAATTATGGGCGATCTGCGAACTCAGGCCAGCCCTCGTCATGTACCTGACCTTATTATTCAAGCCCCAGAACTACCTAAAACTAAAAGCAATAAGTTAGTAGAGCTAGCAGTATCAGATCTGATTAATGGTCGAAGTGTGCGTAATAGTGATGGCTTACTTAATCCAGCAGCCTTAGATTGGTTTGCAGCCTTAGATCTTGATTCATTAATTTAGTTACGACAGATATATTTATTTGTTATTTGCTAAATTCATGATACTTTAAATCTAATTAAATTGGGAATTTCGAGAGGTTATTGATGAGCTCACCTTTATATTTAATCGCTACGATCTATCCGGCTGCAGAGTATATAGATTTTTTAAAAAAAGAGTTTGCCCATTTAATAGCGGAGGCATATAAAGAGCCTGGCTGTGAGATGTATGACTTAGTCCAAGGTGAGGGCGAAGATACTTGGATCATGATGGAGAAATGGTCAAGTAAAGCCCTCTGGGATGATCACATGTTAACTCCACATGTTAAGCATATAAATAGTATTGATAAGAAGTACTTTAGAGCTCCAACTGATTTAAGATTTTTAAACCCAGTTGAGTATTAATAGGTAAGAAGTTAGTCAAATTATGGCAAACAAATTAGTAGCCGGCATTGACTCCTCAACCCAATCGGTAAAGGTAGTTATTAAAGATGCGAATACTGGTCAATTAATCCGAGAGGGCAAGGCTGCCCACCCAGATGGCACCTCGGTTCACCCATCCCATTGGATGAGCGCTTTAGATAAGGCAATTAAATCAGCTGGTGGTTTATCTGATGTAAGTGCGATTTCAGTTGCCGGTCAGCAACATGGATTTATTGCACTAGATCAAAGTGGTGAGGTAATCAGAGAGGCACTGCTTTGGAACGATCTTAGATCTGCCCAAGCGGCTAAAGATTTAAATGCTGAGTTTGGTGGTAAAGCTAAAGTCGCAGAGGCTATTGGCTCAGTATTAGTTGCCTCATTTACTGTAACCAAATTGCGCTGGCTGGTAGATAGTGAGCCAGAGAATGCCAAAAAATTAGCAGGAATAGCTCTTCCGCATGATTGGATCTCTTGGCAATTACAAGGTGGTAAAGATTTCGATAAATTGTTTACAGATCGAAGTGATGCATCAGGCACTGGCTACTTTGCTGCCGATACAAATATGTATCGAAGAGATTTACTGGTAATTGCCTTAAGAGAAGAGCGAGATATCTATCTACCTAAAGTGGCTAAATTTGATCAATTTGCTGGGGTTACAACTAGTGGCATTCCAATTGCAGCTGGTGCTGGTGATAACGCAGCAGCTGGTTTTGGCTTGGGTGCAAAAAGTGGGGATCTGATAATTTCTCTTGGTACTAGTGGTACCGCCTTTTTTGTATCTGATAAACCAAGTAAGGATCAATCAGGTGAGGTAGCAGGATTTGCTGATTTAACTGGTCGCTACCTGCCACTAGTCTGCACATTAAATGCCGCACGGGTGCTAGACACACTGTCAAAACTTCTTGGAAAAAGCCATGATGAGATTGGAAAATTAGCCCTAGCGGCAAAGCCAGGTTGTGATGGCTTAACCATGCTTGGCTACTTTGAGGGTGAGCGAACGCCAAATCGGCCAGATGCTAAGGGATTGTTAGCTGGAATTACTAACAGTAATTTGACCGCTGAAAATATTGCAAGAGCTGGAATTGAAGCGATTATATGTGGATTAGTAGATTCAATCTCTACTTTGCAATCAAGCGGAGCGCAAATAGAGCGGGTAATGATTATTGGTGGGGCGGCAAAAAATCCTGGAATTGGTCCAATAGCATCTGCAATTTTGGGCAGACCAGTAATGACCTTTCCACCCCGAGAGTTTGTGGCAGATGGTGCGGCACGACAAGCTGCTTGGGCATTGCTTGGTGAATTACCAAGTTGGAAAATTCCAGATGTAATTGAGTTTAACGAAAAATCTGCACCCTTTGTATTAGATCAGCATCGAAAGTTAAAAGAGAAATCCCCACCTATTGATGCCATTAATTGGTAATCAACTCATAGCCGGCGCCTAAAAAAAACAGTAAGACAAATGTTTTAGATTTTTCTCTATTTTCCTCTAGGCTTACTCACATGTCAGTACTGGTATTTGGAAGCTTAAATTTGGATCTGGTTGCTTACGCAAAGCAGCTACCAACTTTGGGGCAAACTGTTACGGGCGAAAAATTATTAAGATTTCCTGGTGGTAAAGGATTAAACCAAGCAATTGCCGCAAAAAGATCTGGCTCCCAGGTCCTGATGGTAGGAGCACTTGGCAGTGATAGTGAAGGAGATTTCTTAAGTCAAGTATTGGTAGCAGAAAAGGTTGACCCAAGATTTATCTCTAGAGTAGAGGTGCAAACAGGTATTGCAGTTATTGAGGTCTCAGCTGATGCTCAAAATCGAATTTTGATAATTCCGGGCGCAAATGCAACTGTTAAATTTGATGAAAGCTATCTTTCAAACCCGGGTCTTTCTAAAGTTTGCCTGGCGCAACTTGAAACTCCAATTGTTGAGGTAAGCAAATTCCTGATTAAGGCAAAAAACGCTGGCAGTATTACTATTTTAAATCCAGCTCCTATTCAAGATTTAGGTCCAGAGCTAATAACTGCATGCGATTACCTAGTAGTCAACGAAAGTGAAGCTTCATATTTAACTGGAAATAGTGTTGAAAAATTAAATCTAAATGAAGCCAGAGATATTGGAAAAAAGTTAATTTCAAAAGGTGCAAATGCAGTTGTGATTACATTAGCTGAAAATGGAAGCTTATATCTTGATAAGCAGGATGAGATTTACACACCTGCGTTTAAAATTAATGCAGTTGATACCACAGCTGCAGGAGATGCCTTTTGTGGGGCATTTGCCACAGTGCTTGCTGAAGGTAAACCTATCTCCTACTGTTTGAAATTTGCCAGTGCAGCAGGTGCACTTGCTGCAACTAAGGCAGGGGCCGTGCCATCGTTGCCAAACTCAGATGAGATATTGTCAATGCTTGCATCTGTGCAGTAGGTTTTATTCATGATAAAAAATGGAATACTACATCCACAACTTGCTTCACTTTTGGCAAGATTTCGGCATGTGAATGCAATCGCAATTGTGGATGGTCCATTTCCTACCTATCCAAATGTAGAAACTGTTGAGTTGGCAATTACTATGGGATGGCCAACAATTCCGCAAGTACTAGATGAGATACTGCCGTATCTTCAAGTAACATCATTGGTACTAGCTAATGAATTCGCCGAAAAAGTAGATACCCAAACTGTGCAAAAATATCTGCAACACCACAATGCAATAGCAACTACTAAAATTCCCCACTCTCAATTTAAGGTTGAGGTCGGCCAATGCTTGGGAATAATCCATACGGGCGATCCAATTCCCTATAGCTCAGTAATCCTCAAATCTGGCTGAGTTAAATTAACTTAAAAACTTTATATAAATTGCCCAATTCTGCGAACCAAGTTCTTAACTAATAGGTGTTTCCTACCCATTATCTTTATGTTTTCTTATCCGCTAAGGTTCATTTATGACTGATGCAAACATTAAGGAAATAGCTGATCTAGCCAGAGATGTTCGCTTACAAGTTTTACAAACGATTAAAAATGCTGGCACTTCGCAGTATTAATTGGAGTGATCCGATTTTGCTTGATCAATTTCCCTTCCGTGAAGATCCCGTACGAGCACTAACTCGCAGCATTGAGATCATTAAATATTTTGAAGAGGTGTGTGATCGCATTGATATTACTGAACTAAACCAAGCTCGCAATGCTCAAGATGCTCTGGCCGCCCAAGCCACTATTTGGGATGCCCTAATGAAGGAGAAGCGCTTTACCAGGTAGGTCTGGCTTGTTTTTTTGCAGATCTTCAACCATCTATTGTGGATAACTGGTGGGAAAATAATGGATTTTAACCGTATTAACCTAGTTTTATAACTTTTAAGTAATAATAATTTATTAAGGCTAAAACTTCTCATCTTCCTGCTGTTTATGTAGGCTCTGCTTAAGTCCGTGATCCACGGACCCCTATAGGAGGAAATAAATGAAAAGAAAGTTCTCACGCAAAGCGCTTGTAGCGCTTTTAGCTGTGTCAGCATTAGTCCTTTCAGCTTGTGGTGGAGGAGGCTCTGATGATGCATCTGGTGATGTTAAAGTAAGTTTGATTCTAAAGAATCAAACAAACCCATTCTTCGTATCCATGGTTAAAGGTGCCGAAGCAAAGGCAGCTGAACTTGGAATTGACTTAACAATCAGCTCAGGAAAAGAAGAAGGCGATGATGCAGCACAGATTGCAGCAATTGAAAATGCGATCTCTGCTAAGCACGCCGGTATTGTTATTACAGTAATGTCCACAAATGTTAACGCAGCAATTACCAAGGCTCGTGAAGCAGGATTACTTGTAATCGCATTGGATACACCAACTGATCCAGCTGATATCGCTGACATTACATTCGCAACTGATAACCGCGAAGCTGGACGACTAATTGGTCAATGGGGTGCTAAGAAACTTGGCGGCCAGAAGGCTGTAATTGCACTTCTAAACATTTTTGATGATCGCGTATCTCCAGTAGATTATCTACGTGATAACGGATTCCTAGAGGGTATGGGAATTCCAGTAAACGATCCAAACAAAATGGCTGATGAAGCTCCAAAAGGTAAGTACTCTGGTGGCGACTATGAAATCGTAGGAAACGTTGCTACAGGTGCTAACGAAGATGGAGGACGTGCAGGTATGGAGAAACTACTTGCAAAGAATTCAAAGATTAACATCGTCTACACAATCAATGAACCAACTGCCATCGGTGCTTGTGCTGCTCTAAAGGCTGCAAAGAAGAGCGCCATCGTTGTTTCAGTTGATGGTGGACTACCAGGTATCGAGGCTGTTAAGAGCGGTTGCATTGGTGCTACATCACAGCAGTATCCATTGCGAATGGCTGATATTGGCCTTCAGGCGATCTATGACCTTGTGAAGACAGGAAAGAAGCCAGAAGTAACTGCTGGTAAAGACTTCTTCGACACTGGCGTAACCTTAATTACTGATGACCCACAAGAAGGTGTTAAATCAGAAAACACACAGTATGGAATTGATAACGCTTGGTAATACCAAGTTTTTATCAAAACCTATGTGATAAGTAAGTAGTTAGTGGGGGCGGCTGACTTAGTGGCCGCCCTTGCTAATTTAGGTAGTACTATTTAAGTTAGTGCACTAGCAAGTTAGGCTTAAAACCTAGGCGCAAGTTGTGAGGAGATATTAGTGAGTAAAGTTGAGACTCAAGATGCCGCAGCCGAATTTATGGGGCGGGCGACAAATGCTCAAAAAATACAGGCGCTACTACATCGCTATCCTTGGCTGAGTTCGGCATTAGTACTTCTTATCGCCATAATTACCTTTAGTTTCTTTAATGAAAATTTCCTAACACCTGGCAACCTCTCGCTGATACTTCAACAAGTAGCGATAGTTGGTGCAATTGCAGCTGGTCAAACTTTAATTATTTTAACGGCAGGAATTGATTTATCTTGTGGTGCGATCGCAATTTTTGTATCGATGGTAATGGCAAAAACCTTCTCAGGAGATTGGACCGACCCAAATGATGGACTGCCGGTATTTTGGTCCTTTGTACTTGGCTTATTAGTTGGAACCTTGGCGGGAGCATTTAATGGATATCTAGTAACTAGATTTAAGTTGCCGCCCTTTATTGTAACTTTAGGAACACTAAATGTATTTATAGCATTCACTTTAATCTATGCCTCAGGCAGAACTGTTTCGACCAATGAATTACCTGATTTTTTTCTAGTATTAGGAAATTACATAGATATAGGTGAATTCAGCATTACCTATGGAGTTTTGGTGATGCTTTTAATTTACATAGTTTTGGCATTTGCACTCCGCTTTACTGGGTGGGGTCGACATGTCTACGCCGTTGGCGATGATCCAGTTGCCGCCCGGTTAGCTGGTATCGAGGTGAACAGGGTTATCATGTCTGTGTATATGGTTGCTGGGTTAGTTTTTGGATTAGCAGCTTGGATCATTATGGGAAGAGTTACAGTTGCCAGTCCTAATACCGGACCAGATTTGAATTTGGACACTATTACCGCGGTGGTAATCGGTGGTACCTCACTCTTTGGCGGACGTGGCGCGATATTTGGCTCCCTAATTGGCGCTGTAATTGTTGGTGTATTCCGTAATGGATTAACACTTGCTGGCGTAGATTTGTACTACCAAATCCTGGCCGTTGGATTATTGATTATTTTCGCCGTAACCGTAGATCAGTGGATTAGAAAGGCACGAGCATGAGTACAGCAGCGGTCTTACAAGCTAAAAATATTACGAAAACTTATGGCCGGGTCGTTGCTTTAGATGGTGCTGATTTAGAGTTATTCCCAGGTGAGGTGCTTGCCGTAATTGGTGATAATGGCGCCGGTAAATCAACCTTAATTAAATGTTTGTCAGGTGCTGAAACCCCAGATACTGGCAGTGTTGAGATTGATGGCCAAACGGTGGCGTTAAAGCGACCACAAGATGGGCGCGAAGCTGGTATCGAGACTGTTTACCAGACATTAGCGGTATCTCCTGCCCTAGATATTTCATCAAATTTATATTTAGGACGCGAAATAAGAAAAAAGGGTCCTGCGGGATTAATTTTCAGAATGTTAGATACCTCAGGAATGAAAAAACAAGCAAAAGAACACATCTCGGCTTTAGGTATTGGCACAATTCAAAATATGAGCCAAGCGGTTGAGACCTTATCTGGTGGCCAGCGACAAGCAGTTGCTGTTGCTAGAGCTGCCACCTTTGGTCAGCGATTAATTATTATGGATGAGCCTACCGCTGCCCTTGGCGTTAGAGAATCAAATCAAGTTTTAAAATTAATTGAATCTCTACGTGAGCGCGGTATGCCGGTAATCCTCATCTCCCACAACATGCCACAAGTTTTTGAGGTTGCAGATCGTATTCATGTTATGCGGTTAGGAAAACGGGCTGCTGTGGTAACACCAAAAACCCATGATATGAAGGATGCAGTTGCGATTATGACTGGTGCGGTAAAGGTTGATGCTAAGGATCAGACACTAAAGCCAGTTCGGTGATCTTAGAAACCTCAGTAGCAATTGTTGGCTCTGGGATGGGTGGTGCCACTACCGCTTACGGCTTAGCGCAAGCCGGTATTGATTGCTTAGTTATTGAGCGTGGTGATTTTGTAAAAAAAGAGGATGCTAATTGGTCTGCCCGTGAAATATTTATAAACCAAAGATATAAACCAAATGAAAAATGGATAGATCATAAAGGCAGAGAGTTTACCCCGGGTGTGCATTACCTAGTAGGTGGAAATACCAAAGTATATGGCTCATCCCTGCCAAGATTTAGAGAGCAAGATTTTCTTGAGACCAAACACAAAGAAGGAATCTCACCTGCTTGGCCATTTAGTTATGCAGATCTTGAGCCATATTACTGTCAGGCTGAGCAGTTATATAAAGTTCATGGAGCTACTGGTGAGGACCCAACTGAACCACATCGCAGTCAACCATTTCCATATCCAGCTTTAGCGCATGAAAAATACATTTCAAATTTAGCCACCAAGCTAACCGCTGCTGGCGTGAAACCACATTCAAATGCCATGGGGGTTGATCTTAAAAGTGATGGAAAATGTATTAGATGTGGTACCTGTGATGGCTTTGTTTGTAAATTAGATGCCAAAAGTGATGCACAAACCTGTGCACTAGAGCCGGCAATTAAGACGGGAAAGGTAAAGCTTGAGACCAATTTAAAAGTTACTAAAGTTGTTGTAAAAAATGGCAAGGTTGATCATTTATTAGCCCAAAGAGAAGGGCTTGAAGTGAAGATTGTTGCTAAAAAGTATGTTCTAAGTTTAGGTGCGGTGAATACCGCTGCCCTGCTTTTAAGATCTGGTGCAGTAGCTAACTCCTCGGGTTTATTGGGTAAAAACTTTATGATGCACAACAATGCCCATATTGCTGCCTTTAATGTAAAAAGCAAGAATGATGTAATTTTTCAAAAAACACTCTCATTTTCAGATTGGTACTTTGATGGTGGCTCTGGCTATCCATTAGGAGCTGTGCAACTTATTGGAAAAGTACAACCGATTATGATGAAAAGTTATGCAACTAAGGTGCCGCTTGCTATTTTGAAATTTATTGCCGATAGATCGGTTGAGTTTGTCGTTATGAATGAGGATCTACCGGACACTTCAAATCGAGTAGAGATTAATTCAAATGGCATGATTCAGATCTATCGAAAAGCGGTAAACACCTCAGCCCATAGAGAGTTGATGCGGAAAACTAAAAAGGTGTTACGAAAAAGTGGGTTTCAAGCAATTTTTGTTCAACCATTTGATATCTCAATGAACTCCCATCAATGTGGTACCTCGGTGGCAGGTCATGATCCAAAATTAAGTGTGGTTGATCAATATTGCAGAACACATGATGTTGAAAATCTTTATTTGATTGATAGTGGATTTTTTCCATCATCTGCAGCTATGAACCCAGCGCTAACGATTGCAGCTCAGGCTCTTAGAGTTGTAGATAAATCAGGTTTAAAGCTATTTAATTAGAGAGTTTAGTCAACGTGAAAGTTTTCATTAATTACATGCCACCATTCATTCACCTTAGCCTCGGGAACTTGCCATTGCATTTGATCGGTAATCTTCCACCATCTTTGCATCTCAGGCTCAGCCGCTAACTTAGCCATATCTGCTTCATAATCAGTTCCAGTGTATTCAAGGTAGGCAAAAAGTAAATTTTGATAGCGGAAAATTGAGTAGTTAGAGATATTGGCTTGCTTGATTATTTTTATGATGCTGGGCCAAGCGTTAGCATGTAAATTCTCGTACTCCTGGATATCCTCAGGTTTTATGCCAATAACCTGCCCAATTCGTTTAACTGCCATAATCTTTACAACTTTAGAACGCGCTGCAACTCAGCATGCATGGTGGTTGGGTCTACATCAAAATTAGTCCAGTACTTAACACCAATGACTGCTTGATTTACCACCATACCCAAGCCATCAATGGTTTTTGCACCAATACTTGATGCGCTTTTAAGTAAATTTGTATGTGGTGGGTTAACGATGACATCAGCGACAATCATGGTTTTTTTAATGGAGGCAAGGTCTATATCTAAGTCGTAGCTTCCACTATCTGCCATACCAACCGATGTTGCATTAATGAGCACATCTATAAAATCTGGGATCTTAAATTTGGCACTCCAGGCAACAAATTGGGCCGAAACTTTGAGCTTATCTTTTAGTAAAGCAACTAAATCTTTTCCTCGCTTTTCATCCCGATTGATAATCATAAAATCCTTTGCACCATCTAATGCCAACTCAACCGCTATTGCTCTCGCTGCTCCACCGGCACCTAAAATTGCAATCTGCTTTCCATTTGGCGAATCAACCTTTTTAAATGCCTGCAAAAACCCTTTGCCATCGGTATTTTCGCCAATTAACTTGCCAGCCCGATTAACTACACAATTTACTGCACCCATTATTTGCGCAGATTGCCCCAGGCCATCTAAGTATTGAATGACTGAAACTTTATGCGGGATAGAAAGGTTAAATCCAGCCCAATTCATTGCCCGAGCTCCTAAAACTGCGTTAGCTAAATCTTGTGGTTGGACTTCACAATTTATGTAACGAAAATTTAATTTATGGTGCTTATATGCTGCTTCAACCATTGCAACTGTTGGATTACCAGCAGAGGGAGTTGAAAAACTTCCAGTTAATTCACTCAAAAAGGTTTCGCTCATAGATTTACCTTACTAGAATAGCGAGATGATTAAAAGTGCAAAAGATATTGGAATCGGCATTATTGGTGTTGGAATTATGGGTAGAGGGCACGCACTTTATCTATCAGATTATGTAAAAGGTGGCAAAGTTGTAGCTATCTATGATGCAAATTTAGTGACTGCACAAAAAGTAGCTAAGGAAGTTTTTAAGAAAACTAAAGTCCTTCCTAAAGTTTATAAAGAATTATCGATGATTTTAGATGACCAGCAAGTTAAAGCTGTGATTATTGCCTCGCCTGATCATCTACATGCTAATCATTTAGAGCAGGCGATTTTGGCAGGCAAAGATGTCTTATGCGAAAAGCCGCTGGCTTCAAAGGAAAAGGATGCTAGAAAAGTAGCAAAACTTGTTCGTAACTCTAAATCTATTGTTGGAATTGGCTTTATGCGGAGATTTGATCGCCCATACCAAGATTTAAAAAAAGAGATTGAAAGTGGTAAGTATGGAAAAGTACTTCAGATTCGCTGCACCTCAAGGAATGTTAGCTCGCCAACTGCAACGACCGCAATGCTATTAACAAATGTTGCTGTCCATGAAATAGATATAATTAGATGGTTGCTTGGTGAGGAAATAGTTTCAGTTGGTGTGAATTATGCAAAAAAGACTCGTCGAGCTAACTCAAACCTTTCCGATCCAATTTCCGTAAATTGTCACACAGAATCAGGTGTGCTAGTTACTATTGATATTTGTGCAAATAGTACTTACGGATATGAGGTAGGTATGGAGGTTATTACCGAAAACGGATCTTTAGTTATTGAAAATTTAGGTCAACTTAATATTGCCTATAACTTTAAGCTTTCGGCAAGAAAAGGTGGGACTTTACATAAAAATTGGATGGGTCGCTTTAAGCCGGCTTATATAGCTGAGCTAACGGCTTTTGTTAACTCACTTCAAAAAGGTAAATTAGATAAGAATTTTGCAACAGTTGAGGATGGCTTAGCAGCAAGCATTGCATGTGGTCTTGGCGTTAAAAAACTTTAGTTATAAACGCCGCTTTGCTTTACCTTCAACCTGTCTGGCATGTGCACTTTGAATCTCAGGTTCGGTACTACTGCCAGAAACACCGACCTCCCAAAACGCTCCGCCTTCAGTCCATTTACTTGGGTGTGTATCAATCACCAAAACACTAACACCAGCATAATTTTTTGCAGAAGTGAACTCTTCTTTTAATGTTTCTAAAGTTACCTTTTTTGCATTTGCTCCCATGGATTTAGCGTGGGCCACAAAGTCAACATTAGCTGGTTTGTCTAAATCAGAATCATTGAACATAGTTCTAAAACTCTTAGAGCCATTGGAGGTTTGTAACCTTTGAATAACGGCAAAACCTTTATTGTCACACAGAATATAGATTATTGAGTTTCCATTATTTACAGCAGATAGAATTTCGCTGTTAAGCATTAAATATGAACCATCACCAACCATTGAGATAACTTTTCCTGCTCGACCAGAGCTCTCATATGCCAAGGCTGCCCCCCAAGCACCAGCAATCTCATACCCCATGCATGAATAGCCATACTCACAATCAAATGAATCTCTACTCTTAGTTAGCCAATTATTGTTTAACTCCCCTGGTAGTCCTCCAGCTGCAGTTAATACGTAATCGTCATTTAATGCGGCTTCATTGATTAACTTCACAACCTGGGCATATGATGGCAGATCTAATTTTTCTGAAGTTCTAGTTTTAATATTTCTTAATACTTCATCTCGAGTAGAAACTCTTTTTTGACTCCAAGCTGGTTCAGCTTTGTAACTACCAAGCAGGCTTCCAAGCTCCATTAAGCACTCTTTTGCATCCCCGATAATTGCTACCGCGCTTCGCTTTGTGGCATCAAATCTTGCAGTATTAATTGAAATTAATTTATGAGCCGGGTTCTTAAAAAGAGTCCATGAGCCAGTAGTGAAATCTTGAAGCCTGCAACCTACTGAGATTATTAAATCAGCCTCTTCTGCTAGTTTATTTGCTGGATCACATCCTGTTACCCCAACCGGCCCACACCAAGCGGGGTCTGAGGCCAGTAATGTGGATTTTCCAGCCACAGTTTCAACAACTGCAACACCAAACTTGTTGGCAAACTCAGAGAGCTCACTGTGAGCCTGACTATATCTAGCGCCACCACCTGCAATTATTAATGGTTTCTTAGCAGATTTAATGATTTCAACAGCTTTTGAAATTGAATTTAAATCTGGCCTTGGCCTACGAATCTGATGAATCACTTCTTTAAAAAACTCCTCTGGAAAATCAAAGGTTTCAACCTGAACATCTTGTGGCAATGCAAGAAATACTGGACCGCAATCTGCTGGATCGAGCAAGGTTTGAATCATATTTGGCAAAGTATTAAGCAACTGCTCTGGCCTATTTACTCGATCCCAATACTTAGTAACAGCTCTAAAAGAATCATTTACCGTCGTAATTGGAGAATCAAAATGTTCTACTTGCTGCAATACTGGATCAGGCCGGCGAGATTGAAAAGTATCGCCAGATAAAATCAACATTGGTAGTCGATTTGCCATAGCAACTGCAGCTGCTGTTACTACATTTGTTGCACCAGGTCCTATTGAGGTTGTAACTACTGCGCATTGTTTTCTCAACTGTGCTTTACTAAATGCAACAGCAGCCAATGCCATTCCTTGTTCATTTTGTCCACGAAGGGTTGGAATAGCTTTTCTGTTTCGCTCTAATGCATCACCTAAACCAAGGGCATTACCATGACCAAATATTGCAAAAGAAAATGGAAAGAAAGAAACAACTTTGTTATCTAATTGAATTTTCTGTGCAATTAGATACTTAACTAAAGCCTCAGAGGTAGTTAATTTCACGTTCGTACCCTATCTACTTATCATCATTTGTGAAAGAATGAGTCAATGAAATCCTTCTACTCCAGAATCGCATCAGCCCCGATATCTTGGGGAATTTGCGAGGTACCTGGATGGGGCAAGATGCTTCCCACCGACAGAGTTTTAACAGAGATGCAAAACTTAGGGTTGCCAGCGACTGAATTAGGAGCTCCCGGATTTTTACCAACAAATCCAAATGAAATTTCTGAAAAGTTAGATCAGTTTGGAATGAGTTTAATCGGTGGATTTACTCCAGTAGTTGTACATGACAAAAATCAGAATCAGGAAACGGTTAAGCAAGTAAGGAAAACTGCAGAATTATTCAAGAAAACTGGCGCTACACACTTAGTCTCTTCCCCTGTCTATACCTGGAATTGGGATAATCCACAGCCACTTTCAAATGAAGAGTATAAGAACATGTTTCAAATGTTTTCAGAGATTGACAAAATTTGTGAGGATAATGGTTTGCAAAATGTATTGCATCCTCACTTGCAAACAACGGTTGAGACAAAGGATGATGTAAATCGGGTGCTAGATGGCTGTGATGTGAAGTGGTGCCTTGATACCGGGCACATGGCAATAGGTGGTGTTGACGTGGTTGATTTTGCAAAAAAAGCATTAGATCGAGTTGGGCATGTGCATTTGAAGGATGTAAATTTGTCTAAATCTAAATCAGTTTTAGCACGTCAAGAGTCCATCATGAGTGGTGTTCAAAAAGGTTTATTCACGCCGCTAGGCTCCGGGGACGTCCCTATTGCTGATGTGATACGAACATTAGAAGGTGCGGGATATCAAGGATGGTATGTAATTGAGCAAGATTGTGCCATCACGGGAGATTTACCTGCTAATGGAGATGGCCCAGTTAAAATGATTAGCCAGTCAATGGAATTCCTAAACTCTTTGGCATTAAATTAATTAAAATGAGTACACAATTGGATTTAATTAGTGTTGGGCGTATAAGCCTAGATTTTTATGCAAATGAATCAAATGTAGGGTTTAAAGATGTTAAGACATTTAGTATGTCTATCGGCGGCAGTCCAACAAATGTTGCTATCGCAGCTGCCAAACTTGGAAATAGATCTGCAATTATCACTAATGTTGGCAAGGATTCCTTTACCGATTACATTCTAGGAAAATTGAAGGAATTTAATGTAGATACAAGTTATGTCGGGATAGATGAGAGCCAGTTTAGCCCGGCGGTATTTGCTGCTATGGATGATCCGTATAACCCCACAATTTTTTTTAATCGACCTCTAAATGCTCCTGATACCAAGATTTCAGCCGATCGTATCTCTGAGCAAGTGATTAAGGCCGCAAGGGTATTTTGGGTTTCAGCATGTGCGCTAGCCACGGGTGAAACTGCAAAGTCTATTCAAAGTTGGCTACTAGCTAGAAATCTCCAAGGGCAAACTGTACTTGATTTAGATTATCGACCAACATTTTGGCAAAGTGAATCCATAGCAAGAACTGTAACCATGAAGGCAATTGAAAGTAGCAATATTTTAGTTGGTAATCGAAAAGAGTTTGAAGTAGCAACTGGTTTAACTGACCCAGATCAAATCCGCAAAAAATTTCTTGGAAAACAAGTATCTCTGGTTATTGTTAAATTAGGCGAAAATGGTGTCTATATTGCAAATAAGGAAACTAACCTGGTGGTTAAACCAATAAAGGTTAATGTTAGATGTGGACTGGGTGCTGGGGATGCATTTGGTGGAATGTTGGTTCATGGCCTGATTAAATCGTGGGAGATTGAAAAAATTGGAAATTACGCCAATGCCTCAGGGGCTATAGTTGCCTCAAGATTGTTATGTTCTGATGCCATGCCTAATTTTGATGAAGTGCAGGATTTAGTGTCTGGGGTATTAAGTTGATGAAATTCAATGAAAAAAACTACGCAAAGTTATGTGATGATCGAGTTAATAATCCAGCAAAACTTCAAAAACTGCTTAAAGGTAGAAAACGTCGAGCTAAATTAAGTAAAGATGGAAAATTATTTATAGTGGCTGCTGACCATACTGCTAGAGGAATTATTTCAGCCTCGGGCCAACCTTTGGCAATGGCGGATAGATATGACCTGCTAGATAGATTAATCAGAGCATTAGCAGTGCCTGGTGTGGATGGAATTTTGGCCACACCAGACCTAGTTGAGGAGCTGGCCTACTTTGGTGCTCTTGATAATAAATTGATTTTTGGAAGCATAAATAGGGCGGGAATTTTGGGTGCTGAATGGGAGTTAGATGACCGCCAAAGTGCTTATGATGTTGCAGGTATTAAAGAGTTTGGATTAGATGGTGGCAAAACTTTATTAAGAATTGAAAAAAGTGATCCTGGTGTGCTTAGAACTATTGAGATGGTAGCTTCAGTGAATTCAGCATTAGCTAGAGCAAAGAAACTTTCTATAATTGAACCACTGCCATACATCAAAAATGCTGCGGGTAAATTTGAGTTACAAAATGATATTCAAGAGTTAGTCAGGGTTATTGGAATCGCATCAGCACTGGGTACAACTAGTGCTTATACATGGCTTAAAGTTCCAGCGTTTGAGGATTTCAAGTACGCCGCTAGAGCTACTTCACTGCCACTAATGCTACTCGGTGGTGATCCTGGCAAAGATTGGCAAGCCACCTTTAATAAGTGGGAGCAAGCATTTAAATTTGAAAATGTGCGAGCACTAATTCCAGGTCGCACGCTCCTATTTAGTCCGGAGTTAAGTGTAGAACAGGCAGTATCTAAAGCTGTATCGATCGTTAGGAAGATCTAATGAGCTGGTTATATCGAGGTATTAACTCAATAACTCCTAAGAGTGCTAAGTGGAAATATTGTGGTATGCATATTCTAGATTTATCAGAGCAAAATAATCATGAGATTTTATTTAATGATTTTGAGGGCGTCTTGTTAAGTTTATCTGCTGAAAATGTGAGAGTAGTAGTTGACAGTGTTGAGTTTAATTTAATTGGCCGTACTGGTGTGTTTGCAGGAATTTCTGATTGGATATATATACCTGTAGGTGCAAAATTAGTTATAAGTGGGAAAAATGGATTACTAGCTTTATCTACTGCTGCGGCCACAAAGAAATTCCCTGCTACCTATACCAGCAAGGATAAAGTCTTGGTTGAAATAAGAGGAAGCGGGTTTGCAACCAGGCAAGTAAATAACATTGCTACACCAGACTCTTTCTTGGGTGCTGAGAAGATACTGGTGTGTGAAGTTATAACCCCTGGTGGTAATTGGTCATCCTGGCCGCCACATCGCCATGATGGAATTGCAGGTTGTGATTTTAATAATGAGGAGATTTACTATTTCCAGATTGGAAAGCAGAATTCAGATCATGGTTCAAATGAGGGACGTGGATATTTCAGGGTGTATTCATATGATAAAAGTATTGATGAGACCATGACTATAAATGATCGAGATTTTGTGATTGTGCCTCATGGCTATCACGGACCATCTATAGCAGCTCCTGAGTATCCTATGTACTTTTTAAATGTACTTGCAGGACCAGCCGAAAATCGAACTATGGGATTTTGTGATGATCCAAGTCATCATTGGATCAGGGAAGATTGGAAAAATCAAAAGCAAGATTCTCGATTACCCATGACTAATGTAAATGGCAAAAGGATTTAATATGAGCACCCGGAAAGATATCTCCGTTGCCGTAGTAGGCCTAGGTTGGATGGGTCAAGCCCATAGTCGATCTTTAATTCGAATTCCTACACTATTTCCAAATAGAAAATTTAATCCTATTTTAAAAGTATGTGCCGATTTTGACAGCTATCGGGGCAAGCAAGCAATTGATGATTTTGGATTTGAAAGAGCTACAACTGATTGGAATGAGGCTGTTACAGCAAGTGATGTAGATGCGGTTTGGGTTTGTGCCCCAAATATGCTACATATTCCTATTATCAAAGCTGCAAGTAGTGCTGGAAAGGTTGTTTTCTCTGAAAAACCTATTGGAGGAAAACCAGAGCAAACCATTGAAGCATTTGAAATTGCTAAAAAGAACAAGACATTTACTGGAGTTGGCTACAACTATCTGTGGGCGCCATTAGTCCTTCATGCAAAGAAAATGATTGCCTCAGGAGAGCTTGGCGAGATAATTCATTACAAGGGACGCTTTTTTTCTATGTATGGCAGTGATGAGTTAGGACTACTTTCCTGGAGATTTAAGTTTGATCAAGCAGGTTATGGCGTATCGAGCGATATTCTTAGTCATAGCGTTTCACTCGCCCAATTTTTGATTGGTGATATAGCTGAGGTAGTTGGCATGAGAGAAACTACAATTAAGCAGCGCCCACTTCCAACTGGAAATTCAAGCCACTACAGCAGAGGAAATATTGGCGATCCTACCGGTGAGGTTGAGAATGAAGATTTTGCTTCAATGCTATGTAGATTCAAAAATGGAGCAACTGGTACTTTTGAAACAAGTAGAACTGTAGTAGGGCCAGAAAGTGAAAATATGTTTGAAATATATGGCACTAAAGGCTCGCTTAAATGGAATCACGAAAGTTTGAATGAATTGCTTTACTACAAAAAAGATGAAAATCTTGAAACGGGTTACACCAAAGTTCTTGGTGGAGATCGCTTTGATTTCCATGGTGCATTTGTACCTGGACAAGGAAACAGCTTGGGAACAGAGGACTTAATTTGTATTGAAGACTACTCATTCCTAAGTGCATGGGTAGATGGAAAAGATTTTAAGCCTTCATTTACTGAAGCAGTAAATGTGATAACAGTGCAATCGGCCTTAATTAAGTCCTGGGATAGTAAAAGGTGGGAAAAGGTCTAATGCTACGAATAGATTCTCATCATCATATTTGGGATATTAGTGTTAGGCCGCAAACTTGGATGCAAGGAGATGAGGTAAAACCCATCTCTAGAACCATTCTGATGAATGAATTAGAGCCAGAGTTAGAGAAAGCAAAAATAGATTACACAGTAATTGTGCAAACTGTTGCGACAGCAGATGAGACGCCAGAATTTCTCGATCTTTCACTATCACATCCAAAAATTTGTGCAGTTGTTGGCTGGTTAGACTTAGAAAGTAATGATACTCGCCCTCAGTTAGAAAAGTATCTTTCGCATCCGGGTGGAAAAAACTTGGTGTCAATTAGAGATTTAGCTCAAGATAAAGAAGATCCAAACTGGTTATTAAGAGATAATGTTGTAAAGAATATTCACCGAATCGGTGAAGCCGGTCTCACCTTTGATATTTTGACTAGACCGCCCCAATTAGCGGCGGCGGTAGAAATGGTTAAAAAGTCGCCAAATAACAGCTTTGTTTTGGACCATATTTCAAAGCCATATATGGCAAAGGGTGAAATGCAACCCTGGGCCGACCAGATAAGTGAAATTGCCTCATATGAAAATGTCGTAGTAAAGGTCTCTGGATTATTCACCGAAGCTAATTGGAGTGATTGGAGCCAGGAAACTTTTAAGCCATATCTTGATCACATTTTAAATTCTTTTTCACCTTCGAGAATGATGTTTGGCTCAGATTGGCCAGTTTGCTTACTAGCGGCAACCTACACAGATACCATTAATCTTATGGAGGAGTTTACAAAGAATTTTACAAAATCAGAGCAAGAATCCTTTTGGGCAGGTACGGCAAAACGAGCATACAAATTGAAGGTTTAAAATGAAACGCCAACTTCCAAGATGGAAAAATATTAAACCTCTACTAGGGTGGGGGCTTCCAAAAACTTTCTTTCAAGATCGAAAATTAAACTCTGCAGTAAATATTGCTGAATTGCGATTACTCGCTAAAAGGCGTGTACCAAAAGCAGTTTTTGATTATGTGGATGGTGGCGCTAATGACGAACTTGCATATGCTAGAAGTCAAGAAATTTATTCAAGAGTAGAATTTAAAGCACGAGTATTACGAGATGTTTCGGCTGTTGATTTAAAAACAAAGATTCTAGGTAAAGAATCCGCTCTACCAATTATATTTGCACCCACCGGATACACCAGAATGATGCACTATCAAGGTGAGGTTATGGTAGCGAAAGTCTGTGATGATAATAATTTAATTTATAACTTATCCACGATGGGTACAACCTCCGCTAAGGAAATTGGTGAACAGGTTCCAACGGTAAGAAGATGGTTTCAACTTTATTTATGGCGAGATCGAGAGCAGAGCTTAAAATTTATTGAGGAAGCAAGAGCTGCTGGATTTGAAGGGCTTATGCTGACTGTTGATACAGCTGTTGGTGGAATTAAGTGGCGAGATATGCGTAATGGTTTAACGGTTCCACCAAAAATTAAGCTTAAAACTTTTTTTGATATGGCACTTAAGCCTAAGTGGTGGTTTAACTTACTAACTACCGCTCCCCTAGAGTTTGCCACATTTAGAAATTTTAATAAGCCACTATCTGAAATAGCTGCAAAAGTATTTGATCCAGCCGTTACCTTTGAGGATGTTAAATGGTTGCGATCTGTTTGGCAGGGGAAGTTGATCATCAAAGGAATTCAAACAGTTTCAGATGCCCAAGAGCTGGCAAAAATTGGCGTAGATGCCATAGTTCTTTCAAATCATGGTGGTCGTCAATTAGATAGATCAGTTGTGCCACTTGAACTACTGCCTGATGTTAGAACTGCTCTTGGTCCCAATGGAAGTGGTGTAGAAATATATATTGATGGCGCAGTCATGAGTGGCGCAGATTGTTTAGCAGCAGTTGCACTCGGAGCTGATGCAGTATTAATTGGCCGGGCTTATTTGTATGGCGCGATGGCCGCAGGAAAAAATGGTGTTGAAAAGGTGGTAGAAATTTTAAGATTTGAGATGGAAACAGCGTTGAAATTAATGGGTGCTAAGAACCTGTCGGAGTTATCGCCAGAGTTTATAAATATTAGGTCCTAGGCATATCTGGCGTGTAGTGCGCCATCAACCATTAAATCTGCACCGGTAATAAAGGAGGCATCCTTAGATAGTGCAAATAAAATCACATTTGCGATTTCTTCTGGTGAACCAAACCTAGCATTTGGTGCCACAGCTAATGAATGAGCTTTTTCATCTGGGAATTTCTCCATGTAACTTTTTAAAAGTGGCGTAGCGGTAGTACCAGGTGATACTGAATTAACTCTAATTCCATACCTACCCTCATCGAGAGCTAGGTTTCGCGATAAACCGATGATTCCACCCTTTGCCGCAGAGTAAGGAAAGAAATTTGGCCTAGACATAC
>Ga0194127_10002969_pt1 | contig 22291 bp, 18 predicted proteins | sample TA2KigC100mmetaG_FD_148624 | JGI IMG/M metagenome (GOLD analysis project Ga0194127, IMG submission 148624) | Freshwater microbial communities from Lake Tanganyika, Tanzania - TA2015036 Kigoma Deep Cast 100m | ecosystem: Environmental > Aquatic > Freshwater > Lake | place: Tanzania: Lake...
CCCCTGGAACATGGCGAAGACATCGCTGGCCCACTGCGGCTCGTAGGTGCAGTAGCTGCCCGGCGCGTGCAGCACCCCCGCGGGCACGAACCAGCCGGTACCCGGCTCCAGGCGGTAGGCTTTGGCCAGATCGGTGATCCGATTGTCGCCCTGGTTCCAGATCTCCAGACAATGCCGCACCTGGGCAGGCGTCGTCCCTGGCTCCAGGCCGAAGAAGGTGAAGGGGAACTCGGCGCCGTAGTTGTTGAGCTGCACCGGGAAGTAGTAAGCTTCAGGCTTGCCGTCCATGCCGACCAGCGCCGCGTGCTCCTGCCGCTGGTGCAGGTGATGCGGCAGCGGGCCTCGATTGTCGAAGAACTTGGAATAGATGGGCCACTTGCCGTAAGCGCGCCACATCGCCTGGCCCAGCAGGTCGGCGCCCAGCTCGGCAACCAGATCGCGCAGCAGCGTGCGCTTCTCCCCCTGGCCCCACACCACGTAGCTCAGCCCCTCGTCGGGTGTGGTGAGCGGGCCGTTGTCGGCCATCGTGGTGGACGAGAGCCAGCGCTCATCTATGCCGCCGCGGTGCGCGCCGAACGCGTACGTGTCGGACGGATGGAGCTTGATGCGCTTGCCCGGAATGCAGAACGATCGCGGCACCCAGGTGGGCGCCAGCCGCAAGATTCCCTCGCCCTGCTCGAGTGCGGAATGTGTCATGGTGACCTCCGAGTTGCGCCTGACCTGGGCGACCGCAAGGGATCGCCCCTACTGCACCAACAGCACCTTCCCCGAACGCCGCGACGCGAATATGGCGAAGGCCCGATCGGCCTCTTCCAGGGGGAAGCGGTGCGTGATCAAGCCCGTCAGGTCGAGCCCGCGGCGGTACAGGTCGAGGATCTGAAAGTAGTCTGGGCCGGTGAAGTACCAGGAGCCGTAGACCGTCAGCTCCTTGCGGATGAACTGCGGGCTGGGCCGAATGCCCGCGGCCGGCTTCTCGCCGATCAGCGCCACGCGGCCGTGGATCGCGGCGCTCTCGAGCGCCATCGTCACGGTCTCGGCCTCGGGCGAGCAGTCCAGCGTCACGCTCGCGCCCCGGCCGCCTGTCAGCTCGCGGATGCGCGGCACGACATCCTCTGCCGCGGGATCCAGCGCGATCTCCGCGCCGAGTTGGCGCGCCAGCTCGCGGCGATAGGCGACCGGCTCGACCGCGAGGATGCGCGCAGCGTAGAAGCGCAGCACCGCGATGCACCCCAACCCGATGGGCCCACAGCCGAAGACCGCGGCCGTGTCGGCCGCGCTGATGCCCAGGCGACTCAGCGCGTGGTAGGGCGTGCCGATGGCGTCGCCGCCCAACAGCACAGCCAGGTCGGCTGGGATGTCGGCCGGCACAGGCCGGCAACACATGGCAGGCACAGCCATGTATTCGGCGTGCGTGCCGCCGTGGAAGCGCATGGCCGCACAATGCTCCGGGTCGCCCGATAGACAGTGCTCGCAGTTGCCGCAGCCGCTCAGCACCTGGACCGCGACAAGTTGGCCCTGCGCCAGACCCGCTGTCGCCGGCGCAGAGACAACCTGGCCTACCCCTTCGTGGCCGGCCGGCCCCTTGCCGCCGTGCGCGGCGTGGTAGTCGTGCAACTCGCTGCCGCAGATGACCGAGGCGCGGATGCGCACCAGCACATCCCCTGGCCCTGCCGTCGGGGTAGGGACATCACGCAGCTCGATGCGGCTGTCGCCGGCGTAGAATGCTGCTTTCATGGCGTGAACCTCCTCGCTTGGTGATCTATTGGCCGATTCGACGAATCAACTCGCGCAGCGTCGCGTTCACCGCGGCCGGGTTTTCCAGCGGGCTCAGATGACCCGCGGCCGGGATCGTCGCCAGCCGCGCCTGCGGGATAGCGGCCGCCATCGCGGCCGCGTCGGCCGGCGGGGTCAGGGCGTCTTCCGCGCCGACAACCACCAGGGTCGGCGCAGTGATCGTCGGCAAGATGGGGCGGCTGTCAGGCCGATCCCCCAGACCGGCCAGCGCCGCGACGATGCCAGACGGCGTCTGGCTCGCCATGATCGCCAGCGCCCGATCGGCGATGTCAGGATCGGTCAGGCTGGCCGGCGCCAGCAGCCTGGGCAACATCTCTCGCGCAAACGCCTCGGCGCCGATCTGCTGCACCCTGGCCGCCGCGGCGTCACGGCCAGCCTGAGCCTGCGGCGTGTCAGGCTCCGCACGGGTGTCGAGCAGCGTCAAGGCCAATACGCGCTCGGCGTGCCGGCGCCAGAAAGCGAACGCGACGTAGCCGCCCATGCTCAAGCCGGTCACGATCGCCTGTTGGATGCTCAGACGATCCAGCAACCCGGCCAGATCGTCGGCATGACGATCCATGCTGTAGGGACCTGAGGGCGCTTCCGACTGGCCGTGCCCGCGCAAGTCAGGCGCAACCACATGGGCCAGCCTGGACAGCCCCGATAACTGGGCCTCCCACATGCGGCGATCCAGGGGAAAGCCATGGATCAGCAGCAGCGCCGGCCCACGTCCGCGGCCGCGCGCGCTAAAGGCCAGGCGCACGCCGTTCACAGTAGCATACATGACCCTCGCTCCTCTCCCCCTACAAGCCTCTTCCGTGCTAATCTGTGGAATCCGTGGCTGAACTCAAGTCGGCTGCGTAAGTCCTGTCATATTATCCCATGCTCGCGGCAGATGGTCAAGTGGCCTCGCGGTGGGTTCTCTTGGATGCGCGCCGGCCTGCTATTTGACAGACGGGCAGCCATCGCATACAATTCAACCATCCCCCCAGGGGGGATACATCACGACCAGAGGAATCTCATGTCCCCAGACGCTTCCGCGCTCACCTCGCAGACGACCCGCCGCTCATCGTTCTGGCAACGTTATCGCAGTTTCTTGCTTTCCACCAGCGTGCTGATCACGATCGCGAACGCCGCATTGCTCATCGCGGGCTACGCGGCGAGTTGGCTCTTACACGCCCAGGCCGCCGCGAACATCCTGTGGGGCGCCTCGGCGTTGGTCGGCGGCTCCCCGATCTTCCTGCTGGCTGCCAGGGGCATCCGCAAGGGCGATCTCACGGCTGGCGTGATGGTCAGCGTGGCAATGATCGGCGCGCTGCTGATCGGTGAATACAGCGCGGCCGCGTTGGTCGCGTTCATGATGATGTTCGGCGAGATGTTGGAGAACTTCACCATGGCGCGCGCCAACAACGCGCTGAAGGAACTGGCCCGCCTGATACCCGCCCGCGCCACGCTGCTGAGCGATGGCCAGGAGCAGACGATCGCTGTGGAACAGGTGCATCCGGGTCATCTGTTGCTGGTGCGCAACGGCGAGCGTATTCCCGTGGATGGCACGATCACGGCCGGACAGGCGGCTGTAGATCAGTCGGCCATCACCGGCGAAGCTACGCCGGTAGACGTGCAGCCCGGCGACACGGTCTTCGCAGGCGCGATCAATATCGCGGGCGCGTTGCAGATACGGGCGCAGAAGGTCGGCCGCGATACCACCCTCGGCACGATCATCAAATTGGTGGAAGAGGCGCAGAAGACGCGCGCGCCGGTGCAGCGCCTGGCCGATCGGTACGCGCAATACCTGGTACCGCTGACCTTCGCCATTGCGCTCGTGACTTACCTCTTGACCGGCGAACTCATTCGAGCGGTCACGGTGCTCGTGGTCGTTTGTCCCTGCGCGCTGGTGTTGGCCACGCCGACCGCGCTGGCGGCGGCCATTGGCAACGCGGCCCGGCACAATGTAGTGGTGAGGAGCGGCGCCGCGATGGAGGCGCTGGGCAAGGTGCGCGCTGTGGCGTTCGACAAGACCGGCACCCTCACTTGGGGCCGGTCGCAGGTGGCAAGCATCGTGGCGCTTGACTCTATGCACGCGGACGCGATTCTGACCTTTGCGGCCAGCGCGGAGCGCTATAGCGAACATCCGTTGGGCCGCGCGATCCTGGACAGGGCTCGCTCGTGCAATCTGCCGATTGAAGAGCCGTGCGACTTCCGGCCGCTCAGCGGCCATGGCGTGCGTGCGCGCTGCGCGGAGCGCGAGGTGACGGTGGGCAGTCGCGCCTTGCTGAGCGCCGATGGCGTCGAGCTGAGCAGTGCGCACCTGGCGCGCATCGCAGCATTGGAGGCCCAGGGCCAGACGGTGATCCCGGTGGCTGTTGACCGGCGAGCGGTGGGTTTGATCGCGCTGGCGGACACGCTGCGTCCTGAAGCAGCCGAAGCGGTGGCCAGCCTGAAAGCCGCTGGCGTTGAGCGCACGGTAATAATCAGCGGCGACAACACGCCCGCGGTCGCAGCCGTGGCTCGCCGACTCGGCGTAGACGAGCATCACGCTGAGGTGTTGCCGCAGCGCAAGCTCGAACTGATCCGCCAGCTCCAGGCCGCGGGCCGCACAACGGCCTACATCGGCGACGGCGTAAACGATGCGCCCGCGCTGGCTGCGGCCGATGTTGGCATAGCCATGGGCGTCGCGGGCGCCGATGTCGCTGTCGAGACCGCCGGCGTCGCGCTGCTCACTGACGACATGCGCAAAGCGCCGCACCTGCTGGCGCTGGCGGCCGAGACGCTGCGGACGATCCGCGTCAGCGTGGCGTTCTCGATGAGCATGAACCTGCTGTCGCTGATTCTGAGCATGACCGGGGTCATCGGGCCGGCCCTGGGCGCGCTGATGCACGAGCTGTCGGCGCTGCCGGTGCTGGCCTATTCCGCGCGGCTGGTCGCGTTCCGGTCGCGCATCGCGTAGGCCAGTATCACACTTGACGCAGCCAGGCGTTGGGCTTATACTCCATCCTGTAAGGAGGATTCTGCGATGCGATACCACATTCTCTCTCTCTCCCTGATCGCCGTGCTGCTGGCGACTCTGGTCGCAGGCTGCACCACCGTGCCCACCCCCACGCCCGTGGTGGTGGAGAAAATCGTCGAAAAGATCAAGGAAGTACCGGTCACCGTCGCGCCGCAAGTGGTGGAGAAGACGGTGGAAAAGAAGGTCGAAGTCGTGGTGACCGCCACGCCCAAGCCAAAACCGAAAGACGCCAAGATCGTCTTGCGCGTCGGCACGGGCGATAGCGGCGAAGGGTTGAACCCGCATCAGGACATCATCGCCAGGTTCGAGGAGAAGAATCCCGACATCATCGTGCAGCTCGAGGCGGTTGCGGGCCGCGACTACTACACGCGGCTGTTGACCCAGATCGCCGCGGGCGACGCGCCCGACATCATGCAGATCGGCGATGATGCAGTGCCGATGTTCGTGGACAAGGGCGCGTTCGTGGCCCTCGACGATTACATCAAGGGCAAGGATCCGCTTGATCTCAAGATCTACCTGCCCGGTCTACTGAAACCAGGGCAGTACCAGGGCAAACAGTGGCTGCTGCCCAAGGACTTCACACCCCTGGGCGTGATGTACAACAAGAAGATTTTCGACAAGTACGGCGTGGCCTACCCGAAGGATGGCTGGACCTGGGATGATCTGCTGAAGACCGCGCAGGCGCTGACCAAGGACGGCATCTACGGCATTCAGTTGCCGGCCAACTGGACCACCGGTTTCGAGTATTGGGTCGCCACGGCCGGCAGCCGGCTGATCAGCCCAGACGGCAAACAGTTCGTCGGCTTCATGGACTCGCCCGAGACGATCGCGGCTGTGCAGTTCTATGCTGATTTGTACAACAAGCACAAGGTCGCGCCGCCGCCGGCCGACTTCAACCTCTGGCGCGGGGGCAATGCGGAGTTCGACAACGGCAAGGCGGCCATGCTGCTGGTGGGCCGCTGGCCACAAGGCGGGCTGCAGAAGAACCCGAACGTCAGCCTGGGCGTGGTGACGCCGCCTGTCGGCAAGGCCAAGGGCAACGTGCTCTTCTGGGGCGGCTTCGGCGTTTTCAGCGGCAGCAAGAACCCCGAGGCTGCCTGGCGCTTCCTGCGCTTCTACGTCGGCGAAGAGGGCAGCAAGGTCTGGAAGGACTGGGCGATCCCGCCGGTGGCGTCGGTCGCAGAACAGGCCGGGATGAAGACCGACCCGATCGAGGGCGCCTGGATCAAGGGGTTGGACACGCTGGTGGATCGCGCCTACGTCTTCACCCCCTATTGGGGCGAGACAGCCGATCCCGCGCTGAACAAGGCGCTGCAGACAGTGTTGATTGATCCGAAGGCCAACGTGGCCGATGTGATGAAGAAGGCGGCCCAAGAGGCCCAGGCCGCGCTGGACAAGAAGAAGTGAGGGGGTAGATTGGTAGACAAGGAGACAAGGCGTTCGCGCTCTTGTTTCCTTGTCACCTTGTCACCTTGTCACCTTGTCACCCTGTCACCCATCCGGATTCCAGCGATGCCCCCTCCCACCCGCCGTCGTGAGGCCCTGCTCTTCTACCTGTTCATCTCGCCCTGGCTGGCTGGCCTGCTAATCTTCGTCGCCGGGCCGATGCTGGCATCGCTCTACCTTAGTTTGACCCGGTGGGATCTGCTCAGCCCCAGCCGCTTCATCGGGCTGGCGAACTACCAGGAGATGCTGACCGGCGACCCGCTCTTCTGGCACTCGCTCCGGGTCACGACGATCTACACCCTGGCCTATGTGCCGCTGGATCTGGTGGGAGGGCTGGCGTGCGCGCTGCTGGTGAACCAGAAGGTGCGCGGCATCGGCCTCTTCCGCACGGTCTTCTATCTGCCCTCCGTGATCGCGGGCGTCGGCTATGTGGTGCTCTGGATGTGGCTGCTGAACCCACAAGCCGGGTTGGTCAATGCACTGCTCCATCATGTCGGCATCCAGGGACCGCGCTGGCTTCAGGATCCTCGTTGGGCCCTGCCGGCCATGATCGGCATGTCGCTGTGGGGCGTCGGCCGCAGCATGGTGATCTTCCTGGCGGGGCTGCAAGACATCCCCAGCCATCTGTACGAAGCGGCCGCGATCGACGGCGCGGGCCGCTGGCCGAGTTTCTGGCGCATCACGCTGCCGCTCTTGACCCCCGCGATCCTCTTCAATCTGATCCTGGGCGTCATCAACACCTTTCAGACCTTCACCAACGCGTTCATCGCCACCGATGGCGGCCCACTCGATGCGACCTTGTTCTTCGTCCTCTATATCTATCGCAAGGCGTTTCAGCACTTCGCCATGGGCTACGCGTCGTCGCTGGCGTGGGTGCTGTTCCTGATCGTCTTCATCTGCACCCTGGTGATCTTCAGGACCTCGGGCCGATGGGTGTTTTACAGGGGAGAGATGGAATGAGGGGACAGGGGACAGGGGCCGGGAGTCAGGGGGCAGGGGACAGGAGGCAGGAGTCAGGAGTCAGGGGGCAAGAGATGGGAGTCGGTCTGTCGTCCGGGGCAGTTGTTCATGCCGGCTGCGGCGCCAGCCTGCCCTGGCTGCGCCATGCAGTCCAGGGTGCGAAGCCTCCCCGTGGGACGGGGGATGAAAAGACGCGGAGCATCCTGAGCGGAACCTCGCCGTTGTTGGGCGAGGTGGAGTCGAAGGATGCGGTCATTGTCCAGGCCGCTCCGGCATCCTTCGACTGCGCTGCGCTCCGCTCAGGACCGCCGGACTCCACTCAGGATGCCTACGCTGGCGTTTTCAGGACAGACGGAGCAAGAAAGGTTCGCTTCTTTCCCAATTCATTACGTATTTTCAGGACAGGTGGATCAGCGGGCGGCGGCCGGCGGTCGGCCATTGTCCGGCGTCTCATCGTCTATGGCTTGCTCGGCGCCGGCTCTTTGGTGTTTCTGCTGCCGCTGATCTTCATGATCTCGTCATCGCTCAAGCCCGACTACCAGGTCTTCGACTTCCCGCCCCGGTTGATCCCCAACCCCGCGGCATGGCAGAACTATCCCCAGGCGTTGACCTATGTGCCCTTCGGACGCTTTGCGCTGAACACGCTGATCATCGCCGTGGGCGCGATCATCGGCAACCTGCTTTCTTGCACACTGGTCGCCTATGGCTTTGCGCGGTTGCGCGCGCCCGGCCGCGAGGCGCTCTTCATGCTCATGTTGGCGACCATGATGTTGCCCTACCCCGTGACGATGATCCCGGTCTACATCATCTTCAAGACTTTGCGGTGGGTGAACACCTTCTTGCCGCTGATCGCGCCGGCCTTCTTCGGCAGTCCCTTTTACATTTTCCTGCTGCGCCAATTCTTCCTGAACATCCCCCGCGAGCTGGAGGATGCGGCGCTGATTGACGGCGCCAGCCGCTTGCAGATTCTGTATCGCATCATCATCCCGTTGGCGATGCCTGCCCTGGCCGCCATCGCGATCTTCAACTTCCAGGGGGTCTGGAACGACTTCCTCCCGCCGTTGCTCTATCTGCACGACCGCAGCAAATACACGATCGCGCTGGGGCTGAACTTCTTCCGCAGCACCTACAACGTGCGCTGGGGCTACCTGATGGCGGCTTGCGTCGTGACGATGCTGCCGGTGGTCGTCGTCTTCTTTCTGGCGCAAAAGCAGTTCATCGAGGGCATCTCGGTATCTGGACTCAAGGGGTGACATCCACATCGTGAGAGCACTGATAGTCAATGCCGATGACTTCGCGTATTCACTCCAAGTTTCGGCCGGGATTTGCGAGGCGTTCGAGCATGGGGTTGTCACCGAAACGACGCTGCTGGTGCGCAGCCCTTGGGCGCGGCAATCGCTTGTGCAGGCCCGGGCCTGCGGTCTACCGGTGGGCTTGCACCTCGATCTGACATCCCCCTTCATGGCGGACCGGGCGCCGCGCTTCGGCCCCGAAGGCAAGTTCTGTCATGAGCTGTTCGCACGCGAGTTTCGCCGCACGCCCCCGCCAGGCCTGACGTGTGAAGATCTGCTCGCCTGTCGCGGAGAGATGCAGAGCCAGATCGCAGCCTTCGCCGACCTGGCAGGTCGCCTGCCGACGCACCTGGACTACCATTATGGGCTGCACCACATACCGGAGATCATGGCCCTCTATGTCATCGTCGCCGAACAGCACCGCCTCCCGATCCGCTGGTGCGAGCGCCATGCAGGGCGCAGCCCCTATCCGCTGGTCCCCGACAGCTATTGCGACGATTACACCGGACGAGACGACGCGCCGGCCGATGGCTTTGTTCGGCTGGCGGAGGAATCGTGGGAGGGGGTGCGCGAAGCGGCGTGTCATCCCGGCCACATCACGCCGGTCGGGCTGGCAGACCCCTACAACGGCGGCCGGGCGCGCGAGCTGGCAGCGTTGACCACGCCCGCGCTCAAGACCGCGCTGGCAGAGCGCGGCGTTCGGCTGGTGGGTTTCGATTGGCTGAAAGCGCGGCTCAGCCAATAAAGCGTTTGAGCGAACGCTCCAGGTCCTGATACGCGTGCTCGAAATCGCCGGTGCGCACGGCTGTGACCATGCAGCTCTTGAGGTGATCCTCGAGGATGATGCGGCCCACATTGTCGAGCGCGGACCGCACCGCGGCGATCTGGATCAGCACCTCGGGGCACGCCGCGCCCTCTTCGATCATGCGCTTCACGGCCCGGACGTGCCCTTCAAGCCGCGCCATGCGGTTCACCACCTCGCGATGGCGCTCGTGTAGGCTGACATGGTTCTCGGCAGGCGCGGGGGCCGGTTGCTCGTCCATGGCTACTGCTTTGCCAGCTTCTGGCGCGCGTACACGGCCGCGCCGAGCAGTCCGGCGTTGTCCCCCAGCCTGGCCGGCACGATCTTGACGTCTTTGGCGCCGCGCTTGTTCATGAAGTACTGATACGCGACCGTGCGGACCGGAGCCAGGTAGCTTTCGCCCAACGCTTCGACGACGCCGCCGCCCACCACGATCATTTCGGGGTCCACCAGGTTCACCACGGCCGCAATGCCGACGCCCAGATAGAACTGCGCACGGCCGATGACCTCGATCACGAGCGCATCCCCCTGGCGATACGCGTCGGCGATCACGCCGCTGGTCAGCCGCTCCCGGTCGTCGCTCTCCATCAACTGCGGCACGATGCTCTCGCGGCCGGCCTTGACGCCCGCCCAGATGTCGCGCTCGATGGCTGTGCGACTGGCCAGAGCTTCCAGGCAGCCGCGGCTCCCACAGCCGCAAACCGGACCCTCCGCCAGGATCGTCATGTGGCCCACCTCGGCCGCCGCTTTGCGCCAGCCCTGCCGCAGTGCGCCGCTCAAGATCAGCCCGCCGCCGATGCCCGTGCCCACGAAGACGCCGACCATGTCTTGCGTGCCCATCCCCGCGCCCAGGGCGTGCTCGCCCAACGCGCCCAGGTCCACATCGTTCGCAATGAACGCGGGGATGCCAAGCCCTTCGCTCAACAACTTGCCCAGCGGCACGTTATCCCAGCCCAGGTTCGGCGCATTCCAGACGATGCCCTGATCAGGGTCAAGCGGTCCCGGCGCGCCGGTGCACAGCGCCGCCACCTCTCCCAATTCCAGGCCCACCTCCTCGACCACCTCCCTGGCCGTCTTTATCATCCGATCGACGACCTTTTCGGAGCCGACCTCCGGTTTGGTGGAACGCTTGGCCGTGCCCAAGATCTTGCTTTCGGCGCTGATCACGCCTGCCAGGATTTTCGTGCCGCCCATGTCCATGCCGATGACGGGCAGGCCGGCTGTCTCCTTGCGGTTCTTTTTCTTCTTTCCCATGGCGCACTCCTTGTTTCGAATTCAGCGCGTTCAGTATACCGCATCTGGCGCACTTAAACAAAGAACCCCGGCTTCTTCGAGAAGCCGGGGTTCTGTACTCGCCGCCAGACTATTCGGCCGGCGCCTGGCGCACGTATACTCGGCCGATGCCGCCGTCAATCCGCAGGTCAACGCGGTTCTCGGCTGTGGCGTAGCCGGGGGATGTGTAGACATCGCCTGACCGGTCGAAGGGACCATCCACCGTGACGCCGCCGATGCCGCCATCGGCGCGGATGCGCAGCGCCATGCCGGCCGGCGCCAGCACCGTTACCTCGCCGATGCCGCCGTCAATCCGCGCATCCAGCTTGCCGCGGCGCGGCAGAGTCAACGCGACCTGTCCCATGCCGCCCCGTAGTCGCAGGTCGCTGATGTTCAATTGCGAAAGATCGAGCGTGCTGCGACCGACGCCGGCGTCGAAGGTCAGCTTGAGCGGGATGTCGCGCGTGAGCCCGATCTCCCAGACTTTGGTCTCGCTCCAAATGCGGCCCGACCACATGTTCCAGTGGCCACGACTGCGCAGCTTGAAGTAGATCGTATCGCCGCCCTGGCGCGATTCCCAATCCGCTTTCTCGTTGTGACCCAGATCGAGCTTGCCCGCGATCAGCCCGGCCGATTCCGGCAGCGCGGCAACAGTCAGGTTGCCGGCGCCGAACGCGATGTCTATTTCGGCGCGGCGGGCATTGCCGACCGGCAGTGTGAGCGTCTCGGTCGTGGCGACGCCGCTGCCGCCCAGCGGCGGTACGATGCCAGAAACCGCAATCGCCAGGCCCCCCAACAACAGCAGCGCCACGATGGATGAACCCCACAGCGAACGCCGGCCGATGATGATCTCCAGTCCGATGGCGACGAGCACCAGCGGCCATAGCCTGAAGAGGGTCTCCCACACGCTCCAGTTGAGCCGGCCCAGATTGTTGAGCAAGAGCACGATGCCCGCGCCGATCAAGATCACCGGCCACACCAGGCTGCCGCGATGATGATCTCCTTGAGTCATATGCCTCTCCCTTTTCACAGTTCCATTCAATCACGCAGCCGCCGCAAGATCAGCGCCACGCCCGCGGCGATCAGCAAGAGCGCCCAGAGGAGGCCGGTATTCAGCCAGCGCAGCCATGCCAGGTCCAGGTTCTGCACCAGGAAGATGAACCCCAACACGATCAGCGCGCCGCCGGCGATCAAGGCGGTCTGTGGATTGGGCTGCCTGAAAGCCTGGCGCACATCATCGCCCATCTGACGGGCCCGCTCCGCGATCTCGCCTGCGCCTGTGCGAGTGGTCTCCGGCGAGCCCATCTCTCCCTCGCCCTCGTAAGGCACGATGATCCACAGGATCAGGTAGAGCATCACGCCCACGCCGGTGCTGAGCGCCAGCAGCACGAAGATCAGCCGGATGATGGTCGAGTCAATTCTGAGGTATTCTCCCAGGCCGCCGCACACGCCGGCCGCCATGCGATCAGCGCGGCTGCGGTAGAGTCTACGCATCGTCCGGGACCTCCCAGTGTGCCAGTCCTACCGCCGCGCCAGCGTGCGCAAGATCAGGAATGCGCCGCCCAAAATCAGCGCCACGGCCCACACGTAGTTCATCAGGCCGCCCAGGGTCAGCAGGAACAGGAAACCCATGATCGCCAGCACGGCGGCCGGGATCAGCGCCCACTTCATTTTGCCTTCCGGCGTAGACACCTGCGAAACCAACCCGAAGGTGGCTGCCAGGCCCAGGAAGAAGACGCCGACCGCGGCTTCCCCCTTCATGACATCGCTGAGCGCCACCAGCAAGGCCACGCTGAACAGCGCGCCGCCGGGGATGATCGCCCACCAGAAATCTCGCCGGACCGCGTAGATCAGCCAGAAGCTGAGGCCGATTGCGGCGAGGAACAGCGCAGCCCCCCATTCACCCAGGCGACCGCCGAAGCCGATGAGACCTGCCAACCCCAACAGGGTGAAGCCTGGGATTAGCGCCCACCACTGCTCGTTGTTCGTGATGAACACCCACAGAAACGCCAGGCCGCCGAGGCCAAAGAGCGTCACCCAAACCAGGTTGGCGATGCCGCTCAAGAGCCCGAAGTTCTGCAGCAAGAACACGACGCCCAGCGCCACGAGCAACAGACCCAATGCGAAGTAGCCACGATCTTGTTTCATGATGCCCCCCTTTGCCCACGAAGCGAATGTCGGCCGCCTCAGCTACTCCGGCTGTCGCGGCGGCCCATCGTGAAAACAATACGCACATTTCGCCCACTGGTTGCAAGGGGGCAGCGCGGACATGGGGTTTGCATCAAACAGCCCTGTTTTCGTCAACGGGAGGCTTGACAGATTACTGGTATTATGCTATTTTATGTCAAAGCTTCAGCTATGCGAAAGTCAACGGCTCCGAAAGAACAGTTGCACGCGTTGATGCGGAGGATGTAGTGACAGACGATCAGCCCCTGCTATTTCCCGAAAAAAGGCCTGGCCGCGGCAGCACGGGCGAGAAGACCCGGCCTGTGGCTTCGCTCCCCCCTGATCTGACGGTCAGCTCGTCGCTCGCGGCTGCGGTCACCGGCTTTCATGGCCACATGATCCGCCAGGGCTTCTCGAACAACACGATTATGGCTTTCCTGGCCGATCTGCGGCTGGTCAGCAAGTATTTTGCGGCCAACCGCGCGGTCGGCAAGATCGCCGAGGCGGATTTGGCCCAGTTCATGACGTGGCTGCGCGCCGATCGCGGCGTGCCGTGCAGCCCCAAGTCCTACGCACGCCGGCTGACCACGCTCAAGGTCTTCTTTGGCTGGCTCGCCGAAGCCGGTGTGCTCGAACAGGATCCCGCCGCGGCGCTGATCCACGAGCACCCCACCACGCCGCTGCCGCAGATCCTCTACGACGGCCAGGTGAACGACCTGCTGCGCGTGACGCGCGATCTGTTGTGGTCCGCCAAGCCCGACGCCCGCCCCTATCTTCTGGTCACGCTGATCCTGCAGACCGGCATCAAGAAGAGCGAGTGCATGGAGATCAAGCAGGAGCACATTGACCTCTCGAACCCTCAGTCGCCGGTGCTCTATGTGCGCTACGACGACCCACGGCGGACCCTCAAAGAGCGCAAGCTGGCGCTTGGCCCCAACTTCACGCCCGCCTATCGGCAATACCTGCGCGAGTACAAGCCCAAAGGGTATGTCTTCGAGTGCACAGCGCGCAACCTGGAGTATGTGTTGGAGGATGCCGCCAAGTTGGCCGACATCGAGGGCGGAGTTTCGTTCGAGCAGTTGCGCTGGACGTGCGCCGTGCGCGATTATCGCAACGGCATGAACCAGGAGCACCTGCGCGAGAAGCTGGGGCTGTCGAAGATCAGTTGGCGCGAGTCGTTCCCAAAAGTACGAAGGCTGGCGCGTCCCGCGTTGTGAGCTGGCTACCCGCCCTTGCTGCCGAGCGGCAGCAGGGTGCGGAACAGCGGTTGATATTCCTCGTTCACTACGAGATAGCCGCCGCTCCAGCCGCCCATCGCGTAGACCTTCTGCCCGACCGCGGCTGCGCCCAGGTTGCGCCACTGGCCGATGATCGGCGTAGCGCTCCGTGACCAGACGCCGGTCTGCGCATCATACTGCTCGCTGAAGTCGAGCGGCGTGGTCCAGCCGCCGCCCACCGCATAGAGCCGTGGGCCAAGCGCAACCAGCCCCAACCCGCCGCGCGGCGCGTTCAGCCTCGCAGCCGTGCTCCACGCTCCTCCTGGCTGACCCGTGCCCCCCGGATCGTACACCGCTACCGTATCCAGCTCCCGCTGACCATCGAACCCGCCAGCGACGTAGACCTTGCCCTCTATGACGGCCGCGGCCAGAAACGCACGCGGGGACGGCATCCTGGCCGCGCTCTCCCAACGATCTGCGGCCGGATCGTAAACGTAAGTCTCGGCGCGATAGCCCTTGCTATCCGCGCCCCCAAACAGGTAGAGCTTACCGTTCAGCGCAACCAGACCGTACGCAGCCCGTGGCGCCGGCAACGCCGCCGCCGCGGACCACCTGTCGGTCTGTGGATCGTAGACCTCCAGAATGTCAGTTGCGAGGCCGTCCTTGAGCGTGCCGCCAGGGAGATAGATGCGGCCATCGAGCCACGCGGCGCTGACGTTAGCGACCGCGGTCGGTTTGGCCGCGGCGGTCTGCCAACGATCGGCGTCGGGATCATAGACCGCAGTCTGGTCACTGACGCCGGCCGCGGTCTCGCCGGCGATGGCGTAGAGCCGTGCGCCGTCTGAAACGAGGGCGAAGCGGCTGACCGGCTGGGGCGGCCGTGCGCGCGGCTGCCAGCGAAGCGCCTGCGAGCGGGGCGCGGCGGCTGTCTGCGCCTGCCCCACGTCTGTCAGCGCGACCGCGAGCAGCGCCGGGCTGCGACTGCGCCACCAGCCGGGCGCCAGCGACGCCAGGATCACCAACAAAGCCGCCGCGATCATGTATACGCGCTGCCAGGCCGCGATCGGCGGCTGGGGAGGTACGGCCGGCAGCGCGTCGGCCGCCGGCTGCGCGGCGAGCGGGCTCGCGGCAGCCAGGGCCGACTCCTCGCGGGCCGGAGCGCCCTCGGTCAGCGCCGCGACCTTTGCAGGTTCGGCGCCCGGCACCGACACCCAGCCGCGGCGCACGGCTTCCATCGTGGCCTCGGTGCGCGATTGCACGCCGAGCTTTTCGTAGATGTTGCGCAGGTGGACCTTGACCGTGTTCGGGCTGATGACCAGCGCGCGGGCGATCTCCTGGTTGGTCACACCGGTGGCCACCAGTTGGAGGACTTCCAGCTCGCGCTCGCTCAAGAGGTCAAGGTCGTCTGGCATCAGGCCCACTTCACCAGATACATCGCAAATGGGTTGGCCAGGTGTGGATGGGCCGGCCGCACGCGGACGCCATACGCGAAGGGGCCGCTGTCGCTGAACATCAAGGCGTCCTCGTAGCGATACTCGTCGTGCGCGGCGTCAACCAGCCGCAATCGGGTCGCAGTCGCCTCGATCAAGTCCCCGTCGCGTTCCCGGCCATAGATCAGTTCCACCGCCAGGTCATCAGGGCTGAGCGGGCCGGGATGCAGCAGCGCCTGAACCGGCGCGGTCTGGCCGATCCCCAATTGGCTTTGCGTAGGCCCGGTCGCGCTCAGCCGGACCTGCGGCCAGCCGGCCCGAACTCGCGCCTCCCAGTCGGCCAGATCGCGTGCTGCTGCGAAGTCGTCGGCGCTCACCTGGGCGCCCAGCGCGCCGGCCGGCCCGTAGTATTGGGTGACGTACTCCTTCAACATGCGATCGAAGCTGAAAGCCGGTCCCACCGAGGCGATGGAGGCTTTCATCTTCGCCAGCCAGCCGCGCGGGATACCCTGGCCGTCCTGGGCATAGTAGAGCGGCACGATCTCGTTTTCCAACAGGCCCAGCAGCGCGAGCGCGTCCGCCTCGTCCTGCGCGGCTTCGCTCAAGTGGTCGCCGCCCTGCCCGATGGCCCAACCGTTCTGGCCATCGTAGCCTTCGCACCACCACCCATCCAACACGCTGCAGTTGGGGACGCCGTTCAGCCCGGCCTTTTGACCGCTGGTACCGCTGGCCTCCAGCGGGCGCCGCGGGTTGTTCAGCCAGAGGTCAGCGCCGTTGACGAGCGCGCGGCCGATGTTGGCATCATAGTCTTCGACGAAGACAATGCGCCCTGCAAAGCCCGGCTGGCGGCTCAACTGGAAGATGGTCTGGATGAAGGCCTTGCCCGGCTCGTCCGCAGGGTGCGCCTTGCCCGCGAAGATGATCTGCACCGGCCGCTCGGGATCGTTCAGGATGCGCTTGAGGCGCTCTTGGTCGCGGAAGATCAGCGTGGCGCGCTTGTACGTCGCAAAACGTCGCGCAAAGCCGATGGTCAGCGCCCGCGGGTCGAACAGATGCGCCGCGGCATTGATCTCGGCCGCGTCCGCGGCGATCCGCTGCCGATGGGCCGCCACGCGCTCGCGCACCAGCGCGATCATTCGCATCTTGGCGGCCAGATGCTGCGCCCATAAATCCTCGTCGGGGATGCGGCTGACGCCGGTCCACGCCTGCGGATCATCCAGGCGGTCGCGCCAGCCAGCCTCCAGGTGACGATCCAGGAGCGCGGCCAGCCCAGGGTCCAACCAGGTGGCGGTGTGTACGCCGTTCGTCACATGGCCGATGGGCGTTTCGGCTTCGGTCGTCTCGGGCCACACCCCGCGCCACATGCGTCGCGAGACCTCGCCGTGCAGACGGCTGACGCCGTTGGCCGCGCCTGCGGTGCGCAGCGCCAGCACCGTCATGCTGAACTGCGGCCCCCAGGGATAGTCGAAGCGGCCCAAGCCCAGGAAGCTTTCGCGGTCGAGCCCCAGGCGGCCCCAGTACCCGCCGAAGAAGCGATCCATCAGATCGAAGTTGAAGGCATCGTTGCCCGCAGGAACCGGCGTGTGGGTCGTGAACAGCGAATCGGCCTTGACGGCCCACAACGCGGCGCGCAAGGAGAAGCTGCGATCCTGCACATACTCACGCAGCCGCTCAAGCTGCAAGAAGGCCGCATGGCCTTCGTTCATGTGCCAGACCGCGGGCCAGAGCCCCAGACTGCGCAACGCGCGCACGCCGCCGATGCCCAAGATCACCTCTTGGGAGATGCGCATCTCGTGGTTCCCGCCGTAGAGCCGGGCTGAAAGCTCGCGGTCGGCCGGCGCGTTGAGCTCCACGTCGGTGTCCATCAGGTAGACCGGTACACGACCGACCTGAACGCGCCAGACCATCGCGTGGACGATGCGGCCTGACAGTTCCACGCTGATGATTACCTGCTTGCCGTCGGGGCCGAGAGCCGGCGTGGCCGGCGCATCTGAGAAGTCCAGCTTTTCGTAGATGGCTTGCTGGCGGCCGTCCGCATCAATGCGCTGCTGGAAGTAGCCCTGGGGATAGAGAAAGCCCACGCCGACGAACGGCAGGCCCAGATCGCTTGCGGTCTTGACGTGATCGCCGGCCAGGATGCCCAGGCCGCCGGAGTAGATCGGCAGCGATTCGTGCAGCCCAAACTCCGCGGAGAAGTAGGCGATCAGCCGGTCGCTGGCCTCCGCGCATGTGCGCTCGCACCAGGTGCTGCCCGCTGGTGGGTGCATATACGCATCGAACTCGGCCATGACTGCGGCGTAGCGCGCCAGGTAGGCCGGATTGCTGGCCGCGCGATCCAGCTTCTGCTGGCTGACGCGGCGCAGGAATTTGACAGCATTGTGATTGACCTGCCGCCAGAGGTCGGCGTCCACCTCCTCGTAGAGCGCCTGGGCAGACGGATGCCAGCTCCACCACAGGTTGTAGGCCAATTCGGTCAGCCGGCCGATCGCCCGGCCCGGCGCCGGAGAGACGTTCACGCGTCCGATGATCTTCATCTGTCGTTCCTTTCTATACGTAGCTCACACAGCCATTTTAGGGGAAGTTGGCCCGTCTGTCCAATCGGCCCGTTCAGGCGCACGGGGGTTAGAAACCGCTTGCCCTGAGAACCGCCCCCCCAAGCGCCAGGCGCTTGGGGGGGTTATACACCGTCGCACTGGGTGGGTTTGCAGCCAGGGAACCGCTTCTGGTATGATTGGTCGTATGGACGAACTGACCATCTTCGACCTTCGACGCCGGATGGCGGCCGGCGAGCTGACCGCAGCCGGGCTGACCGCGCTCTATCTGGCGCGCATCGCGGAGCTCGATCGGGCCGGCCCTGCGCTCAACAGTGTAATCGAGTTGAACCCGGATGCCCTGACGATCGCCGACGCGCTGGATGCGGAGCGCGCGGCCCGCGGGCCACGCGGACCACTGCACGGCATCCCGATCCTGCTGAAGGACAACATTGACACCCACGACCAGATGAGCACCACGGCCGGCTCGCTGGCGTTGGTCGGTTCCACGCCGCTGCAGGACGCGACCGTCGCAGCCAGGCTGCGCAAGGCCGGCGCGATCCTCCTGGGCAAGACCAACCTGAGCGAATGGGCGAACTTCCGCTCGAATCACTCGACCAGCGGGTGGAGCAGCCGCGGAGGACTGACGAAGAACCCCTACGCGCTCGACCGTAACCCGTGCGGTTCCAGCTCCGGTTCGGGGGCGGCGGTCGCGGCCAATCTGTGCGCGGCCGCGGTGGGTACCGAGACCGATGGCTCCATCATCTGCCCATCGCACGCCAACGGCATCGTGGGCATCAAGCCGACCATGGGGCTGGTCAGTCGGGCGGGCATCGTGCCCATCAGCCACAGCCAGGACACGGCCGGGCCGATGGCGCGCACCGTGGCAGACGCGGCCATCCTGCTCGGCCCGCTGGCCGGCCCCGATCCGCGCGATGCGGCCACCGAGAGCTGTCGTGAGCGCGCGCTCCCCGACTACACCGCGTTCCTCGATCCCGATGGGTTAGCGGCCGCGCGGATCGGTGTGGCGCGCAACTTCTTCGGCCGGCTGTCGTGCGTGGATCGCATCGCGGAAGAGAGCATCGCTGTGCTGGCTGACCTCGGCGCGGAGATCGTGGACGATCTGCAACTCTGCGCATCGAAGGAGCTGGACAACCACGAGTTCGAGGTATTGCTGTACGAGTTCAAGGCGGACCTGAACGCCTACCTGGCGGGGCTGGGGCCAGCGGCTCCAGTACACAGCCTGGAAGAGGTGATCGCCTTCAACCGTATGCACGCAGACCGGGTGATGCCCTACTTCGACCAGGAGCTGATGGTGATGGCGCTGGCGAAAGGGCCGCTCTCCGAGGATGCGTATCGGACCGCGCGGGAAACGAGCCGGCGGCTGGCCAGGGCTGAGGGGATCGACGCGCTGCTTGGCGAGCATCGGTTGGATGCCATCGTTGCGCCATCCGGCGGGCCGGCCTGGCTAACCGACCTGGTGAACGGCGATCACTACACCGGCTGCGGCAGCTCATCGCCGGCGGCCGTGGCCGGCTATCCGAGCATCACCGTGCCCGCGGGCACGGTATTCGGGCTGCCGATCGGCATTTCGTTCATCGGCGGCGCGTTCAGCGAAGCGACGCTGATCAAGTTCGCATACGCGTTCGAGCAGGCGACGAACGCGCGCCAGACGCCGGCCTTCTTGCCGAGCGTCAACCTGTGAGCAGCCGGCCGGTGGGCCGAGAGCGGGCGACGAGGCGCAACCCCTGGGCTGATGCGAGCGTATAGGGGCAGTGAGCGCCGATGGTATTCGGCGTCTATCTCTCAGGGAGGCTGTTCCTATGTACTATCGTCTTTTTGCGGCATGGCTCGCCATCGCCGTCCTGCTCAGCGGTTGCACTGCCTCCGACCGGCTCATCGGTTCAGGCAAGAAGGTGACACTGGAGAAGGATGTCGCTGGATTCACCAGGGTGGAGATCGGCAGCGCCTTCACGGCCGAGATCACAGCCGGCGACCGGTTCAGCACGGTGATCACGATTGATCAGAACTTCGAGAAGGCGCTCCGGGTGGTCCAGGAAGGGGACACGCTGCGGATCTATCTGGATTGGCGCAGCGGCTACTCCTTGCGGTCGGGCGACGCCTTGCAGGTGAAGATCACCATGCCGGAGCTGACCGGCCTGGCGCTGAGCGGCGCGAGCACGGGAACCGTCAAGGGGTTCAGGTCCGGCAAGGATGTCAGCATGAACGTGTCGGGCGCGAGCAAGCTGAACGGCGAGCTCCAGGCTCGCGACGTGAAGCTCACCCTGTCGGGCGCAAGCTCGGCAGTCCTGAGCGGCGCAGGCAGGAACGGCGATCTGAATGTTTCGGGGGCCAGCAAGGCGGATCTGGAGAAGCTCACGCTCGCAGATATCAACGTAGAAGTGAGCGGCGCCAGCCAGGCCACTGTGAACAGCGCCGGCCGGCTGGATGTCAGAGCCACGGGCGCGTCGAAGCTCTTCTACCTGGGCCAGCCCACACTGGGCTCGGTGGACACTTCGGGCGCCTCGACGATCCAGCGCCGGTGAGCTGCGATGCCCGTTCACCGGCGAGATGCTGCGCGGGGCGGCTCATGCGCCGCTGCTCTACGCGGCCGATCCGCGGTCCGACCTGCCCGAGGCGCTGCAAGCGCGGGTGGCCGAGGCGATCCGCAACTGCGACCCCGGCATCGTGGCCGGGTGGCTACGCGGGGGCGAGCCGCTGGCGGCCGACCGGCAGCCACACGGTGAACGTGCTGCCTTTGCCCACCTGGCTCGTCAGAGTGATTCGCCCCCCGTGGCGCTCGACGATCTCATGGCAGATCGAGAGTCCTAGCCCGGCGCCTGGGGCGCCCATCTGGCGCGCGGCCTCTCCGCGATAGAAACGCTCGAAGAGATGCGCCTGCTCCTCGGCGCTGATTCCGCAGCCGGTGTCGCTGACGGCTAACGTGACCCATTGCAGACGCCCGGCGTCTTCAGTAGTCTGGAGACTGTCATCCGCAAGGCGCAAGCCGCTGGTCACCGTCACCGCGCCGCCGGCCGGCGTATAGTTCATCGCATTGGTCATCAGATTGGTCAGCACCTGGGTCAACATCTTCACGTCGGCCTGCACCGCAGGCAACCCCTCGCCAAGATCGGCGCGCAGCGCCAGCCCTCGATCAGTGAAGAGCGCCGCGCGATCGCTGACCAGGGTTGTCGCGACCCGGTTGACGTCCACCGCCGCGAAGGCGGGTTGCGCCCGCCCCTGGTCCATGCGCGACAGCAGCAACAGGTCTTCGATCAGGCAGTGCAGCGTGTCCGCTTCGCGGTGGAGGGTGGCCATGTACTGGGGCCGCTTCTCCGGCTTGCCCTCGTCGAGCAGGTGAAGGTATACCTTGAGGTTGGCCAGCGGGGTGCGCAGCTCGTGTGAGACGTTGGAGACGAACTGGCTCTTGAGCCGATCCAGCTCCTTGAGTTGCCTGTTGGCGGCCTCCAGTTGTGCGGTGCGTTCCCGCACGCGGCGTTCCAGATCGAGATTGAGCGCATGGAGGGCCTCCTCGGCTCGCCTGCGCTCGGTGATGTCTTCGCCAGAGCTGAGGATGCCGACGACTTGCCCCGCGTCGTCGCGGAGCATGGTGTTGTGCCACGCGATGATCCGTTCCTCTCCCCGCTTCGTCAACACGGGATTCTCGTAGTATTCTACACCCTCGACTTGCCCGCCGATCAACTGCTCGAAAACGGCTCGTACTGGCTTGCGCAGTCTTGCCGGCAGACAAGCGTCGAACCAATCTTGGCCCAGCAGCTCAGACTGCCCGTAGCCGAGCAGATCCAACCCGCGACGGTTGAGCAGAGTGATGCGACCCTGGCGGTCGAGCGCCAGAATGATGACGCCCGCGATGTCGAGATACTGTTGCGCCTTGTCCCGTTCGACGCGCAGCGCCGTCTCTCTTGCCAGCTCGGCGACGCGTTGGCCGCGGTGGAAGAGCACCTGCTGGCGTTGCCCGAAGACGATCACGCCGGCCCCAGCGATCGCCACCAGCGCGGTCGCCAGCAACCCCACCAGCCAGCCGAGGCGATGCAGCGGCGCCTCGACTTCGGCGACGTCCACTTTGGTCACCAACCGCCACGGCGTAGCGGGTATCGAGCGCACGGCCCCCAGAACCCTCACCCCGCGATAGTCGGCGCCCTCCAGCGGGCCTTCGGGCCCGTGAGCGGCCAGGGCGACCAACTGCGGCGCGCGGGCCGGCAAGCGCAGCGCCATCGCCGCGGCGCTGCGATGGCGCAGCTCGTTCAGAATGACGACTTCATCCTCCTCACGGCGCAGCAGCAGCGTCTCGGCCGTGGCGCTCTCGACGGGCCAGGTCTGAACGGTGGGATAGAGAAACGCACGTGGATCAATCCGCAGCAGGATGGCTCCCCC
>Ga0194127_10002971_pt1 | contig 22289 bp, 16 predicted proteins | sample TA2KigC100mmetaG_FD_148624 | JGI IMG/M metagenome (GOLD analysis project Ga0194127, IMG submission 148624) | Freshwater microbial communities from Lake Tanganyika, Tanzania - TA2015036 Kigoma Deep Cast 100m | ecosystem: Environmental > Aquatic > Freshwater > Lake | place: Tanzania: Lake...
CGGCTGCTCGCGCCCGGGGAGGGGGGGATCATCGCCGCGCGCGACCCCGCCGTGCTTGCCGCGACCCGCCGCTACCGGAACCAGGGCGCCGAATCGCCGGCCGGGAACCGCTTCGACCACGAGGGGTTCAACCTCCGGCCGACCGACGTGCTCTCGGCCCTCGGGGTCGCGCGGATGGACGGGATCGACGCCCGGACGGCATCGCTCCGCCGTGTGCACCGGACCTGCCGCGAGGCCTTCTCGGATCTCCGCAGGCTGCGCCTGTTCGACGTGGACGAGGCCGCGGGCGAGCTTCCGCTCTGGGTCGAGGCGATCGCGGCGGACCGGGACCGCGTGATCGCGGGGCTCGCCGCGCGCGGCATCGAGGCGAAGCCGTACCCGCCGGCCCTGTGCGACTGCGCCCACCTGCGCTGCCCGGCGCCGCTGCCCCGATCCCGCTTCTTCGCGGACCACGGGATCGTGCTGCCGAGCGGCCCGGACCAGCCGGACGAGGACCTCGCCAGGGTGGCCTTGGCGCTGCGCGAGATCGACCGCCAGGACGGGGGGAGGATGCCGGAAGCACCGTGATCGCCGGCGCCACCCGCCCGGGCGCATCCGCGGATGGGTTTCGCGAGGGCGGCCGGAGGGCGGGCCGGGAGTCACATACCCCTTGCTGGACACGTCGTGGCGTATCGCAGGGGCCCCTGCCGGGGGCTTGACGGCGGCCGCCGCGCGAAGCCCCAAGCCGCAAGGGAACGCGCGGTGCCCGCCTCCCTGGTGAAACGCCCCGGCAGGGGCCCCGGACGGCCCGCCCCCGGCCGCTAGCCACCCACAATCCGTTCGCGGATGCACCCACCCGCCCGGCGGGATGGACGCGCGACCGGCGACGCGCTACCCTTCCCGTTCGGAGGGTAGGCGCATGTCGAAGCACGCTCGCGCGCCGATTGCGACCGCGCTGGCCGGTGCCCTGCTCTCGTGCCTGCCGGGCGGCGCCGTGCTGCGGCCGGAGCCGTCCGGCCCGCCGGCAGGCCTGCCGCGGATTGCCCCCGCGCGACAACCGAACCCGGCGGATGCACGGCCGAGCTACGCCGCCTACTGCCGTACCGTCGCCGCAGGCTGCACCGGGCTCTTCGCGCAGTACGCGTCGGAGGAGAAGTGCCTGGAGCGGTGCCGCCGCGAGGGCTGGGCGCTCGGCCGCGCCGGGGACACGAAGGGCGATTCGGTCGGCTGCCGCGCCGAGTGGGCCTCCCGGGCCGCGACCGACCCGGCAGGATCGTGCGCGCACGCCGGCGTCGCGAGCCCGATGTGCGTGGTCGGCGAGCCGCTGCCGACGGTGCCGCCTCTCGACCCCGCGGCCACGCAGGTGCTCGGCCTCTACGACGGAGGCGACGCGCAGGGGTGGGAGGCCGCGGGACGCCGCGCGCGGAAGGAGATCCTCGGCGAGCGGGTGCGCAAGGCGCTCGCCGCCCGCGGCCTGACCCTGGCCATCCGCGACCTGCGGGACGGCACGCCGGACGACGATGAGACGGCGCGGTCGCGCGCGATCGTCACCGCCCTCTGCGACGCCACGCTGCCGGGGGCCAGGGGCTACCTGCTGTGGCTCCGGGCCAACATGGAGGCCGGGCGGAAGGTCATGATCCTGAACGACCTCGGGGCGTTCCTGGAGCCGGGCTCGCCGGGGGGGATCGGGAACGAATGGGTCAACCTCGTGTTCGAGCCGCTCGGCGTGGAGTACCGCGGCTCGTGGACCGAGAACGGCCGCGTGCTTCGGACCACCCGCGCGGACCCGACGCTCTTCCTCCGCGGCCGCGTGCCGAAGGCGTCGGCCGCGGGCCACTACTACCGCTTCGTCAGGACAGGGGACGACCTCGCCGTGTTCCTGGAAGTGGAGCGGACGGACATCCCGGACAGCGCGAGCCCGGTCGTGTTCGCGGGACGCCGCGGCGGCTTCGCGCTCGCCCGCTACTACGAGGACGTGGACGGCCGCGAGCACGTGGACCTGTCGAAGCTGCTCGAGGTCGTGATCCCGTCGCGCTGACGCCGCGCCCCGGCGGACATACGTCGTCACGCCACGATCGACGAGATCGCGCGGAACAGGCCGGTCGCGGACGGCGCGGCCCCCGGGTCCGCGGCGGCGGCCTCGCGCGCCATCGCGCCGACGAAGGCCGAGACGACCGGGTCGAGGCCCGCCCGGCAGGCCAGCGCGACCCCGGCCGCGAACGACTCCAGGTCCGGCTGGGAGGCGCGGATCGGCACGGTCGCGACGCGGCCGTCGGGCAGGAGCACCTCGACGGGACCGCCCGGCAGGGTCAGGGCGCGCCAGCCCGCGGCCTCGTCCCTCACCTCCGGTCGCTCGTCCCCCTCCGCGACCAGCACGAGCCCGCCGCCGAAATTCGCGGTCACGCGCCCGCCGACTGCGCCGCCGGACACCCGGAGCAGCAGCCGCCCGGTCGCCGCGTCCACGTACCGGCGATCCGCCGCAACCTCCGGTCCGGAAGGACAGACGACGTCAAGCCCGAGCGCCGCGAGCGCCGCCGCAACACCCGCGACGCCGCCGGGCTGCCGGTGCTCCCGGACCGGACGGACGCGGAGGGCGGGACCGCCCGCGTCGACGGACACGACCTCGCACGAGACGGTCTCGCGCACGGTCGCGGCGCCGGTCACGGTGACGCGCCGTCCGGCCACGCCCCGGAGCGTCGCGACCAGGGCGGACAGGTCGGTCCGCCCGGCGACGTCGGCCAGGAACGCGGACAGGGCCTCGTCGATGCGGCCCATGTGCCGGTTCAGCAGGGCGGACGCGCTGTACGTCTCCTCGCGCGTCAGCACCACGTCGCAGCCGACCTCGGCAGCGGTCGCGCGCTCGCGCTCCCAGGCGTCCGAGTGGTCGCGCGGTCCCGGCGCCGGGACCTCGCCCTTCGCATAGACGTGGGGCCGGATCCGCCGGAGCGTCTCGACCGCGGTCGGCCAGAGGTTCAGGGCGACGTGGTCCACGGCCTCCAGCGCGGCAAGCGCCTCGATCCGGTGCCGCTCCGAGAAGGCGGGCCGGCCGGGCCCCTTCGCGACGAAGCGGTCCGGGGTCACCGTCACGGCCAGCACGTCCCCGTGCCGGCGCGCGGCCTGGAGGTGCTTCACGTGGCCGACGTGCAGCAGGTCGAACACGCCGTGACAGAGCACCACGCGCCGACCGGCACGGCGATGCGCCTCCGCTGCCTCCGCGAGCGCGTCCAGGGCGAGCACCTTGTCGGTCCGGTCCATTGCCCCTAGTGTAGCCCGCAATCACTCGAAGAAGACGAAGGAATGGTCGCCCCGGTAGCCCGCGCGGGCGAACACCCACTCCCACTCGCGCGGCGTGAAGAAGCACTCGCACGTGAGCTGCCAGTCGAGCAGGTTCGCCTTCTCGCGCTCGTTCCGCCAGGACTCGACGACCACGTAGGCGTCTCGCCGGCCGACGCGTCCGATCTCGGCCAGGGCGGCGAACAGGTCGTCCACGTACAGGTTGTGCAGCACGTTCAGCGACAGGACCAGGTCGAAGGACGCGTCCGGGAACGGCAGGCTCGTCGCGGACCCGCGGACCAGGCGCGGCCGGATCGGCTCGGGCGCGTCGGCGAGCGCGTGGTCGGACACGTCGATCCCCCACGCGTCGAGTCCCGGCACGGCCAGCGTCAGCTCGTGGACGAGGTGCGCCTTGCCGCAGCCCACGTCGAGCACGCGCGACCCGGACCCCAGCCCGTAGTGGTCCGCGATCCGCCGCGCGACCGGGGCCCAGCGGCCGTCGTACCTGTACCCCCCGTAGCCGTACCGCCGGTCCCCGTCCCAGTATTCCGGCCCGAACCGCTTCGCGACCTCGGCGCACTCGGCCTTGTCCCCGCGCACGACGCGCTCGCGGTAGTCGCGCCCGGTGCGCCGGTGCAGGTCCGAGACGAAGTCGATCCGGGCCACTGCCACCTCAGACGAACGGGGCGTGATCCCCGTCGAGCCCCAGGTATTCCAGCAGCACCAGGTTCTTGCCGTGCGCCACGCAGTGGTGGCCGCAGACCCTGTCCGGCCGGAGCGCGTCCAGCGCGCGCGCCGCATCCCCCCCCAGCCAGAAGTCCGCGAACCGGCGGTCCCGGATCGACCCGAGGCACCCGTCCGGCTCGTACGCCTTGTCCTGGCAGGAGTAGACCGAGGCGTCCGCCGCGATCACGGTCAGCAGCCGCGCGGTCGGGCAGGTCGCGTACCCGCGCCGGAAGCCCTCCTCGGCCGAGTCCGGCGCGTGGACCTTGTCCGCGACCCGGAAGCCGTCCGTCCCGGACCGCGCCCGGGCCTCCGCGACCGCGCGCTTCACGTCCTCGAAGAAAGGCGCCTGGTACGCGGCGTTCTCCGCCGGATCCCTGGAAACCACGGCGGCGGACAGCTTCACGTGCGCCGCGCCGAGGCCGCGCGCGAGCGCGACGAACGCCCCGGCCTCGGCCGCGTTCTCGCGCGTGACCACGTAGTTCAATCCGATCGCGGCCTTGCGGCCCTGCATCGCGGCGAACGCGGCGACGTTGGCGCAGACCCGGTCGAACTCGCCGCGGGCAACGCCTCGGATCGCGGCGTACGTCCCAGGCGTGGCCGCGTCCATGGAGACCCGGACCCACGACGCGCGGGCCGCCAGCGCGGTCGCGATCGGGCCTTCGAGCCGCGAGCCGTTCGTGAGCACGGCGAGCGCGACCCCGCCCGAGAGCAGCCGCTCCGCGAGCGGCAGGACCGCCGGGTGGCAGAGCGGATCGCCGCCGCCGGACAGCGTGACCGCGGCCACCCCCATCGACGCGAGGTCGTCCGCTATCTCCAGGAGCTTCGGCTCCGGGATCTCGTCGCGCTCGTCCATGGCCGCGCCCATCGGCAGCCCGGGCGTGCGGAAGCAGCAGTAGGAGCACCGGTGGCCGCAGCGGTTGGTCGGCTTCAGCCGCACGTGGATCGGGGGGGGCAGCCGGCCCTCCGCGATCGCGGCGAGCCGGTCCGGGAAGCGGAACGCCTTGAGCGAGGAGTAGATCCCTTTCATCGGGGGCCTCCGGGACGGGTCGCCCCCGCGCGCCCCCGGACCGCGCCGCTGCCTCCGGCGCGGCCCGCCCCGGGACGACCGGGACGGGCGCGCAGGGGGCGCCCGCGCACGATGTCGCGAAGCGACGCCGCGACCGCCTCGGCGGACAGGCCGTACCCGGCCAGCAGGTGCTCGCGGCTCCCCGCGTGCGTCGCGTACTCGTCCGGGATCGCGAACACCCGGAGCGTCCCCCCCCAGCCCGCGCCCGCGAGGCGCACGGCCACCGCGGCGCCGAACCCGCCGGACGCCACGTGCTCCTCCAGCGTCGCGACGGCGCGGTGCCGGGCCGCGACGCGGTCCAGCCGGTCGAGGTCGAGCGGCTTCACGGTCGGGAAGCCGACCACCTCGGCCTCGATGCCGCGCGCCGCGAGCAGCCGCGCCGCATCGACCGCGGTCGCGAGCATCGTGCCGGTCGCCAGGATCGCGACGTCCCCGCCGTCGGCCACGTCCACCGCCCGGCCGATCGCGAACGACGGCAGCGGCCCCGCATGCACCGGAGTCTCCCCGGACCTGCCCAGGCGCAGGTACGCGGGCCCGCGCACGCCGGCGAGCCCGAGCACGGCGTGGCGCGTCTCGACCGGGTCGCCGGGGCACACCACGGTCATCCCGGGCAGCGCGGCCATCACGGCCACGTCCTCGATCGCGTGGTGCGTCATGCCCGCGGGGCCGTAGGCGAGCCCCGCGCCCACGCCCACGATCGTGACCGGAAGGCGGGGGTGGCACAGGCAGTCGCGGACCTGCTCGTGGCAGCGGAAGGTCACGAAAGGCGCGATCCCGTACGTGACCACCTTGCGGCCCTCCAGCGCGAGTCCCGCCGCGACCCCGATCATCGTGGCCTCGGCGATCCCCACGTTCAGGAAGCGCGGCGCGAACCGCACGCGGAAGTCGTCGAACACGTGGAACCCGGTGTCCGCGGTGAGCACGAACAGGTCCGGCTCGCGCTCCATGCGCTCGGTCAGGGCGTCGAGGAACGCGGCCCTCATGGCTCCCCCCCCCCACACAGCGGGCCGGTCGGGCCCCGCCCCGCGCGCGCCCTCGGGCCTCGGCGTTGCCTCCGCCTCGGCCCGCCGGAAGACGGATCGGACGGGCGCGCGGGGGGGGTAACCCACCCATCGATCTCCGCGATGAACCGTGGCAGGTCGGCCTCGGACACGTTGAAGTAGTGCCACCCGAGGCGGTCCTCCATGTCGCGGACCCCCCTGCCCTTCACGGTGCGCGCGATGATCGCCGACGGCCGCCCGGGCGCGAACGGGACCTGTTCGAGCACGGCCCGCAGCGCGTCGTGGTCGTGCCCGTCCGTCTCGCGCGCCGCCCACCCGAACGCCTCGAAGCGCGGCGCGAGCGCGAGCCCGCCGTCGACGTCCGCGACCCGGTCGTACCCCTGGAGACCGTTCGCGTCCACGATCGCGACCAGGTTGTCCAGGCGCAGCCGCGACGCCAGCGCGGCCGCCTCCCAGACGCTCCCCTCCTGGCACTCGCCGTCGCCGAGGACGACGAAGGCGCGCGCCCCGCGGCCGTCAGTGCGCGCGGCCCAGGCCATGCCCGCCGCGATCGCGAGCCCCTGCCCGAGCGACCCGGTCGCGACGTCGATCCCGGGCACGGTCCCGTGCGGAGGGTGGCCGGTCAGCGGGCTGCCGTCGGCCAGGAAGTCGTCGAGCAGCGCGGGGTCGATCACCCCGGTCCGCGCGAGGGCCGCGTACAGCGCGGCCGCGGCGTGCCCCTTGGACAGCACGAGCCGATCGCGGGAGGGGTCGGTCGTCCCGGGCAGCCGGAGCGCGCCCGCGTACAGCACGGCCAGCACGTCCGCCGCGGACATGGCCGAGCCCACGTTGCTGCCCCGCCGGTGCATCCGGACCACGTCCGCGCGGACGCGCGCGGCCAGGTCGCGAGAGGTGCGGGTCTCGGGTCTCAGGCTCACAGGAACGCATCCTCCGGCCGCGCGTCCAGCAGCCTCGCAAGATACCGGTTGCTCGGATCCAGCCGGCAGGCCTCGCGGCACGCGGTCGCGTCCAGCGACTCGACCCGCGCCTGCACCGCGGCGCGCCCGGGCCCGCTCCACAGGTCGGGGAACCGCGTCGCGACCGCGTTCCCGACCCGGAAGGCAGGGTCGCCAGCGAACACCGGGCAGCCCCACACGTCGCCGCGCGCGTCCACGAACGACATGAACGGCGTTGCGAGGCACGTCGAGTACGGCCGCGGCGCCCCGAGACGCGCGAACGTGCCCGCGCGGAACACAACGCGGAACCGGTCGGTCGAGAGCGGCGCCAGCTGGCGCTCGAGGGCCGCCGCGCCCGAGTAGTCCGGCGACAGGCGGTTGCCCGAGCGCGGGTGCTGCGAGTACGGCTTCACGCTGAAGTAGTCCGCCCCGGCGTCGCGCGCGATCCGGGCCAGCGCGACCGCGCCCGCCAGGTTCTCGTCGAGAAGCACGAGCTGGACCCCGACCACCACGGACAAGCCATGGCGCCGCTTCCGTTTCGCGGCCGCCGCGACCGCGCGCACCGCGACCTCGAACCGGTCGGGAGCGGTTCCGTGGACGGCCGCGTACGTCGCCGCGTCGCCTGCGTTGATCGAGAAGCGGATCCAGGCGAGCAGATCGATCAGCTCCGCGCCCGCAGCCTCGAACGCCAGGCCGTTGGTCGTGACGGACGTCCTCATTCGCCCGGACGCGTGGCCGATGACCGCGGCCGCGTCGGGGTGCAGCAGGGACTCGCCGTGGCCCGCGAACATCACCGACCGGTTGCCCGCGTCCGCGAGGTCGTCGAGGACGCGCCGCCACTGCGCGGCGTCCAGCCGGTCCGAGTGCGACCCGACGAGGTGATCCACCCCGCAGAACGAGCACCGGCAGGTACACGCCGGCCACAGCTCGACCTCGGTGTAGATCGGCCCGGTCGTGGTGCGCGTCGCCAGCCACCCAGCCACCCGCTCCGGGTGGTACGCCAGCCCGTGACCGTCGAACCCCTCGTCCAACGCGCCCCTCTCGCCCGCCTTTCCCGTCCCCGAACCCGAGCCCGCACCTGCCCCCTGCACCCGGGGCCCGGAAGAGTATACTTCCCCGGGAGGCCCCCGTGTCGCAGCCCCCGTGCGAACCACCGCTCGTCCGCGTCCCGGCCGCCGCGAGCCTCACCTTCCGGCCCGCCCCGGGCGTGCCGCGCGTCGTCACCGCGGCCCTCGCGGACCGGCTCGACGCGGAGGCCCGCGCAGCCGGCGCGGACCGCGCGCGCGTCCTGCTCCACGACTCCGACGCCGACCCGGTCCACGAGATGCTGCTCTGGCTCCGGTCCGCGTCGCGGCCTCACCTGCACGAGGCGAAATACGAGTCGTTCCGGCTCGTTGGCGGGCGCGCCGTTGTGGCCTTCCTGGACCGGTCGGGCGCGATCGATGGGGTCGCCGAGGTGTGTCCCGACCGCGACCTCCGGGTGGACCCGGGCCGGATCCACGCGGTCGTCCCGCTGACCGACCCGGTGATGCTCCTGGAGACCCGGCCCGGGCCGTTCCCGGCCGGAGGCGACTCGCGCTTCCCCGAATGGTCGCCCGCCGGCGAGGCGGGGCTGGCGGCCTTCTCCGAGCGCATCAGGCGGGCCGTCCCGGCGCGTTGATCGACCGCCACGCGACCCCCGCCACGAAGCCCGCGACGCCGATCACGTTCGCCGGCCGGAACGCGCGGGTGCGACGGCCCGGATCGAACCGGTCGGTCACGCCGACCTCCTCGTACGAGCAGCCGCGGCGGAGCAGGTCGATCAGCACCTCCGCCTGGTACGCGTAGCTCGACGTCCGGACCGGCACGGTGCGGACGAGGTCGGTCCGGTGCAGGACCGAGTGGTTGTAGTAGCGCAGGCGCAGCCCCGTGGCGGCGTTCAGCGCCGCGACGAAGGCGGCCGACAGCGCGCGCCGGACGAGCGGCCGGTCCCCGGAGTTGAGCGTGTACGGGACGATCGCGTCGGCTCGGCCGCGGCGCCCGAGGATCGCGTCGAGAGCCTCCGCCGGCGTGTCGTCCTTGCCCTGGACCACGATCACGTGGCTGGTGCGCGCCGCCGCGACGCCGCGGAGAAAGACCGCGCCGGGGCCCATCGGCCGGTCGTGGTGGATCGCGCGCACGCGCGGGTCGGCCGCGGCGAGGCGGTCCGCGATCGCGCCGGTGCCGTCCCGGCTGCCGTCGTCGAACACGAGCACCTCGACCGTGGACGCGTGGCGCGGGGCCACGTCCAGCGCGGTCCGGACCGCGGACTCGAGGTCGCACTCCTCGTCGAGCGCGGGCACGATCACGGTGACGCCGTCGCGCCCCACGACTACCCCCCCGCCGCGAGGCGCTCGACCGCCAGGAGCAGGCGAACCAGGAATCGCCGGTTGTCGAGCTGGACATAGACCAGGTCCCCGCCCGCCCGGCTGAACGTCTTCAGGAAACGCAGGTAGTACGCCGGGTTGTCAGCCCCCGGCTCGCCGGCGGGCCACTCCTCGGCCGGGGCCAGGTCGTTCACCGCGATCAGGTGGCCGGCAACCGGCGGAAGGCCAGCGGACCGCCGCACGTTCTGGACCATGGCGAGCGCCTTCTCGAAGACCATCGGGCTCATCACGGCGCTGCCCACGCTCAGGTACGCGCCGCCCGGCAGCCCTTCCAGGCTCGCGGCGAACGCGAGGAAGTCGCGGTGCGCGGTCCGGCCGAGCGCGCCCCCGGACATCCCCGGGTGGCCGTGCACGATGTCGTAGCCGACGCCCGGGTGAACGGTCAGCGGGACGCCCGCGGTCCACGCGGCCGCGAACAGGCTCCGGTCGCGGAAGGGATGGGCGACGCGGACCGGGCCGGGAGCGGCGCCGAGCCGGTCCATCACGTCGGCGAGGTCGGCCGCGGCCGCGGCGCGCTCCCCCCCCGCTCGCACGGCCGCGTCCAGCGCCGCGCGGTCGGGCAGGACCACGCCGTCCCCGGCGACCAGCCGGCCGATCGACGCCCCGTAGCCGAGGCCGTCGAATGCGCCCGCGGCCAGGGCGAGCGCGTGGGCCCGGCCGGTCTCCTCCCACAGCCCGAACGTGCCGTCCGCGAGGTTCGCGGCCACGTCCTCGCCGGTCGCGCCCGCGAACGCCAGCTCCCAGTCGTGGATCGCGCCCGCGCCGTTCGTTGCGAGGTGCGTGACGAAGCCCCGCGCGGCGAGCCGCGCGAGGACCAGCCCGAGCCCGTTGCGGATCGCGTGCGCGCCGAACGCGACGGCGACCGCCGCGCCGGACATGCGGGCCGCGACCACGCGTCGCGCGGCTTCGTCGATCGCGGAGGCGAGCCGCGGGTCGAGCGGCTCGGGGTCGGCCGCGATCGCGGGGTCGATGACGACCGACGTGTCGTGCCGGTGGGCGCGCTCCGCGAGCGGTCGCAGGCGGAGGCGGGATCGGTCCAGCCGGTCGTCGCTCACGGCACGACCTCCACGCCCGCCGGGCCCGCGCCGGGGTGGCGGCGGGCGTGGTCCGCGTACAGGGCCTCGACCGCGTCCGGGCTCGCGACGCCCGTCGCCCCGATCGTCAGGACCGTGACCGAGGCGGTCAGCACGCCCAGCAGGGCCGCGTCGCGCGGCGTCGCGCGCACGGCGAGGGCGCCGGCCACGGCCGCGAGGAACGCGTCGCCCGCGCCGACCGGGTCCGCCTCGCCGGGCCCGACGAGCGCGGGAACCCTCTCCCAGCGCCCGGGCTCGGCCACGATCACCCCCCGCGGTCCGAGCGTGACGAAGACCGGCGCGCCGAGCAGGGCGGCCAGCCGGGACGCGCGCGGGCCGAGGTCCGGCGAGTCGCTCCCCGGCCATGCGCCGGGTCCCAGCAACTGCGCGGCCTCGACCTCGTTCGCCGCGATCGCGGCGCCGCGGAAGGCCGCGAGGTTCAGCCGGGACGACGCGACGACGCGGGTGCCTCGAGCCGCGACCCGGCCGACAGCCTCGCGGACCGCGGGCGTGACCACGCCGGACTTGCCGGCCTCCCCGTAGTCGGACACGACCAGCACGTCCGCGTCCGTCTCCTCCACGGCGCGGGCCACGGCGGCCTCCGCGTCCGCGGGGAGCGGCTCGCGCGGGAACAGGTCGAACCGCTCCTCCTCGCGCCACGCCTCGCCGTCGCGGACCAGCGGGCGCACGTACTGGGGCGTGATCCGCCCGGGGAGCCGGGCGACGCGGCACGCGTCGATGCCGACCGCCTCGAGCAGGGCGACCGCCTCGCGGCCGGCGCCGTCGGTCCCGACCGCGCCGATCGCGGTCACGCGGCCGACCCCGAGCCCGCGGGCGTTGCACAGGACCGTCCCCGACCCGCCCGGCGCGGAGCGCACGGCGACCACCTGCCGGATCGGGAGCCCGGTCTCGACCGAGCGGTCCCGGATGGACGGATCCACGAGCCAGTAGGTGTCGAGTCCCACGTCGCCGACGACCGCGACGCGGGCGGCCGGGAGGGAATCGAGGATCCTGCGGAGGGAGGCGGCGTCCATCGGCCGCGATTATACAGGCGAACGGATTGGCCGCGGGGCCGCCAGCGCCCGTGCTATCCTCGCGCGGCTTCTCTTCGGGCGGGGCCGCGGTTGGGCCAGGCGTTCCCAGGTTTCGGCGAGGCGTGCTCGGCGCTGTGCGCGCTGGTCTGGGCCTTCGCGGTCATCCTGTTCCGCAAGAGCGGCGACCACTTCCCCCCCGTCGTGCTGAACCTGTTCAAGGGGCTGGTCGGGCTCTCCATGATGCTCGTCACGCTGCCGCTGGTCGGCGTGGACTACGTGCCCGCGGGCACGACCGCCGGGGACTGGGGCATCCTCCTCCTGAGCGGCACGCTCGGCATCGGGGTCGCGGACTCGCTCTTCTTCGCGAGCCTGAACCGCATCGGCGCGGGGCGGTTCGCGGTCATCGACTCGCTCTACTCGCCGTCGGTCATCTTCTGGTCGCTCCTCCTGCTGAGCGAGCCCCTCGGGCCCATGCTGCCGGTCGCCGTCGCGCTGATGGGCGCGGCCACGGTCATCGGGTCCTGGCGCCCGGAGGAGGCGACGCGCGCCCACGACCGGCGGGACGCGTGGACGGGGATCCTGCTGGGCGTGGCCGCGGTCGTGATCATGGCGTTCGGGATCGTGCTGGCGAAGCCGGCGCTGGACCGGACCGACCCGTGGTGGGCGACCACGGTCCGGCTGGTCGGCGGCGTGGCGTTCCTGGCGGTCCAGGGGATGACGCCCGCGCACCGCGCCGCGACGCTGGCCGCCCTTCGGCCCGGGCCGGCGTGGCGCGTCGCGATCCCGGGGTCCGTGCTCGGCGCGTGGCTGTCCATGCTCCTGTGGGTCTTCGGGATGAAGTACACCTACACCACGACCGCGAGCGTGCTGAACCAGACCACGAACATGTGGGTGATCCTGCTCGCCGCCGTATTCCTGCGCGAGCCCCTGCGGGCGCGCCACTACCTCGCGGTCGCGCTCGGGTTCGGGGCGGGGTGGCTTGCCACGGTCGCTTGATCCACGAGTGACTCCCCGGCCCGCGCCGGCCGCGAGCACCCGGGCCTCCTACGACGGCCCGCAGGTCGCCACCCCCCCCCCCGGGCCCTCGCCGCCGTCCGTCCCGCAGTCGTAGTACCCGGCGTCTTCGTCCCAGCCGCACAGGGGCGCGCCCGCGCCGCAGTCGAGCTGGTAGAGGCGCCCGTCCTCGCACCAGCGGAGGACCTGGCCGTCGCAGCAGCCCTCGAACCCGATCGTGCCGCACGGTCCCGGATCCCCGGACCCGCCCGCGTCCTCTCCGGAGTCGGGCGCGACGTCCGGCGCGAGGTCCGGCGCATCGTGCCCGTCCGGTCCCTCCCATGCGTCGGGAGGCGCGCCCCCCGGGTCGCCGGTCCCGGCGCCCGTCCCGACCGCGTGGCGAGCCACCATCTCGGCCACGAAGGCGGCGTCCACGTCCACCCGGCTGCTGTAGCCAGTCAGGACGCACCGGGCGTCGCCGGAGGACACGACTCCCGCGACCTCCTCGCGGCCGTCCCGCTCCACCAGGGCGGGCCCCCCCGAGTCGCCGCTGCACGTGTTGTGCGGGTCGTCGGGGTGCGTCAGGTTCCAGAAGCCGTGATCCCAGACGCCGGAGATCGTCGTGCGGACCTTGTACTTCCTCCCGAACGAATGGCCGTCCGGGTCCGTCCGCCCGAAACCCACGAACGTGACAGGCTCGCCGGCGGCGGCGTCGAGCGGCTCGGTCCGCCACGGCATCGGCTCGACCGCGGCCGGCCCGTCCAGCACCGCCACCGCGATGTCGTGCCACGCCACGACCTCGCCGTCCTGGTGCCGGAACCCGTACCCTGGGTGTGCGAAGGTCTCGCGAACGCCGTGGCTGGGGCCGGGCCCGCTCGCGTCGGCGCCGAGCACGAAGCGGGCCGCGACCTGCCCCACGACGCAATGGGCCGCGGTCAGGACCACGTTCGGCGACACGAGCGTGCCCGAGCACAGGCCGTCCTCCAGCAGGAGCGCGCCCACGGCGGGGTGGCCCTCGTCGGGGACGCCGCCCACGATCGCCTCCTGCCGGGCGATCGGCACCGCGGGGCACGCGGGTGGGCCGCCACACGACGGCAGGGCCGCCGCGAACAGGACCAGCAGGGCGCAGAACCGGCCGACGGAAGAGTGGAACGGAACGCGGAGCGGGGACCGGGACATGGGTCACCTCCGAGAAACGCCTCGCTGCCTGTATCGGGCCGGACGCGGATTTGTTCCGCGGAGGAGGACGGCGGACACGGGAGCCGCACACGGGTCCGGGCGGGCTCCTAGGGCGCGGGCACCACGGTCAGCACCGTCCCGGCAGAATACGCATTGAATTCGGGGGCGTACATGGGCTGCACGGTCGCGGGCGCGGCCTTGAACGTGCCGGCCGTGGCCGCGCGCACGCGGTACTTGAACGTGTACTCGCCCTGGGGGAGCGACTCGAAGAAGAAGTTGGTGCCGCTGTCCCGGATCTCCTCGTACCAGTAGATGCCCTGCTCCCAGCGGTGGCGCGACACGGCCCCCTCGGGCTCGAAGCCGGCGCCGCGCGGGTCGCGCAGGTGCACGTACTCCATCGCGTGCTTCGCGCGCAGCGAGACGTGGACCTCGATCTGGTCGCCGACCGCCACGCGCGCGCCGTCGGCCAGCGGCTGGAGCCTCGCCTCGGTGCCCTGGGTCTCGCGCCGGAAGTACGTGCGCGACACGGAGAGGTAGTCGCCGCGGTCCTCATCAGGCATCCGCTCGGTCGAGAAGTGCCACGTCGCGGACGCGAACATGTAGCCCGGCGTGGTCTTCTCGACCGTGATCGTGGAGTGCCGCGCGGGATCGACCTTCTCGCCCGGCACGACGATCTGGTTCTTCCTGCCCGTGTACTTGTCCGGCTCGAAGACGAACGTGGTCCTGTCGCCACCCGCGTCCACCGTGGCCTCCTCGCGCACGGACGTCTGCCCGACCGCGTCGAGGTACTTCGCGAGCGAGTAGACCACCTCGGCCGTGGCCTTCGTGGACTTCCAGTGGTTCAGCTTCTTGTTCAGGAAGATCCACAGCACGAGCCCGTCGAGCTTCGGGCTGTCCGGGATCAGGTCCATCAGCACACGGATCGCGAACGCGTGCGTCTCGATGGTGTCGTTGTACCAGAGCCACGCCCGGTCCTCGGGCGCCCAGAACACGCCCTGGTCCTCGGCCTCCTTCGCCGAGTCCATCACGCTCTCCCACACCCGCTTCGCGTCGCCGGCGCGCCCCATCCGGAGCAGCGTCAGCGCGAGCTGCCCCTTCACGTACGGCGCGTGCCGCTTCCAGTGGCGGAAGCTGAAGTCCAGCATCCGCTTCCGCTCCGCGTCGGAGAACCCGGTCCACGACGGGTCCGGGTAGTTGCTGATGGTGTAGTTCAGGAACGTGATGAACTCCCAGCAGCAGTCGAGCGCCATCATCGTGCGCACGAGCTCGTCGATGTAGTGCCGGTGCACGTACGCCCACGCGCGCCGGATCATGTCCTCCGGCACCTCCACCTTGAACTCGATCGCCTTCGAGAACCCGTAGAGCAGGTACAGCGTCATGTACGGCGACGGCGGCCCGCCCGGGAACCACGGGAACCCGCCGGAGGACGTCTGGGACTTCTTCAGCTTCGCGAGCGCCGCGTTCCGGTTCGCGGTCGCGATGCGCGGGTCCAGCACGTTCACGAGGTCGTCCGACTCGACCCCCCCGCCATTCGCCGAAACCAGCCAGGGCGTCTCTTCCAGCGCCATCTTCCGGTTCGGGTCCGGCGCGTCGAACGTCTCCAGCATCGTCGTGCGACCAGCGAACTCCGCCGCCATCCGCTTGACCGACGGGTACTTCTCGAACATCGACGTCAGGATCCCGGTCGAGATGAACCGGTTCAGGGTCTGCTCGGTGCACTCGTACGGGTACCTGACCAGGTACGGAACCGCGGACAGCACCGAGTAGAAGAGCTGGCCGTCGATCGTCACGACCATCTGCTCGTTGATGAGCGACGGGTCGTCGTTCCTCGCGAGGTCCGCGAACTTCATCTGCCGGACCTGCTTCCCCTTCAGCGTCACGAACCGCGACTGCGCGAGGTGCATCCGCCCCGGCAGCACCGGGATCGGCCGCAGCTCGCCGTCGCCCAACTGGCCCGCAACCGCCGAGACCTTGAACGCGACCGTGCCCACCCGCGCGGGCGCCGTGACCGCGAACGTGAGCGTGGTGCCGCCGCCCGGCGGCGCGTCGAACGGCCGGTCGCGGACGTCCGCCGCCTTCAGCCCGAAGTCGGCCAGCAGGCTCTTCTCCGTCCCCGGCTCCAGCACGTCGAACGTAAGCATCCCGCTCATCGGCTTGTCCGACGCGTTGTTGACGACCACCTTCAGCTCGGCGCGGTCGCCCTCGCGCAGGAACCGCGGCAGGTACGGCCGGACCATCAGGTCCTTGACCGAGCGCGACTCCTTGTGGACCGAGCCGCCCTTCATCTCGTTCGTCACCGCGTGCACCCACACGTTCCACGCGGTCACCGAGTCCGGCACCGTGAACTCCACGGCCGCGCTGCCGTCCTTCTCCGTGACCAGGTGCGGCGACCAGAACGCGGTCTCCGCGAAGTTCGCGCGGAGCTGCACCTCGGGCGCGGCCTGCCCTTCCTTCCCGTCCCGCGAGTCGTCGCCGGCCCTGTTCTTCTCGCCCTCCATCGCCTCCGCCGGCGCCGCGGTCGCCTGCTCCGCGAGCGCGTCCGCGGACTCGCGCCTCATCTCGCTCGCGACCATCTTCGCCATCGGCGCCGCGACGGACGGGGCCGGCGGAGGCATCATCGCGCGCGACCGCATCCCCCCCGCCCCGCGGTAGTAGCCCCCCCGCGCCCCGGGCCCGCCGACCCCGTACGACTCGTGGAACCTGAGCGCGTCCGCCCGCAGGTCCGGCCAGCTCGGGATCCCCCCGAACCCGGCACTCCCGACCCAGATCGTCCGCGCCCGCTCCAGGTTCGTCCGCACGTGGCCGACCGACGCCCGGTACGGGTAGAGGCCAGTGGCCGACGGCGGGTGGTGCGGCGCGAAGAAGTCCAGGCTCCTGTCGTACATGTACGCAAGCAGCTCGGCCGCCGCGACCGCGGTGTCGCGCCCCGCAGGGCCCGTCACCTTGACGGTCCACTTCTCCTTCCCCCCCGGCTGCATCTTGTCGCGGAACGTCGTGAAGCTGACCTCCAGCTCACGATCGTCCCATGGCACGAACACGCTCTCCGTGAACCGCATCCACTGGTGGTCGCGCACCGCGAGCAGGGAGACCCCGAACCCGCCCCGGTCCTTCTCGCCGACCGGGATCTCGACGACCGCCGCGTCGCGCCCCGCCTCGATCGCGCGACGCTCGACGAGCCGCCCCTCCCGCCAGATCGACAGTTCCAGCGGCTGGTCCGCGAGACCCGAGGTCACCAGCACGCGCGCGGTCCCCCCGACCTTGACCGACGACTGCTCCACGCGGAGCAGCGCGGGCAGCGAGACCTCCGCGCGCCGCCCCGCGACCACGAACTCGACCGCCGTCTCGTACTTCGCCCCGAACGCATCGACCGTCTCGTACCGGAGCCGCCACGGCCCCGGCTCGAGCGCCGGCAGCGCCGCCTTCGCCACGCCCTTGGCGTCGTGCGCGAGGTCGCCCGACGCCCGCTCCGCGCCGTCCGGCCACGACCGCATCACGGCCTCGGGCCGGTACTGCGGGTCGAAGCGCGGTCGCAACCTGTCGCCCGCGGTCTTCAGTCCCTTCGCCCCGCCCGGCGGCTCCGGCAGCGGCTGGTCGGCCGGCAGGAGCGTCTGCTTCGTGTCGTTCACGCGCACCAGCCGCCACCGCCCCTTGCCCGGCGACGCCGTGCCGTCCAGGTCCGTCCGCGTGATCGCGACATCGTGCCGCCGCCCCTCGCCGACGAACCCCGCGCCCACGTCCAGCGTCGCCTCGACCCCGGTGAAGCCCAGGCGGAACGACCGCTCCGCCGTGCGCGTCTCGCCGCCCTCGTCCGTGACGTCCGCCACGACCTTGTAGCGGTACGTGATGCCGCTGCCCTCGCCCGCGAGGCGCTCGTCCGCCTCCGGCGTGAACGCGATCGAGAACCGCCCGTCCTCCCCGCCCTTCGCGGTGCCGGTCGCGATCGTCTGCGTCCGCGCCGTCGGCTGCGCGCCCCACCACCACCCCCACCACCAGGGGTAGACCGGCTCGCGCGTCACGCGCCACCGGATCGACGAGTCCGTGACCGGCAGGCCGAAGTAGTAGCGCGCCTCGCCCTTGACGACCGCCTCGCGGTTCAGGCGCAGGGCGGCCTCCGGGTCGAGCATCTTCGCCTCGAAGGTGGGCCGCTTGTACTCCTCCACGCGGATCCCGGCGTGCCCGTTCGCCGACGACCGGATCGACCAGTGCCCGAGCAGCCGCCCCGCCGGGATCTGGAACTCGCCGGACGCGGTTCCGAACGCGTTCGTCGTCACCTGGCTGCGCGCGACCTCCTCGCCGTTCGCGTCGTGCAGCGTCACGGTCACGCCCGCGTCGATCCACGACCGCCACTTGTCCTCGCGACCGCGGTACACGACGGCCTTCCACAGCACCTTCTGCTGCGGCCGGTAGATGCTGCGGTCCGTGAACAGCAGCGTGCCCGTCTGCTCGGAGTCGCGCCCGCGGCGCCACGCGTTCATCCACTCCGGGTCGATCGCGACGTCCTCCCCGCGCGTGGCCAGCACGAAGTGGGACTCGCCCTGCTTCACGCCCTTGAATACCGCGAACCCGTCCTCGCCGGTCTCCTCCGAATCGACCTCGCGGTGGCGCGTCCGCCAGTCGTGGCGGTAGAGGTGCACGTTCGCGCCGCGCAGCGGTCGCCCCGCAGACCCGGACAGCACGCGGACCTCGAACCCGCCGTCATCGTCGCGCGTCGCGGTCACCAGGTCGCCCACCGTCATCGGCACGCCGGCCATCTGGTTGTCGCCGTAGTCGAAGCCCTTCCGCGCCGAGGCCACGACCACGTAGAAGCCCGGCTTCCGCATCGGGGGGGTCGCGTACGCCCGGTGGTCGCGAAAGTCGGTCGTCTCGGGCAGGTCCGCCGACCACTCGGCCACCACCTTCGCCCCCGACTTCCGGACCTCGTCCCACGACGGGAATATGGACCAGTCGTTCGACTTCACGATCCACGAGCGGAGGTCCATCGCGTACGCGCGGAACCACATCTGCTTCAGGTTCCGGTAGGTGACCGAGATCGACCGCCGGCCCGGGCCGTCCGCGGCCATCGCCTCGAGCTGGTAGTGCGGGTGCTCGATCCCCTCGACCACGCTCCGGCACGCGTGCCCCCCGGGGCTGTCCGGGTATGCGTCCCGGCCTTCGAGCGCGAGCTTCCGCGCCGCGACCAGCGCGTCGGGCGCGTCGGTCTCCCGCACCATCTGCGCGAGCCGCGCCATCCCGTACGACCACCACGGGTGCTTGCGCGCCGCGGGCAGCCGCGCGGAAAGGTCCTTGCGGATTCGCTCGCGATCCGGCGCCCCGGTGAAGTGCGTGTGCAGGTGCCCGAGCCGCTCCAGCCGCGCCTCCAGGGCCGCCTCGACCTCCCCGCGGCCCGCGTGCCACGCCTCGAGGTCCCCGAGCACCGCGACCACGCGAACGACCGGGTGAACGGCCCCGTCCGCCGGGTCGGCCTGCGACGCCGCGCCGTCCGCCAGGAGCCTGCCGAGGTCCAGCCGGAACACGTCCGCGGACTGCTCGGGCGTCCACCCCTGGGTGCTCGACAAGGCCGTGGCGAGCAGGTAGCTGGCCGCGTCCCGGAGCGTCGGCCGGATGTGCTTCGGGTAGTTGTTCGGTTCCAGGTACTCCGCGAGGTGAGCGACCGGGAACTCCGCGAGCCGCTCCCGGTGCGACCACGCGTCCGCGGCCGCCCGCGCCGCGGCCTCGTGGATCTGGACCATGGTCCAGGCCTTCAGGTCCACCGTTCCCTTCGTTTCCACCTTCTCGCGCTTGTTGATCTCCCACGAGTACATCTGCGCATACCGCTCGAGCGCGTGCGCGAAGTAGAGGTCCAGCACGACCCGCGACAGGAGGTCCTCCGGCCACGGCTGCTCGGCGAGGAACCGCACCGCGGTCTCGTACCCGTGGAGCCCGATGCGGAGCTGGGTCCACGTGATGAGCGCGCGGGTCTGCTCCTCCGCGTTGCCGCTCGCCTTCGCGTCCGCCAGCACCCCCTCGGCGATCTTCGCGGCCTCCTCGAGCTTCTGCTCGTCCACCAGCTTGTCGAACTCGGCCCAGCCCGGCCCCTTCCTGCCGGTCCACTTCGACACCGCGAGCGGCTTCACGTCCACCTCCTTCGGCGCGTCCTTCGTCGCGTCGGCGCCCCTCGGCGCGTCCGCTGCCTCCACGCGCGCCGCACAGCCCCCCGCGGCCGTCACCATCAGCACCGACGCCAGCGCCGCAACCCCCCAAATCCTCGCAGCCTTCATCGCGACCTCCTCCCGGCGGGGATTCCCCGGGGCGGAATATACCCCACGTACGGGCGACGGGCATGGGGGATTCCGGGGGCGAGCCGCGCCGAGGCGCGGAGCGCTCGGGGGCCGCCCGCAGCTACAGCTCCCGCACGCAACGCGCGAGCCATGGCCCGCCGTCCGGGGCGGCGTGGAGGCTGCCCGTGTCGCCGGCGAGCTTGAAGTGGGTGCTCGCGGCGGCCAGGGGGCCTCGCGTCGAGGACCAGACGTATGCGGACGGGTCGTCGAACACAGGCCAGAGGACCGCGTTCATGCCCCCGCACCCGTCGCACGGGTCCGGGTCGGGCGGGGTCGATCGCCAGCAGGTCCCGGCGGGCGCGCACTCGTCCGAGAGCGGGCACGCCCCTCCGACGGCCGTGTCGGCGCAGAGCGCCGGGTCCACCAGGGTCCGCAGCTCCGACAGCGTGGGGAGCCGCCACTCGCTCGATCCGCCGAACGTGATGCCGTCGCACTGCTTCGCGGCGGCGTCCCAGGGAAGCAGGTCCTCGTAGCCCTCCTTCATCCACACGAGCCCGAACTCGTGGTCGGTCACGCTCCCGTCCCCGTTGTCCGTGAACCGCTGCCACGGGACGTCGGCGGGCGAGTCCTCCGGGACGTCCTCAGCGGCATCCGGCGCGAGGTCCGCCGCCACGTCCGCCGGGAGGTCCGCCGGCACGTCGGCCGGGAGGTCCGCGGGCACGTCGGCCGGCGCTTCGGGCACGCCGGGAGCGTCGGGCGCATCGGCCGCCGCGTCCGCCTCGACCACGTCCGCAGGCGGCGCAACGCAGCGGTCCTCCTCGCAGGTCATGTTCCCCGGGCACTCGACCGAGCGCGCGCACGCGTACGGCCCCTTCACGTCGGGCAGGCACCCTGTCGCGAGCGCGGCGGCGGCCAGGAGTGCGGCGGCGGCCGGGGCGGCGGCGAGGGTGGCTGTCCGGCCCATCTCACCACCTCCCCGTCAGGACCACGGCGCCGCCTCCGGGCGCAGGGGCCGCGGCGTAGCCGATCGGGTGGCGTCCCTTCGCGGGCACCAGGAACGACGTGACCACGGCCGCGGCGCCGACCCCGTAAAGCGCGTATGCGCCGTACCCGAGCCCGCTCGCGAGCGCCCGCGCGTCCCGCTTCTCCGGGTACGTGAAGCCCCCGGAATCGTTGATCCTGCGGTAGTGCTCGAACCCGGCCACGTGCAGCGCCACGCCCGCGACGACCGCGCCCACGCCGCCGAAGAACAGGCCCGCCTTGAGCGGGGACCACCCGCGGCGCGGCGCGGCCGGCGCGGCGACCGACCCGTCCGCCCCCGCCGGCCCCGACTCGGCGCGCATTGCGACCATGGCGGTCTCGACCGACGCGTCGCCGCCCGCCGGGACCTCGACCCGCCGGTGCTGCGTCGCGAAGCCCCGCTTGGACATGGTCACGAGGTGCTCGCCGGCCCGCACGTCGAGCGGTCCCGCGAGCGGCGCCTCGCCGACCGGCTCGCCGTCGAGCTGGATCCCGGTCCCGGGCGGCTCGACCGCCACGCGCAACCGCCCGAAGTACCTGTCCTTCACGGCGACGATCCGGCGGCGCGCCTCCGCCCGCGCGGTCGCGTCCCGCGCCATGGCCTCGAAGTCCTGGTACGCGGCCAGCGCAGCCTCGGGCTCGCCCAGCTCCTCGTGGCACCGCGCGATCGACCACACCGCGTCCGGGATGACCGCGAGCCGGCGCGCCTCCTGGAACTGGGAGAGCGCCTCGCGGTGCTTGCCGGCCTTGAACAGGTGAACACCCGCCTTGTACAGGGCGTTCGCGCGGGCCTTGTCGTCCGCCGCGCGCGCGGGCGCCGCGAGCAGCGTCGCCGCGACGACGATCCAGATCACCATCCGGACCGGCCGAACCCGGACCATCGCCCCTCTCACAGCGGCGGCGTCCAGCCCTTCTTCTTCAGCACGAGGTCCACCCCCTGCCGCGCCGCCTCGGACAGCTTCGCACGCTTCGCCGCCGGGGAGAAGCCCGGCAGGGACGCCGAGAACGTCACGACCCGGTCGGGGTCGCCGCCGTCGAACACGTGATCGAGCGGCGCACGCCCCGCCTCCAGGCCGTCGATCCGGACGGTCGCCCCCGCGGGACGCGACATCACCGAAACGCGGACCTCCGCGGGCGGGGGCATGACCGCCTCCGCGCGCGGCGCCGCACCAGGGTCCGCGGGACCGGCGAGATCGACGGCAACGGCTGCGTCCTGCGGCACGGCGGCGACCGGCATCGAGTCCGGGACGGTAGGCTCGGGGACAGGCGACGGCGCCAGCGCGAGCCACGCGCCCGCGCCCAGCGCAATGCCCGCGATCGCCACCGCGGACGCGACCGCCGCGCGGGG
>Ga0194127_10002972_pt1 | contig 22275 bp, 21 predicted proteins | sample TA2KigC100mmetaG_FD_148624 | JGI IMG/M metagenome (GOLD analysis project Ga0194127, IMG submission 148624) | Freshwater microbial communities from Lake Tanganyika, Tanzania - TA2015036 Kigoma Deep Cast 100m | ecosystem: Environmental > Aquatic > Freshwater > Lake | place: Tanzania: Lake...
CCCGTGGGCTGTATGGCGATGACATTCCCAGCAAAACCGATCGAACGGTTGCGTTCCCGACATGATCACCTCCACGGCCTCTTGATGGCAGTGAATGCAATTCCCCTGGATAATCCGCTTGGAATGCTCGCTGGCGCGGAAGATCTCCGGCTCCTGTCCGGTGCTGAAAATATACACATCATTCATCCCCTGGCGCCCCTTTTCGAAATAGTAGTTGGCAAGGTTATTATGAGGCAAATGACAATTTGAGCATTCTGCCCATTCGCGGTGGGAGCTGTGATAATAGTTCTCGTACATCGAGTCCATCACGTGACAGTTGGCACAGGTCTCGGAAGCAGTAGCGGCATAGGCGGGGGCATCCGTTACCCAGACGAATGCTCCAAGCGCGATGATTGCAGCGGACACGGCAAGGGTTAATGGATTGCGTAACATGGCTCACCCAAATGTGAAATGTTTCCCAGATTCTAATCGAAGGTTGAATTCCCAATTGTGACTTTAGTCACAATTGGTGAAGATTATTGTACCCGAAATATTGAGCGACCGGCGTTATGTGAATTGGTATTCGATTTCAGCACGCATCGATGGGTGAACCATGCTACGCTGGTCAGGTGATTGTGAAATTGCGCTGCTTGACCAGGCTCATAAGACGCGAATTTTGGATCCGCGATCGGTTTTTTCGACTTCGATACGATTCGGAAAGGCATCCTTCAATTCGTCGAGGTGCGTGATGACCAGGATCTTTGCGAAATCGTGGCGGATCAGGTTGATCGCCTCGATCAATCGCTGCCTGCCCTGGGAATCCTGGGAACCAAATCCTTCGTCGATCACCAGCGTCTGAAGCCTGGCGCCCTTGCGTTGTGCCAGAATTTCGGAGAGCGCCAGGCGAATCGCAAAGTTGACGCGAAAGGCTTCGCCCCCGGAAAACATTTCATAATCACGTGTCCCCGCGGAATCATGGATCAGGATATCCAGGGTTTCTTTTAGATCCTCGCGTTTCTTATCCTTGTACTCTGCCTGAGTGATGAACCGTATCGACATCTGCCCATCGCTCAGCCGGTCGAGCAGGTCATTGGCTTTGGTTTCGATTTGTGGCAGAGCCTGCTCGATCAGCAAGGCAGGCACCCCATCCCGCCCGAAAGCCCGCTCGAGAGTCCTGTAACGAACGATTTGCCGCTCCAACTGCTCACGCGTCCGTTCAAAATCCTCTTTCCGCGCACGCTGGGTATTGAGGATCTCCACGCGTTGGCGGGCTCCGCCCAGTTCGCCGAGCAGCCTGTTTTCCTCCTCCCGCATTCTTAGCAGTTCCTGCTCGGCTTCCAATGCATTGGGGGTTTCCGCCTCGGCGGATTGGAGCTTGTTTTTCGCAGTCTTTAATTCTGAATTCAGGTGAGCGATGTCACCCCTTCGATTATCGATCTCAATCCTCAATGTCTTGATCTCGCCCTGCATTTGACGGTTTGCTTCTTTTAACGACTGGAGGCTCATAAATTCTTCGCCTGAATCCCTCAGACTGGCCTCACGATCCCGGATCTCGTCGTGCCGGGCGGCATCGTATCCAAGTTTGGCCAGGTGCTTGTCCAGCTGCGCTAATCTTTTATATTCCTGTGGTGCGTATTTTTTCCCTTCGAGCTGTTTATCCAATTCCGTCAATCGTTTGCTTCCGCCGCTCTCCCACTCTTTGGTCTGGTCGAGCAGAGTCTGCTTTCTTTCAGATAGTTGGGAGAGCTCAGTGGTATATCGGAGTTGCTCTCCTTCGAAGGGAAGGAGTGATTTAATGGTTTGTTCATATTCGGAAATGTGACCGGCCAGATCGTTCATTGCTTTTTGATTGGCGCGGTACCGGTCGCCTTTTTCCTTGCCCTCCCCTTTCAATAGCCTTAAGGTTGACCTCCGATGTTTCTCGGTCAATTCCTGGCCGCATAAAGGGCAGGAGGCATCCGTCGCGGATTCCAATGCGTCGATCCGGTCTTTGAGTTGATTCATTTCTGCATGTAAAGTCTCGTTTTCGGATTTGATTTCCGCCTGGCGCTCGCGGTCGCTCGACCATTTCTTTTCCAATTCCCTTCGCTCGGCGACTCTCTCTTCAGCTTGTTTCAACAGCAGGGTGGCCCGATCCAATGACTCTTGAAGGTTATCGAAAGCCGCGCGCCGCTCCACGACTGACTGCTCCTGAATCTGAAGCAGTCTCTTTTCCTCCTCCAGCCTGGCTTTTTCGGTGGTAATTTTTTCAAGCAGCGGTAAACGATCCTGTTCGTAGTCTCGAAATTTCGAAGCAATCTCCTCCCAGTTCCGCAATTCCTTCTGTGTCATTTGCCAATCTTTGTAGCGGGCTTCGATCTCATCGGATCGTCTTATTAGCTCCGCGGTGGAGGCGAGATCGCCTTCTTTCGTAGTCAGGCGACCTTCCAGACCCAGTAGTGCGGTGTTTGCCCGAGTTAGGCTTGATTCCAATGTGATGACCAGGGAACGTTGTTCTTCCATCGATGCAGAGAGCCTGCGGATATTCTCCAGCGCCAGTTCCTGGGAGGCGCGTGAGCTGGTCAGCAGCTTCAATCTGGTCTCGAGCTCTGTCACTCTTTCCTTGCGGGTCTGCTCTTCTTCGAGTTCTGCATGGATTTCTGAAATCCGACCCTGGATTTCATCCACTTCCCGTTCGATGGCTTTCCGTTTTTCCGCCGAGCGTTCTTTGTAGACCTCCCAGGAATCCAAACCGAGGATATTGCTCAAAATGGCCTTTCGTTCCGAGGCCTTTTTTTGTGTGAATAGATCGGCTTTGCCCTGCAGAAAAAAGGAGGCATTGATGAAGGTCTCATGATCGAGTCGAAGGATTTGTTCGATGCGACCTTGCGTTTCCCGGGTTGTCCTTTCCGTCAAGGGTTTCCAGACCTGGCCATCATGGATTTGAAATTCCAGGATCGTGTTCTTGGTGCGCGGCAGGGTCCTTTGTATTCGATACAAATTTTCTTCGTAGCGAAAAGTCAGAGCCACCTCCGCCGCTTTAACTTCCTTATTCAGGTTGATGACTTCGGAGCTCTTGCCGCGTGCCTCCCCGAACAGGACCCAGGTGATCGCATCCAGCAGAGACGATTTTCCCGACCCGTTTGGACCGGAAATGCAAGCCAGGTTAAAAGCCTCGAAATCAAGACTCGCCGGTTCACAGTACGACAAGAAACCGGAAATTTCCAAGCGAATGGGAATCATCCAAGATATTGCCCTTCAGGGGTTGGATTATAATCCACCCAACATGCACAATTTCATCGACGAATCCCCGCATGCCCGCCGACGTGCCACCCTGCTTGCGGTCATCCTGGCGACGATTCCCTGTTATTGTGTTGGTTTCATCGCACTGAGCCTTGCGCCGGATCCCGGCCGCTCCACAAAGACTCCCACTCTCACCTTCACAGGAACGCCTCCCACTTCAACCTTGAGCCTGACTCCACTGGTGGTTACCGGAACAATCACGCCAACTGGAACGGTCACGACAACTCCCACTGGAACGAACACTGCAACGATCTCCCCGACACCCTTCCAGCCGAGCACCAATACGTCCACCGCTACCAGTACTTATACTTCTACTTTCACTTCCACATTTACCACAACACCCACCACGACTGCAACACGAACCCTAACGCCCACTACAACCTCAACCTCCACACCCACCCAGACCGCGACCCCCACTTCCACACCCACCGATACCCCCACCCCATCCCCCACGGCATTTGGTGGATAATAGAATCCCTTCGAGGAAAGCTTCTCCACTTTACCCCAACCTCATCCGTTCATGAGTGAATTCCACCCATTTCTCAAATCGTTGATCGGTGAAGCCGGGCTGTCTGGTCATGAGGAATCCATCAAAAGGCTTGTCGAATTGCGATGGGCTCCTTTGGTGGATGAAGTCCACTACAGCCGGCTTGGATCCCTGCATAGCTTGAAACGCGGGGGAGGTAATCCTCCCAGACCTTCGGTAATGATCGCCTCGCACATGGATGCCATCGGTCTAATGGTTTCACGTGTGGTGGGCGAATTTTTATCCATAACAGAAATTGGCAGTATCGATCCGCGCATTTTGCCCGGTACGCCGGTTCTGGTGCTTGCCTCGAAAGGCGCGGATAAAATTCCGGGGATCATTACCCTGCCGCCAGAGGATCTGCTTTTTTCCGAGATTGGGGAGGGCGCGGCCGGGTCGGAATACCTGATCGTCGATGTAGGGTTAACGGAGCGTGAGGTCTCCCGGCGCATCCAGGTGGGCGATCTGGTTTCTTTCAACACTCCACCGGTCGATCTGCCTGGCGGCTGCCTCAGTGGTCATTCACTTGACAACCGGGCTTCAATCGCCGCGCTGACCGTTTGCCTAGAGGAATTGCAGTCGGTTCAACATGTTTGCGATGTATGGGCAGTGGCAACGGTCCAGGAGGAAACGACGATGGGAGGAGCCGCTTCATCTGCGTTTCATCTGCATCCCACGCTCGCGGTTGTGGTGGATATGTCTTACGGTCAGGGTGCGGGGACGGGGGGAAGATCCACTTTCCCGATCGGCGGTGGTCCTACTCTGGGAATCGGTGGCAGCATCCATCCATTCCTTCATCAAAGGTTCACGGAGGTCGCGCATCGCTCTGGGATACCCGTGGTCAATGAAGCCATGCCGGCTGCTTCGTTGACGGATGCGGATGTGATTCAACTTTCTGCGGAGGGTGTACCGACGATGGTCATCGGAATCCCATTGCGGTACATGCACACTCCCGTGGAAGTTGTGGCGTTGAGGGACATTCAACTCGCCGGGCGATTGCTCTCCGAATTCGTGCTCTCGCTCGAGGCAGACTTCCCGGATCGAATCGTGTGGGAATGACGAATATGCTTGATATTGGTCGAGCTCAAGTCCAATTATTGGAAAAATTGTGCAACACTGTGGGAGTGTCAGGTGACGAGGCAGAGGTTCGCCAAATTGTGCTGGACGAAGTCAAGTCCTTTGCCGATGAGATCCGCCTCGACGCGATGGGGAGCGTATTGGTGCGCAAGAAGGGGAGATCCAGGAATCCAATGCGGGTTCAATTGGATGCTCATATGGACGAGGTGGGCTTCATGATCGTCCACGAGGATGGTGAAGGTTTCTATCAATTCGAACGAATTGGCAGCATAGACGGGCGACTTTGGCCGGGTAAGCAGGTCCAGGTCGGCAGATCTCATCAGGTTGGTGTGATCGGTGTAAAACCACCTCACTTGACAGCGGAGGAAGAAATCAAACAGGTCATACCCGAGGCAACCCTCCTGGTCGACTTAGGACCGCAGGGTAAAGCCCAAGTGGGAGAGCGGGGCACCTTCGTCTCCAATTTTCGCCGTGCAGGCCCCTCCATCATCTCGAAAGCCATTGACGACCGCATCGGAGTGGCGATCCTGATTGAATTGCTCAAACATGCCCCTACGCATATTGAATTATGCCTATCTTTTAGGTTACAGGAGGAGATCGGGTTACGCGGGGCGAAAACCGCCGCTCATTATTTCAATCCGGAATTGGCGATTGCGCTCGATGCTACGCCGGCACGCGACCTCCCTGATTATGCAGGCAGGGAAAATACAACTTACAATACACGCTTGGGACTTGGACCGGCGATTTACATTTCAAATTCGACTGCCTTCGATGATCCTCGCCTAATTCGATTCCTTGAGCGGACGGCGATTCAGGCGGGAATCCCTTATCAATTCCGCCAACCTGGCAGAGGCGGTACAAATGCCGGAGCGATTCAACAATCCCAGGCTGGTGTTCCGGTAATCTCCGTTTCTGTACCACACAGGTATCCGCATTCGCCGGCTAGCATCGTTCGCGTTGCAGATTGGAAACACACCTTGAATTTACTTTACCTTGCCCTGAAGAACTTAAATCGCAGAGTGATTGATGCATAACCGGAAGGGGCTGATCGCGCTTGTCGGTTCGGGTGAATACCTGCCGCAGATGGAAGGGATCGACCGCTGGTTGCTGGCACATTGCGGAGCAGATGGGCGCAAGCCGCGTGTCGCTTGCGTGCCAACAGCCGCCGGCCGCGAAGGCGAAGCGAGCATTGCCCGCTGGTCACAAATGGGAGTGAATCATTTTACCCGCCTCGATGCGGAGGTTCAGGCCGTTCCTGTGCTCGACCGGCAATCGGCGGATTCCAAGGAATATGCGTTGATTGTTCAAAATGCGGATGTGGTTTATTTTTCCGGCGGCGATCCGGGTTATCTGCTGCAAACGCTGGAAGGGAGCAGAGTCTGGAAAGCGGTTTGGACAGCTTTGGAGGCAGGCGGTGTGTATGCAGGTTGTTCCGCCGGTGCAATGATCGCTGGGAGGGAGTTTCCGGATTTTCGGAGGGCGGGCCTTCGATCCATCAAAGCCTTCGGGTTGGTACCGGCGAAATCCATCATTCCTCACTTCGACGCCATCCCCTCCATATGGAGACCACTGATCTTCGCGCTGCTTCGCAGATTGAAACCGGATGAGCTTGCCCTAGGGATCGATGAGAATACCGCTCTCGTGGGACGCGAGGGAGACGTCTGGACCGTGATGGGTCAGGGACAAGTGCATGTATTCAAGAGGGGGTCCACCCGGAATTATTCTGAAGGCGAAACGATGACCTTTGGAGATTGAATCATGAAACCATTAATCCGTCAACTAACTGAGGCTCTCGGTCCCTCGGGACGGGAAGACGCCGTTCGTTCGATCATTCTGAGGGAGGTGAAATCTCTGGCGGACGATGTTCAAGTGGACGCCCTGGGCAATGTGACCGCGTACCGAAAACCTGCCCGAAATGGCGTTGCGCACAGTCGCATTATGGTTGCGACTCATATGGATGAGATTGGGCTGGTTGTCAGTCATATTGACAAGGAAGGATTCGTCAGGTTTGACATCCCCGGAAGCCAACACGACGGTTTTCCGATAGGTGCGCGGGTGCAATTCCTGAATGGGGTAAAGGGCGTAGTTGGCCGTGAGCCTTCCACAGGTGCGGACGCCTCCTCGAAGATGTTTGTGGATGTGGGCATATCGGCGGCGAGTAAACATCCTTTGACCGTTGGAGAATTTGGTGCGCACGAACGATACCACATGGAAATGGGGAACCGGCTTTCAGCCAACTCGTTGGATGCCCGCATCGGTGTGGCTGTATTGATTGAAGTCATGCGAAGATTGAATTCGACACGTCACGCGGTGTACTTCAGCTTTACTGTACAAGGGAGGACCCATGGTCGTGGAATACCGCCGGCGGCATATGGGATCGAACCGGAAATTGGGATCATTGTCGGAGGCTCCCTGGCTGGCGATACGCCGGGTAAGTTGAAGGCGCCAATGGTACTCGGAGGAGGTCCCTGTGTCATGATCTGCGACAATGCGATGACCTTCTCTCCAGTGGTTGTGGATTGGATGATCGCCTCGGCGCAAAAGGCGCACATTCCTGTTCAAAGAGGCGTATTGCAAGAAGGAGCGGTGGAAGCAATGAAGTTGCAGGCTTGCGGAAATGGTGTATTGACAGGCGGATTGTTAATACCCGTGCGCTACTTGCATTCAACCTCGCCAATGGTGGATCTCAAGGATATCGAGTATGCGGTCAGGCTGGTTAAGGCGATGTTGGTAAAGCCAATTCCCCTGCCCGGGAATTGACGCCGCAGGTTCCACTTCTGATGAATCCTTTTGATCCTGCCCCGAACCAGTGGAACGGAATTGTACGGCTGCGTTGCAAATAACGACCAGGCTCCCAATCCGGGAGCCTGGTCGTGTGGTTACTTCCCTTCCTCTTCCTTCTTCTTGCCCATGCCGGAAGCAAGGAATGATATACCTGCACCGAGAGCGAAAGCTCCGGCTGATCCGGGGGTGACGAAATTGGCAAGACCCACAGCCACACCAAAAATACCAAGGACGAGCGTAATTTGAACCTGCCAGTTGCTTTTTGGGAATGTTTCAAGGATGAACCGCCCGCTGGCGAAGCCAAACACAAGAAGTCCGAACGCGCTTAACAAGAAACCAAGGAAACTGAAAATATCGTTCACAATCGGCGGCATGTCTGCTCCTTTTTAAATAAACTGTTGTTCGCCTGCAAATTGACAAGGACGAATTGCGATCTTCTTTGTGATTTTACCTCAAGAGCATTGAATGATAACGAAAAGTATCCCAGGATTATTTGATCACAACCAAGCCCAGGCTCCCCAGAACATGATGATCACGAGGCCAATGCAAATACGCACAGCGATCGCCCACCCCCAGCCGGTCATCCAGGCTTTGGTGTTGTTCATGGCTTCCTGACGATTCTTCAGGCGGCGGAATTCAGCGATGAACAATCCGGCTGGCGCGGCGACCATTCCCACCAGCGGGGTGAAGAACAGGCTGATCACCAATCCGGCCGCGAAGGCGAAAAGAATGGACCCCCAGGGAACCCGCTTATCCCTGACGTGTTTGGCGATGATCACATTATCGATGACATTGCCGGCGATCATCAACAGGGTGATCAGGGAAAACAGCACCCAATCGACCCAGGTCATGCGTTCGTTCATCCCCTGAACCACGGCATAGACCAGAGTGGCCAGCCACATCACAGTCAGGCCGGGAAAGACTGGAATGATCAACCCGGCCAGCCCGGTCAACAAGACCAGCAAGGTTAGGGTCTCCAATGCAACTTGTGCCAGGAATTCCCAAAATGTCGGATCCATATGCGTGGATTCTCCTTCCGCGGCAAGCCCATGATCACAGGCTCACTTGATGCAGCTCAGGATTTTGGGTCATGCTGCCCATGAATCAAATTGGCCGGATCACATCGATTCCACCCATCCACGGTTGCAGAATGCCGGGGACCACGACCGATCCGTCAGCCCGCTGATTGTTTTCCAGAACTGCAATCAACGTACGCGGCAAACCCAAACCTGAGCCATTCAATGTGTGCACGAACCGCGCCTTGCTGCCGTCCGTAGGGCGATACTTGATATTCGCCCGGCGCGCCTGGAAGTCGCGCACATTCGAGACCGATGAGGCTTCCAGCCATTCGTTGCACCCGGCAGCCCATACTTCGATGTCATAGGTAATGGCGGCTCCGAATCCCAGATCGCCTGTGCACAATTGCTTCACCCGATAGGTTAAACCCAGTGCGGCGCAGGTTGCCTCGGCATCCTCGCGCATCTTTTCCAACAAGGCGTCCGATTCCTCCGGCCGGGCATACATGTACATTTCGACCTTGTCGAACTGGTGGCCGCGTTTGATGCCGCGCACATCCCGGCCGGCGCTCATCTTCTCACGGCGAAAGCATGGGGTGTACCCCGTATACAACAGGGGCAGCCGGGCTTCATCGAGGATCTCATTCATGTGCAGACCAGTTAGCGGAACTTCAGCGGTGGGAACAAAATACAATTCCTCCTCGTGATCCTTATACAGGTTGTCGGCAAATTTGGGCAATTGACCGGCCCCAAACATCGTTTCCGCTTTGACCATGAAGGGCAGGTACTGTTCCGTGTAGCCCTGCCGGAGATGCAGATCGAGCATGAAGGCGATCAATGCCCTCTGCAGCCTGGCTCCCGGTCCGCTCAGGACGTAAAAACGCGAGCCCGTGATCTTGGTGCCGCGTTCAAAATCGATCACTCCCAACGCCGGTCCAAGCTCCCAATGGGCCTTGGGTGCAAAATCGAATTTTGGAATTTCCCCCACCGTCCGCAGGACGACATTCTCCGCCTCGGATGCTCCGATCGGAGTACGCGCGTCCGGCACGTTTGGGATCGTGGCGGCGAGGTCGCCCAATTCCCGATCGACCGCTGCAACTTGCGCGTCAAGTCCGCTGATTCGGTCCCCCACGAGCCGCATCGCCTCGATTTTTGATTGTCGCGCTTCCGCATCCTTCAACTGGCCGATCTCCTTGGATACCATGTTTCGTTGTGCTTTCAGCGATTCGACCTCTCCAAGCAGGGAGCGGCGTCTTTCGTCGAGCTGAAGCATGGCATCCACAGGTGCGGTCTCCATCTGTCGATCCCTAAGCGCTTTACGGACCAGATCCGGGGTTTCGCGGATGAGATTGATGTCCAACAAGGTGCACCTCCGTGTGCGGGAATGAAATACGCCCCCGGTCCAATTGCAGGACGAGGGGGCGTCTCGTGGTGCCACCTGCTTTCATCGCTTGCGCGATCTCGGAGTGCGCGTTATCGGGCGCTTCCCGATCCTCTTACAACAGTCCGGAGGCGACTCCTTTCCGTTCCTGCGAGGAGATCACTGGCGAAGTGGATTTCATCGTCTGGCTGGCTGACTTGCACGAACCGGCAGCTCACTGGACAGTTGCACGATTACTTGTCTTCGCGCGGGATTTGGTGTGGCGGTGATTATACGCGGATGACCGGACTTGTCAATCCTGCCTGGGGTCGTTTCCCTGGAATTGTTCCGCGGTAGCCTGGCCTTCCTGTGTGATCCCTTCGCGCTTGAGCACTTTCCCCACCGTCATCAACAGGATCCTGACATCCAGGAGAAAGGATTGGTGATCGACATACCATGCGTCGTGCTCGAATTTTTCCTTCCAGGACAGTTTGTTGCGACCATGGACTTGCGCCCAACCAGTGAGGCCGGGCAGGACCTCGTGTCTGCGCATTTGTTCGGGAGAGTAGAGAGTGAGGTATTCCATTAAAAGCGGCCTCGGTCCAACGAAGGACATGTCACCGCGCAGGATATTGAACAACTCTGGCAGTTCATCCAACGAGAGGGATCGCATGAATTTTCCGAACGTGGTGAGGCGCTCGGCGTCCGGGATGGAGCTGCCCTGTTTCTCAATCATGTGGGACATCGTTCGATATTTATATAGCCTGAAGGGCCGGCCCTTGTGACCCGGGCGAACCTGTGTGAAAAGAACGGGCCTTCCCTGGGCAGCCAAAATCACGAGAGCCAGCATGCCCATCACAGGAGCAAGCACAAGCATGGCAGGCACGACCAAAACCAGATCAAAAAGACGCTTGCCCGGATACATGGGTTCATTGTACACCAGTCATTTTGGGGTGGTGATTTATGGTATATTTTGGGAAGGAGCCATTTCATGAACGAGCGAATCCTGATCATCGAGGACGACCAGGCCATCCTGAAGCTCTTGCAACGAGGGCTGGCATACGAGGGATATACGGTGGATACAGCCACGGATGGCCGCATGGGATTGATCGCCGCCCGCGACCATACGCCCGATCTGGTGATCCTGGATTGGATGCTGCCCGGCATGGATGGTCTGGAAGTCTGTCATCGGCTGCGCACCGGGGGTTCGATACCGATCCTGATGCTCACTGCCAAGGATACGGTTCAGGATCGAATACAGGGCTTGGATGCGGGGGCAGATGACTACATGATCAAACCATTCAACCTGGACGAACTGCTGGCGCGCGTTCGGGCGCTGTTGAGGCGCACTCAACCGGAACGTGTGCCGGTCCTGAAGTTTGCCGATCTCTCCTTGGATACCGGGTCCCGTCAGGCAACACGAGGATCGCGCCTTGTGCCCTTGACCGCCAAGGAATATGAATTGCTGGAATTGTTCCTGCGTCACCCGAAACAGGTGCTCACCCGGGAAGTGATCTTTGACCGCGTGTGGGGTTATGATTTTGGCGGAGAAAGCAACGTGCTTGAAGTCTATATCCGGTACTTGCGTCAAAAACTGGAGGGCGACGGTGAGGCGCGGTTGATCCATACCGTGCGCGGAGTGGGTTACGTCCTGCGCGAGAATCCGTGAGACAGGCGGCAGTTGATCTGCCGCTTTTTTGATTCTCACGTACCCTTAAACCGATTGGATTAGACTCGAGTCATGTCTTTACGCCTGCGCCTGACCTTGTTGTATTCGACCTTTATGGGGGGAATTCTGTTGATTTTCGGCGCGGCGGTCTTTGTTCTGGTCAACATCGTTCTGCATAATCAGGTGGATACCATGCTGGCCGGAGTGGTGCGAGATATTACCCAGGTAACCCGGGTCAACTCGGTCGGCGAACTGAATGTGATCAACCTGCCGCCTCTGGACATGACCTCCAATGCGTATGTTCAGGTCTGGGATCGCAGCGGGAACCTGGTTTCCACTTCCCCCAGCATTGGCACTCTCAGGGAACCGCTCGATCCGGTGAGTCTGCAATACGGTCAAACAAAGTATCAGGATTCGTGGTTGGGGAATGCCCATTTGCGCGTGCTGACCGTTCCCCTGAAAGTGGGCCTCCGGACCGTTGGTATCGTCCAGGTTGGCACCAGTCTCAGCGGGGTGGATGCCACGCGAAACACACTGTTATCCATCATGGTGGGCGTGTCCATCGTGGCCGTCCTGCTTGCGGGGCTCGGCTCCTGGGTGCTCCTCGGTCAGGCGCTCTATCCACTCGAAACCATAACGGAGACAGTGGATCAAATCAACCGGGCGGACGATCTGTCGCGGCGCATTCCATCCCCAGGGTCAACCCGGGACGAGGTCGGAGACTTGATCGAGTCGGTCAATCAGACTCTCGAGCGTCTCGAATCCTTGTTCACCTCCCAGCAGCGATTCCTTGCAGATGTAAGTCACGAGCTGCGGACTCCGCTCACAGTCATAAAAGGAAACGTGGACCTAATGCGGCGTATGAAGCAGGTGGATGAGGAATCCCTGAACAGCATCGATCAGGAGGCCGGCCGCCTGACTCGCATGGTGGGAGGTCTGCTCATGCTGGCCCAAGCCGAGTCCGGAAAATTGACTTTGAATCTGCAGCCCGTTGAACTCGACCTGCTTTTGACGGAAGTCTTCACCGAAATGCAGGTGCTTGCGGGATCGAAAGTGCATGTCCATCTGAACGATATCGATCAGGTGATGGTCAGGGGGGATCGGGATCGGCTAAAGCAATTATTGTTGAATCTGGTATCGAATGCAATTCAATATACACCGGCGGGAGGGGATATCTTCCTCAGCCTGGCGAAGATAGGGGAACAGGCGCGCCTGATCGTTAGGGATACCGGACCGGGTATCCCCGCCGAAGACCTGCCGCATATCTTCGATCGATTCTATCGCGCCGAAAAATCACGAACGCGCTCGAAGGTGAGCGGCTTCGGGCTGGGATTGTCGATTGCTCATTGGATCGTCGAACATCATGGCGGACAGATCAAGGTGGAGTCAAAAGAGGGGGAAGGAACAACTTTTGCCATCTGGCTCGCCACCCTGAAGTGAACCCCGGATTTACCTCAAGCCCAACCTTCGATGTGCCTGCCGGCAAAGAGAAGCGCCGTAGTTCTGATGCCACTCCAGTAAGGAAAGGCTGGAGCCAGTCGCCTGACCCGCTTGCTGGTAGATTGGCCACCCATATTGAACGTAGCGCCTGGTTTGTGCAGACCAATCCGATTCAATTCGTTTTATCACGCCGATACCTCCGTTATAACCGGCCAGCGCAAGTCGTGCATTTCCATGTGCAGATTCCATGGATCGTACCAGATAGGATAATCCCCGTAAGGCGTTTGTCCCGGGATCGAAAGGATCGTCCTCCGGTTGGAAGTGAAACGGCATGACCTGAAATAATCCCAGCGCGCCGGAGCTGGAAACTGCCCTGGGATCGCCACAGGATTCGATTTGCATGACGGTAGCAATCAAATTCGGGTCCAATCCCGTTTCGTCAGCCCACTGCTTGATCCAAAACCCCCAGTGCTGGATTTCGGGAGTAAAAATCGGCGAGATGGTCTTCTCTATTGAAGAAGAGCTTGGTGGCGTCTGGGATAGTGCCAGATTTCCAAGCAGCAAGATGAGGATAAGAACACAAATCGGTGGGAGTAAAAATCCGGACAAACAGCCGCTCCCTGGTTCGTATTCGGATGCGGCTGTTTGCGGGTATTGATATGGTGATTGAGCGCGGGACATGGGATTTTCTCGTTTCGGGTCGAAGGGACCGGGCTCAGTGAGTGAGAGGAATGGTATACAGAATTAAGCGTCGTAGTGTCTGTCAAAGTTATCCTGGCTGCGCGCCCCATAGGTGACCGGGTGATACGTTGGTTCGGGTGTCAGGAACGCGGTTTGCTGGGAAGGCATGGGCTTGGGCGCCGGCCGCAGACCTGCGTTCATCGGGCGATTGATCTGGGAAGCGGGGCGCAGCACAGGTTGTTGGATCGGCTGGTTGACCTGGCGGTGAGATTGATAAGCTGGTCTCGCTTCTGAGGTTGGAAGGTAAGGCCGTTGGGTGGAATAATGGGTTCGTCCTCCCGCAGCGGTTGAGAACAACCGGTCTCCGGCCAGAGAAAAAGTGCCGATGATAAGGACGCGGACCAGCCAGACCATGGCTGCCACGAAAAGCGGTACAACCGTGGTGAGAGTCTCTGCGCTCAACACGGCATTGGATTGCAGGTTTGCGTTGTTTTGAATGGCTACGGAAACGCCCCACCAGGTAAGGGTGGCATTGAACCCTGCAGCGAGCAGCCATGCACCAAACAGGTAGTAGATTTCCGCCGGCTCATCACGGCCCTGCTCGGGTGTGAAGATGCGGGCGATTCCGGCGAAGTCGATTCCGCAGAAGGCGATTGCAAGAATAGTCGCCCAGCGCATACCGCCGAAAGTTAGGTCGCCTAGCATATCCCGCAGGGCAAACTGCGTGGTGCTGAAATTGAAGACCTCGAAAGCCAGCAAAGCTCCCACGATCATCAATCCCCAAACTGCACCTCGAGTGACCTGACGGTTCCTGAACAGATCCCTGAAGATCATTTTCAAGCCATCACCAAAGTTTCTACGATAGGTTGTCATTTCGACCTCCTTTAAGAAGTGCCGTTATTTTAGAACACTTGTTCTATATTGTCAAGGTTTGATTTCCGGACTGCAATGCGTTTTCAATTTCATGGGATTTGACTCTTTCCCCCTTTCCTCGATACACTCTTGCTAATCCTTGATCTGCCAGCACATGAAATTTTCACTCGATTTGGAGCATTTATGATCTTCTCGAATACACCCCGCCCTGAGACAGTTCGCTCCCTCAAGGATATCAAATTGAAACCTTTCTGGCTGGATGACCCGGCGCAGCCCGTGCGGGCGCCCTCGCTGGAGGGTAGGACCGAGGCGGATCTGACGGTTATCGGCGCGGGTTACACCGGGTTGTGGACGGCGCTCCTTGCAAAACAGGCGGAACCAGGCCGCGAGGTCGTCCTGGTCGAAATGGAGACAGCGGGAGGACAAGCCAGTGGGCGAAACGGAGGATTTATCGCCGCCTCGCTGACGCATTCATTCCAAAACGGATTGAACCGCTGGCCGCGGGAGTTAAGCCGCATGATCGAGATGGGGCATCGCAACCTGGAGGGGATCGAGCAGGCGATCCGGCAGTTTGACATCGATTGTGACTACATCCGGTCAGGGGAATTGAACGTGGCGCTGGAACCTCATGAAATTGAGGAGCTCAAGGAGGAACAAGAAATTTCCTCCAGCTTTGGAGAGGGCATGACATTCTACGACCGGGAGCAGGTGCGGGCGATCGTCAATTCGCCGACCTACCTCGCCGGTTGTTTCAACCCGGCCAATGGAATGGTTAATCCCGCAAAACTTGCCTGGGGATTGAGACGAGCCTGCCTCGAGGCTGGCGTTCGTTTGTATGAAGGAACAAAGGCTGGACGGTTGAAACCGGGAAAAAATTCCATCCACATTTGGACACCAGGTGGCAAAGTGGAAACGCGAAAGCTGGCGCTGGCTACCAATGCCTTTCCGCCTTTGCTGAATCGATTATCGCACTACATCCTGCCGGTGTATGACTATGCCCTGATGACCGAACCGCTGACGGAATCGCAGCGTGATTCGATCGGCTGGCGCGGCCGCGAAGGATTGAGCGATTCGGCAAACCAATTTCATTATTATCAAATCACCAAAGATGGACGTATCCTGTGGGGAGGCTACGATGCGATCTATTACTGGAACAACGCCATCGGTCCTCATTTGGAGAACCGCCCGCAGACTTTTTCCCGGCTGGCGGAGCACTTCTTCCAGACATTCCCACAATTGGAGGGTTTGCACTTTACGCATGCCTGGGGGGGAGTGATTGACACATGCTCCCGCTACACCGCCTTCTGGGGAACGGCGATGGGCGGGAAGGTCGCCTACTCGCTCGGCTATACCGGCTTGGGAGTAGGCGCGGCGCGCTTTGGTGCCCAGGTGATGCTGGACCTTTTGGATAGGCGGAAGACGGAGCGAACCGCATTGAAAATGGTACGGTCAAAACCGGTTCCGTTCCCCCCCGAGCCTTTACGGTCGATGGTAATCAATTTCACGCGCTGGTCGTTGGCTCGATCCGACCAGAGGCAGGGTCGTCGGAATCTGTGGTTGAAACTGCTGGATGCGCTCGGTTTGGGATTCGATTCCTGATTATCGCTCAATCCCTTTTTAGGGAGACCTGTTCACCCACTACTTCTTTGCCGGCGCAGCCATTTCCTGCTTGACTGCGTGATACAGACTCTCCGCTTTCAGTTCGCTGAGTGCATAGCAGGGCGCTTTGAGGTGATTTGCCAGCTGCTGGGCCAGTCCCTGGTCGAAGGCGGCGTGTTCCATATTGATCACGACCGCGCGCGTCTTCTCGCCGGCGATCAATTCGGCAAATTTGTAGGATTCCTCCTGTGGTGGAAGAGTTCCAATGGAAACATTTCCCGCGCCGTCTGTCAGGACGATCAGCAGCGGTTCGACATCCGGGTGGACGTGTTTTTCGTGGGTGAGCACGTCATGCGCCATGAACAACCCAGCCGACAGCGGAGTCTTTCCGCCCACGGGAATGTCCATGAGCGCGCGCTGGGCGAGCTGCACGGAATTCGTCGGTGATAACACTAATGTAGCGCGGTCCTTCTGAAAAACGATCAACCCGACTCTATCGCGGCGCTGATAGGCATCTGTCAACAGGGAGAGGATCGCCCCCTTGGTCGCGTTCATCCGTTCTGCCACAGCCATTGACCAGGACGCGTCCACAAGGAACAACACCAGGTTGGCCACGCGCTTGACGCGCACCTTCCGCTGCAAATCCCCTTTTTCGATTGCAAAGGCAAGTTTTTTTCGTTTTTCCGAGCGGCGTTTCTGGTACGGTGCAGCAGCCCTGAATGTGGCATCGAAGGCGATGTCCGTCGGATGTTCCCCGGCGGGTCGTGCCTTGATGTAGCGTCCATGTTTGCGTTCGGTCTTTGTGAGCGGTCGACGGCCGGCTTGTTTGCGGGTTAACTTATCCAGGGGGGTGTTGAGCCGGCGCGGTTGGAAGGTTTCACCGGTTTTTACCTTCTGTCCGCCTTCCCACCAATTGGCATTGGTGTTGGCGAACACATCCTGCGGCATCGGTTCCGGTTTCCCCTCCTGCGGACCCTCCTGCTGCTCATCTTCGAGTTTTAAGTTTTTTTTTCCTCGGGTTGCCCTTCCGGCTTGCTTTCCGTCTCCTCCGCTGCTTCCGCGGGGACGGATTGCCCGGCCAGTTGCTCGATGCGTTCCTGCAGCTGTTCGGTGGTCATTTCGGCCTGCTGAAAGGGAGTGCGCTTGATGCGGTGAGGCAGCGCCAGTTCTGCCGCCAGGGCGATGTCATGATCGTTGATTTGTGTGCGTCCTTCAAAGGCAGCCTCGGCACGCGCCGCTTTGAGGATCACCAGGTCGGCCCGGTGACCATCCACATTCAACGAAGAGGTGAGAGCTGCGATCGAAAGCAGGTCACGGCTCGTGTGGGTGACCTTGTCCACCAGCTCACGTCCACGTGCGATTTGGTTGCTGAGTTCCTGCTCTTTCGGGAGCCATTGCTTGCGGAATACCTCGGCATCCCTCTCGAAAGCCAGATTGCGCTCCATGATCATAGCCCGGTCGCGCGCATCGCGAATTCCCACAATATCCACAGCCAGGGCGAACCGGTCCAATAACTGAGGGCGCAAGTCTCCCTCTTCGGGATTCATCGTTCCGACCAGGATGAACCGAGCCGGATGGGCGAAGGAGATGCCCTCCCGTTCGACCGTGTTGACGCCCATCGCGGCGGAATCGAGCAGGATGTCCACGACGTGATCGTCCAGCAGATTCACTTCGTCGATATACAACAATCCACGGTTGGCGCTGGCAAGCACGCCGGGTTCAAAATGGCGCTCCCCCCTTTGAATCGCTTTTTCAATATCCAGGGTTCCAACCACGCGATCCTCCGTGGCAGAGACCGGTAAATTGATGAAGGGAATGACGCGTTCCGAGACCGGCAAATCCTTCGTGGAGATCTTCGCGCGTTCCCTGCACTCCGTGCACCAGGTGGTCGGCTTGTCCGGGTCACAACCAAAGCGGCAGTCCTGGACGACTTTGACGTGAGGCAACAAAGCTGCCAGCGAACGCGCGGCGGTGGATTTCGCCGTCCCGCGTTCGCCGCGAATGAGCACCCCTCCGATGCGGGTATCCACGGCGTTCAGAATCAGGGCGCGTTTCATGCGCTCCTGTCCGACAATGGAAGTGAAAGGAAAGATTGCTGGCATGAATTCTCCAGCCCGTGATTATAACGCGTGTATCGGGGTTTGAGAGATGAAGGATGCCTCCCTGCCCCAGGGTTTCGTGTATCAGGGTTGTCAACTTGTACATTCACTTGTATAATCCGCCTTACATTTCTTTTAACTGGAGTCACGAGTGATTGATCAAAATGAAGCCCTGACCGGGCAGGGGGCTGCGAGCGCACAGGGTGATCAGCCCAACAGTCAAACAATGGAGTCGCTGTTAAGAACTGAAACCCTGAGTGTTGAGCTGCCTCAGGTGGGCGAGATCCGCAAGGGCACGATTGCAAGCATCGGTCCGAGCCAGATCCTGGTCAGCATTGGAGCTAAATCAGAAGGTGTGATCAACAGCCGCGAATTGGAGCAACTCTCGGCCGAAGAGCGCGAGGCGCTCAAGGTGGGCCAGGAAGTCAATGTATATGTCATCCATCCCGAGGACCAGAATGGAAATGTGGTACTGTCCTTTCGACGCGCACAGGAGCAGTTGTCCTGGGATACGGTGGAGAAGATGGTTTCCGATGAAACCGCGATCGACAGCAAGATCATCGGATTCAATAAAGGCGGTTTGATCGCCTCGGTTGGCACACTGCGCGGATTTATCCCCTCCTCCCAATTCAGCGTTTCTCGCCGGTCGCAATCCACCGGGGATACTCCGGAACAACGCTGGCAGAAGATGATCGGAGAACCGATTACGGTGCGCATTATCGAAGTTGACCGCGAACGCCGTCGGTTGATCCTATCCGAACGGGCTGCCAGCACAGAGTCGCGGGCTTCCTTGAAGGACCGCGTGATCAGCGAATTGGAGGAAGGCAAGGTATACACCGGCCGGGTCACCAGCCTGGCGGATTTCGGCGCCTTCGTCAACCTGAACGGGGCGGACGGCCTGGTTCACCTGAGCGAACTTTCCTGGGATCGCATCCAGCATCCGAAAGAGATTCTGGAGGTTGGGCAGGAGGTCCAGGTCAAGGTGATCAACATCGACCGCGAGAAAAGGCGCATCGGGCTTTCCCTTCGGGCACTACAGCAGGATCCCTGGAAAGCGCGCATGGAAAAATACAGTGTCGGCCAGTTGGTCGAAGGGGTGATCACCCGGCTGACCAAATTCGGTGCCTTCGCCCGCCTGGAAGGTTCCATCGAAGGGTTGATCCATATTTCCGAGTTAAGCGAAAACCGGGTCGAGCATCCGAAGGAAGTGCTAAAGGAAGGCGATGTCAAGACGCTGCGCGTCATCCGCATCGACACCGACCAGCACCGAATCGGGCTGAGCCTGCGCAAGGTCGATTCAGCCGCTTACGCCGACAAGGATTTCAAGATGCTCACCCAGAAACTTCACGAGCAGGACGAAGCCAAGGAATAAATCCCCTGAGCGCACCGCAAGGTGCGCTTTTCGATGAATCCCCATGCATTTGATCGTGGATGCACATGCCGACCTGGCCTGGAATATGCTCAGTTATGGGCGCGATTACACGCGCTCTGCGATCGAAACCCGGGAACTGGAAGCAGGAGGCGCCGCGGTAAAAGAAAATGGCGATACATTGTTGGGCTGGCCGGAATATCAACGCGGCCGGGTGGCAATCGTTTTTTCAACATTATTTGCCTCCCCTCTGCGCTTCAAGTCAACCCAACAGGAAAACCAGGTATATCGGGATTATGATGAAGCCTATCGGTTGTATCGCGATCAATTGAACATCTATCGCCGTCTGACCGATGACCACCCCGATAAGTTTCGACTCATTAAATCCGTCATGGAACTGGAGCGGATGTTGGAGCACTGGATATCCCCGACCGAATCCGGACATCCCGTCGGGATGGTGATCCTGATGGAAGGTGCGGAGGCCATTCGTCACCCATCTGAATTGCAGGAGTGGCACGATCTCGGCGTGCGGTTGATTGGTCCTGCCTGGGTGGGTACACGTTTCTGCGGAGGCTGGCGTGAGCCAGGTCCTTTAACCGATGATGGCCGCCGATTGCTTGCCGCCATGGCAGAATTCCACTTCATCCTGGATCTCAGTCACATGGATGAACCGGCTGCGATCGAAGCACTGGATCGGTATCCCGGACCCATCGTCGGGACTCATGGGAATTGTCTGTCGCTGCTCCCGAATTCCAGTTCCAACCGGCACTTCTCCGATCGGGTGATAAGGGGAATCATCGAACGCGATGGTGTGGTTGGGGTGGTCCCATACAATGGCTACCTTAAGGTAGGCTGGAATGCCAAAAAGAACAGCCGCCGCGAGGAGGTCTCCTTCAGCATGGTGGCGGATCATATCGACCACGTTTGTCAACTTGCCGGGGATGCCCTGCATGCCGGCATCGGCTCGGATTTTGACGGCGGTTTTGGGTTGCAGCATGTCCCAGCGGAGATCGAATCGATCGCTGATCTGCAAATTCTGGTATCCTTGCTCGCAGCACGCGGATATTCACCAGGAGATATTTCCAACATCCTCGGCGGGAATTGGATCTCCCGTCTGCGACGCGACCTTCCGACCTGATGACCGACACGAATCCCTCTTCGACGAAGGCTCAAATCCATGCCGTCTCACACGGTGAGGACGGCGCGACGCCGCGCATCCGCATGAGTCTGGCCATCAGCCTTCTGGGTCTTTTGATCTTCATGGTCGGGGCAAAGCCGGATTGGTTCGGCTGGGATCGCAGCCCGGTGGTGGGATTTGTCCAGATTGCGGTCTTTTTGGCCGGCCTCATGATCATTTGTCTCGGTGGTTATATCGGTTTGATCACTCTTTGGTGGGGCAAGGAGCGAACCATCGTCGGTGACATAGGCTCCAGGCTGGTCATTACCGGCTATGTCGTGGCTGTCTTTGCGGGTATGGCGGACGTGTTTGGGATGGGTTCGCACACACTGCCACTGGTTCCTTATTTTGGACCGTGGCAGGCAACTGGCGTCCTGATCGGGCAGGGCGTGATTGCCGTGGGCTTTCTGCTTCTGGTCCCTTTTCGCACCAAAAAATCCGGCAGACCGTTGTGATTGGAAACGGAAATTTAGAGATCTCGACTGAAATCCCCGTAGGAGAAAATAAAAAAGAAGATCATCAGCGTGATCTTCTTCAAGTGAAGTGCCCCCACGGAGATTCGAACTCCGGTTTTAGCCTTGAAAGGGCTGCGTCCTGGTCCACTAGACGATGGGGGCGTTCCGTTCCCGGGATTGAGCGGGCGGATTGTATCACCCCGGCATAGCTCAGTCAAGCGAATTTCAGAATCACTTGTCCGGTTTGACCCTCTGGCTGAGCAAAGCCATCAGATCCACCTGGCTTCGATTGATCAGCATGCCGGCGGTTTCCACACGCAGGTTGGGGATTAATATTCCGGTCAGCACCGCACTGAACATCGGGATGAATTCCCGCGTCCCCTCGGTCATCAGCCCGGTAAAGTCAAATCGCCCGGGCAATTCCATCGTCCCTTCGATTTCGAACATCGGGGTTGTGATTCGAACCGTGTATTCTATGGTATTGGTGTACCCACCTCGAACCAGGGCTTGCGGTCCCAGATCCTCACGGCGCGGCATGCACACGGCGTGCACCCGTTTTTTCATCATTCGCACCAGTTCGAAGTGGTCCACCAGTTTGGTGGGCATGTGGATGCGCGCCAGGCGGGCATCACTGACCTCCATGGCTGAGTGGGTGGCGTCGTTCAGCATGCCCATCGCCCCGTGGTTGGTGACCATGATCTTGCCGACGAGGCGATAACTGGCCGTCAGAATGTCTGCGGGCAGGAAGCGGTAGGTCCGTGGAGAGGCATCCAATGTCATGGATGAGAATCCTGGAGATCAAGAATCGGGAATTGGGCGAGGGGATCCGGATGGTGGACGGACGGGGGGTGGTATGCGGCGCTGGCTTGGGGTGGGCTTGCCGGCACAC
>Ga0194127_10002974_pt1 | contig 22270 bp, 17 predicted proteins | sample TA2KigC100mmetaG_FD_148624 | JGI IMG/M metagenome (GOLD analysis project Ga0194127, IMG submission 148624) | Freshwater microbial communities from Lake Tanganyika, Tanzania - TA2015036 Kigoma Deep Cast 100m | ecosystem: Environmental > Aquatic > Freshwater > Lake | place: Tanzania: Lake...
GGGGGGCGAGCAGGGCGCGGTATTCGGGATGACGCTCGAAATCGGCGTGCGCGCCGGCGACGCGAACCTCGGCATCGCCGGGCAGCGCGGCGATAACCTGGCGCCACAGTTCGAGCGGAACCTGCTTTTTCGCCACCGCCGAAAAAGGCTGCAGGACGATCAACGGGGTCATGGACACGGCTTTGGGCGGAAGTTCCGCATCCTGAAGTCGCGCTTTTGGCGGCGGATCATTACGGCCCGCGAGCCAGTTGGCAAACGCCGTCCAGCGCAGCAACTTGTCCCGCCTGGGCGGGCCGCTCTCGAACACGCGCTTGATGTAGCTCCGATTACGGTCGAGGTCGGTTTGGTATTTCGTCCACGGGCGCGCGACCATGGCCGCCGTTTCGGGCGCGTCCGCCGCCAGCAGTAACGCCTCATCGAGCCACGGGTGACGGAGATAATCGGCGCTGACGGCGAGGCGCGCGTTGAGCGCGCGCATCTCCTTCAGTTTGGCGCGGCGATAGCGCCAGTCCCTGCGTAGGCGGGCAAAATCGACCGCATGCACCTCGGCCAGACGCCCGAACAGGAACCCCATCTTGGCCGCGTCCTGGCGCAGCACGAGAAACACCCGCTCCTCCGCGCGCGCCAGCGCCGCGAAACGCGGAAAGACATGCGCGAGCAGCACCGCATCGCCGAGCCCGCCGGCGGCGACGATCAGAACGCCCGACGGCGACGCCCCGCGGCGCGCCTGGCGGCGTTCCCAGGCGAGCAGGCCGTCGAGGATGCGGAGGGCGGCGCTCATGGAGGATGGGGCGGGGCGGGCGCGAGCGGTCAATAGCTCGCGTAGGACTTTTCCTCGACCAGGCGCGAGCCGAGCCGTTCGTTGATCCGGCGCTTGATCCGCGCCCGTTCGTCGTTGGTGATGTAAACCGAGCGGGCGAGTTCGACGAAGCGCGGCCCGAAATCCTTGGCGCGTTCGCAATCGCGGATGCGGTCTTCCACGTCCCACAGGGTCTCGTTGGCGCGTTTCAAGGCCGCCGCGTCGGCGGTCAATTCGGGCGTGGATACGATGGCCGCGTCGCGGGCGAGCATCAGCGTTTCCAGTTCGGTCCGCACGTTGGCGAGCTTGGCGGCGTCGGTAATGCGGGCGAGCTTGATCTCCAGGATTGTGATCTTGTCGATCAGTTCGCCGGGGGCGATTTCGACGGTAATCGTATTATTCATGGGGGCTATGCTCTAGCATGGCGCGCCCAGCGGCGCACCTTCCATGCAGCGGAACTTTGCCACGCCCGGCTTCCGGCCGGGAAGCCGTTGACGGTCGTCCGCACCGTACCTAGGCTATTCCGCGCGTATTCATTCAGGGGGTGTCATGATTCTCCGCGTTTCGCTCGTCTGCGCCGCCGCCATCCTGGCCGCCGGCGCGGCCCACGCTCAAACCAAGATCACCTATCTCCTTACCTCCCCGGTGCCGACGGTGGCGGAAGCCCCGCACGCGTCCGTGCCGGCGGTGATGGGCTATTGGAAGGAAGGCGGCCTTGACGTCACCGTGTCGCCGTCTCCGGGATCGACCCAGGCGACGCAGCTGGTGGTCGCCGGCACCGCGCATTTCACCATGGCGACGGTGGAGCCCCTCATCATCGCTCGCCAGAAGGGCGGCAAGGTGGTCGCGGTCTACAACCACGTGCGCGAGCCGATCTACACCATCGCGGTGCCCAAGGAGAGCGCGATTACCGACATGAAGCAGCTCAAGGGCAAAGCGATCGGCGTTACCAGTCTGGCGAGCGGCGCGGTGCCGTTTTCCAAGGCAATGCTGAAATCGATCGGCGTCGACCCGGAAAAGGACGTGCGCTGGGTGGCGATCGGGCTCGGGCCGCAGGCCTCGCACGCGCTGAAGGAGAATCGCGTCGATGCGCTCGGCTACTGGGATTGGGGCTATGCCATTCTCGAAAACCTCGGCCACCAATTCCGCCATTACACCACCGAGGCGACCAAGAACGTGCTCAGTCTGGCGCTAGTCGCCAACGAGGACTTCGTCGCGTCCAACCCCGACGCGGTCACGGCCATGGCCCGCGGCATCGCCAAGGCGGCGCTATTCACCATCACCAACCCGGAAGCGGCGGTGAAGATCCACTGGCAGCAATACCCGGCCTCGAAGCCGACCGGCATTCCGGAGGACCAGGCGCTCAAGGACGCCGTGCATGTGCTCAAGGCGCGCCTGGTCAAATATCGGGTCGAGGGACGCTCGCCGCCGACCTGGGGCGCGTTCACCAAAGCCGAGTGGGAGGCGACCCAGAACTTCCTCGCTGACAGCGGCCTGATCCAGCAGAAAGTAGACGTCGCGCAGTATTACAACGACCGGCTGTTGGCCAAGGTCAACGACTTCGACGCCAACAAGGTGATCGCCCAGGCCAAAGGCTACAAGTGAACGACGGCCATCCGTTCATCGGCCTCGACGGCGTCGGCAAGAACTTCCGCACTCGGTCGGGCGAAGACGTCCGCGCGCTTCGGGACATTTCGCTCGCGATCGCGCCGCGCGAGTTCGTTTCTATCGTTGGCCCGTCGGGCTGCGGAAAAAGTACCCTGTTGCGCATCATCGCCGGCCTGGTGGCACCGAGCGAGGGCGCGGTGCATATGGCCGGGGCCCGGGTCGCGGGGCCGCGGCGCGACATCGGCATGGTGTTTCAGGCGCCGGTGCTGCTACCGTGGCGCACCAACCTCAAGAACGTCCTGGTGCCGGCCGAGGTGATCGGCTTCGACCGGCGCCAATCCGACGCCCGCGCCCGCGAGTTACTTGATCTCGTCGGTCTGGGGCGTTTCGCCGACAAGTATCCGAGCGAGCTGTCCGGCGGCATGCGCCAGCGCGTGTCGATCGCGCGCGCCCTGATGCACGATCCGGCGACGCTCTTGATGGACGAGCCGTTCGGCGCGCTCGACGCCATGACCCGCGACGCGATGGGACTCGAGCTGCTGCGCATCTGGAACGCGAACCGCAAGACAGTGATCCTGGTCACCCACTCGATCGAGGAAGCCGTGTTCCTGTCCGATCGCGTCATCGTCATGTCGTCGCGCCCCGGCACCGTTTCCGAGGTGGTCGAGGTCAACCTCCCGCGCCCGCGCACTACGGCGACGCGCGCCGATCCTGAATTCGTTCGGCTGACCAGCCGGTTGCGCGGCGTGTTCGAGGCGCTGCCGCCGACGATCCATTGAGGGGCGCTGTGATCAAGTTCTCCCTGTCCGGATTCAGGATACGCCGGTTTGGCCCGCCGGCGGTCGCCGGAATCGTGCTGCTGCTGGCGTGGGAGCTTCTGCCGGGTGCGTTCGGCGTATCTGAATTGCTGATCCCGCCCGCGTCAAAGGTCGCCCACGCTTTGTGGAACGCGTTCAAGGGCGGCATCATCGTCGGCAACTTTGGCGTTACGCTGCTCGAGGCGTTGTCCGGCTTCGCCATCGGGTCTACCGCCGGCGTCGTTTGCGCCGCGCTGCTCACCCGCTCGAAGACGGTGGAAACGGCATTGATGCCCTATTTGGTCGGATTGCAGGCGCTGCCCAAGGTCGCGCTCGCGCCGCTGCTGGTGGTCTGGCTCGGTTTCGGCATCGGCTCCAAGATCGCCATCGCCACTATCATTTCGTTCTTTCCGGTGTTGATTAATTCCATCGTCGGATTCACCACCATCGAATCGGAAAAAATGGAGCTGATGCATTCGCTGGTGGCCTCGAAATGGCAGACGTTCCGCATCGTCGTCTTCCCCAACGCCCTGCCGTTCATCTTCGCCGGGCTCAACGTGGCGATCGTGTTCAGCATCACCGGCGCCCTGGTCGGCGAATTCATCGGCGCCGACAAGGGACTCGGCCACGTCCTGATGCAGCTCAATTTCAGCATGGACATCGCCGGTATGTTCGCGATCCTGGTTGTCCTCGCGGTGATGGGATTCACGTTCTATGCCGTCGTGCGCGCGCTTCATCGCCGGGTGGTGTTCTGGGCCGAACCCGACAACCTCGACCGCGACGCCACTTAAATTTCCGCCCCGACAGGAGACGAAACCCGTGAGCAACGAGAGCCCCAAGGATCTGGTGCGTGTCGAGCGCGAAGGCCGCGTGGCAACCATTACTCTCGACAATCCGCCGGTCAATGCCATCGCGCTGCGCTCCCTCGACCAGTTGCACAAGATCCTCGACGACGTCGAAAAGGACCCGGCGGTGCGTTGCGTGATCCTGACTGGCGCGGGCGAAAAGGCGTTTTGCGCCGGCGCCGACCTCCGCGAGGAAGGGCAGTTCAAGAACCCCCAGGCAGCCAAGGATTTCCGCATGGCGGGGCGGCGCCTGCTCAACCGGATCGAAGGGCTGGCGAAGCCGGTGGTGGCGGCGATCCACGGCTGGTGCATCGGCGGCGGCACGGCGATCGCCTGGGTGTGCGACATCCGCATCGCCGCCGACGACGCCAAATTTCGCGCCGGCGACGCGCGACTCGGCCTGATCCCGAGCTGGGGCCCCGGTCTGTTACGGCTGCCGCGCTTCGTCGGGCGCAACCGGGCGCTCGATATTCTCCTGCTCGGCGACAATTTCGACGCGGCTCAGGCCAAGGAACTCGACCTGATCACCCGCGTGGTGCCGCGCGCCAAGCTGATGGACGAAGCCCATGCCGTCGCCGGGCGTATCGCCGAGGCCTCGCCTCAGGCAATTCTCGCCACCCGTCGCGCGATCTCTTACAACCTGCGCCACGGCTGGGACGAGATGGTGGCGTTCGAAGAAGAATTGTGCGCGCAGGTCTTCGCCCACCCCGACGCCACGGAAGGCCCGAAAGCTTTCCTCGAAAAGCGTCCGCCCCAGTTCCGAGACCTCTGATGTCGCTCGCGCGGCTGCTCAATCCCCGCTCGATTGCCATCGTCGGCGCTTCCGACAAGGTCGGTCCCGGCTTCAACGCGTGGAAGGCGCTCGAGGCGGTCGGTTACGCGGGCGACATTCACTTGATCAACCCGAACAAGCCGGAACTGCTCGGGCGCAGGACGTTTCCGTCGGTCGCGGCCGTGCCCGGCCCGCTCGATGCCGTGTTCGTCGCCATCCAGCAGGAGGCCGTGCTCGATGTCCTGCGCCAGGCCGGTGCCAAGGGCGCAGGCGGCGCCGTGGTGCTCTCAAGCGGTTTCGGCGAAGCCGGCCCGGCGGGCGAGGTGGCGCAGCGGGAGTTGGCGGAGATCGCCGCGCGGTACGGCATGGCGGTGGTCGGCCCCAACTGCCTCGGGTTCCTGAATTTCGCCGGGCGGGCGGCGCTGTTCGGCACCTCGCTGCCCGACGCGGTGCCTCGCGGCGTCGTCGCCGCCGTCCTGCACAGCGGCTCGATCGCGATCGCGCTCTTGAACGCGGCGCGCGGCATCGGTTTCAGCCACGTCATCACCTCGGGCAACGAGGCGGTGACTACGGCGGCCGACTTCCTCGAAGCCTTGGTCGAGGATGCGGCGGTCAAGGTTCTGGTCGTCTTTCTCGAACAACTCCGCAATCCGGCCAAGTTCATCGCCGTCGCCCGTCGCGCGCGCATGTTGGCCAAGCCAATGATCGTGCTCAAGACCGGCCGGTCCGAGCGCGGGCGCGAAGCGGTGCGTGCCCACACCGGCGCGCTCGCCGGCAGCGACGAAGTGTGCCGCGCCGCGTTCGCCGCCGCCGGAATTATTCAAGTATCGACGCTGGACGAATTGATCGAAACGACCGCCCTCGCGGCGGCGCTGCCGGAGGCGCCCAAGGCTTCCGGCGTCGCCATGCTGAGTCTTTCCGGCGGCGAGATTGCGCTCGCCCTCGACAACGCCGAACCTGCGGAACTGACCTTCGCGCCGGTGACGACGGCAAAGGACGAAATCGCGTCGCTGCTGCCGCCTTACGCGCATATCGCCAATCCGCTCGATCTCACCTGGGCCGGGCTTTACGACGCGAGCGTGGCGGAGCGCTGCGCGCTCGCCCTCGGCCGGCAGGAGGACGTCGGCCTGTTGGCATTGTTGCAGGATTCACCCCACGGTCTCGGCCCGCAGCAAGCCGCGCGTTACGCCAATCTCCTCGGCGCGGTCGCGCGCGGGGCGAAGGACGCGGGCAAGCCGCTGGTCGCGATTTCCAACTTGGCTGGCGAAACCCACCCCGTCTATGCCCAGGCCGCGTCGGCGGCGGGCGTTCCCTGCCTGCGCGGCACCCAGGAAGGGCTGTTCGCGCTTGCGCGTTATTTGCGCTGGGCGACGACGGAACCCGCGCCCGTGGTCGGGGGCGGCTCGGCCAGCGAGAAGCGCGAGGCCGAGCGCCGACTTAAGGGTCTGCCCGCCGGGCGCGCGCCGGCCGAATACGAGGCCCGCGCCGTGATCGAAGCTTACGGCATTCGCGGCCCGCGCCAAACTCTCGTTGCTACGCCTATGGACGCGGCCATCGCCGCCCGCGCCCTCGGTTTTCCGGTGGTGCTCAAAGGCATGGTCGCGAACATGCTGCACAAGTCCGACGCCGGGTTGGTGAAAGTCAACCTCCGTTCGGAAGAAGAGGTGCGCGCCGCCGCCGAGGCGATGGCGGCGGCCCAAAGCCGCAGCGTCTGGCTCGGTTTTTTGGTTCAGGAAATGATGAAGCCGGTCGCCGAGTTGTTCGTCGGCGCGCGCATCGATCCCGACTTCGGGCCGGCGATCGCGGTCGGCGGCGGCGGCGTGCTGGTCGAGCTTTACCGGGACGTGGCGGTGCGTCCCGCGCCGGTGGACGAGGCGACGGCGCGCGCCATGCTCGCCGAAACCCGCGCCAGCAAACTGTTGCGCGGCTGGCGCGGAAACCCGCCCGCCGACATCGCGGCGGCGGCGCGGGCGGTCGCGCAGCTTTCCTGCTTCGCGGCCGATTTCCGATCGAGCGTCGCCGAGGTCGAAATCAATCCGCTCGCCATTTTCGCCGAAGGGTGGGGCTGCGCCGCCCTCGATTGCGTCATCGTTCCGCGCCCGCTATAGAACCGAAACGGCAGGACGGGTGGGAATCGACCGTGGGCGCGCTCGACGGAATCCTGGTGGTGGCGTTGGAGCAAGTGGTGGCCGCGCCGTTCGCGACCTCGCGGCTTGCCGACGCCGGCGCCCGCGTCATCAAGATCGAACGCCCCGAGGGCGACTTCGCCCGCGCCTACGACACGGCCGCCCGGGGGCAATGCAGCTATTTCGTCTGGCTCAACCGGGGCAAAGAATCCGTCGTTCTCGACTTTAAGAACCCCGACGACAACGCGCTGCTGAAGCGCATGATCGCCAAGGCCGACGTGTTCATCCAGAATTTTTCGCCCGGCGCGGCCGAGCGAGCCGGCTTCGGTGCCGACGACTTGCGCCGCCGCCATCCGCGCCTGATCGCATGTAGCATTTCCGGCTACGGCGAGGACAACGACTATCGCGACATGCGCGCCTACGACATGCTGATCCAGGCGGAAAGCGGGCTCGCCTCCGTCACCGGCGGGCCCGAGGCACCGGCACGCGTCGGCGTGTCGGTCTGCGACTTCGCCGCCGGAATGTACGCCCACGCCGCGATCCTGGAGGCCCTGATTCGCCGCGACCGGACGGGCGAGGGGGAAACGATCCGCGTCTCGCTTTTCGACAGTATCGCCGATTGGATGGCGGTGCCGCTGCTTCACCACGATTACGGCGCGGGCGCGCCAGCCCGGGTCGGGCTGCGCCATCCCTCGATCGCGCCCTACGAATCGTTCGCGACCGCCGACGGCGGCGCCATCGTTATTTCGATCCAGAACGAACGCGAATGGGCTCGTTTCGCCGAGCGCATCCTCGGCCATCCCGAATGGGCGTCGGAAGGCCCGTTCGCCGGCAACGTGGCGCGCGTCGCCAACCGGGATCGGCTCATGCCCGTCATTGCCGCCGTCTTCGGCAAAGAAACCCGTGCGGCAATGGCGAAGAAACTGAATGACGCCGAAATTGCCCACGGGTTCGTCAACACCGTCGCCGACTTTTCGCGCCATCCTGCGCTTCGCCGGGCCGAGACGCCGACTCCGAACGGGATCGTCGCGGTGCCGGCGCCGCCGGCGCGGCGACCGGGGGATTCCGCGCGTCTGCGTCCGGTGCCGGCGCTCGGCGAACACAGCGAAGCCATCCGACGGGAATTTGCGTCATGAGCCCCGATATCGACCATCTCCGCGCCTGGATCGGCCGGCATGAAACAATTTCCGACGTGATCGCGCCGTGGCCGGTGGTGGCGCTCGCGGCGCTGCTCGACCGGGACGACCCTTATCCGACCCACGACACCGAACTGCCGCCGGGCGGGCACTGGCTCTATTTCCGGCCCGCCGCGCGCCAGTCGGAACTCGGCCCCGACGGACATCCGAAACGCGGCGGCTTCCTGCCGCCGGTGCCGCTCGCGCGCCGGATGTGGGCGGGCGGGCGGCTCGCATTCCTGCGGCCGATCCGGATCGGCGACACCGCGACACGGGTGTCGCGCATCGGCGAGGTGGCATTGAAGGAAGGCAAGAGCGGTCCTTTGGTGTTCGTGCGGGTCGATCACGAGATTTCAGGGCCGGACGGCCCGGCGCTCCGGGAAGAACACGACATCGTCTATCGCGACGTATCCCCGGCGGTACCGCCGCAAACGCCCCCTCCATCTAAATCTACGCGCGCGGCCTGGCATCGCGACATTACGCCCGATCCGGTCATGCTATTCCGTTATTCGGCGCTCACTTTCAATGGCCATCGTATCCATTATGATCAGCCCTACGCGACCAAGGTCGAGGGGTATCCCGGCCTCGTGGTGCACGGCCCACTGATCGCGACATTGCTGCTCGATTTGATCCGGCGCCAGGCACCGAACGCGCGGCTCGCGCGGTTCGCCTACCGCGCGCAAAGCCCGCTGTTCGATACCGCTCCCTTCGCGGTCGAGGGTGAACCCGGCGCGGATCGACGGACGGCGAAGGTCTGGGCGGTGGACCCCTCCGGCGCGCTCGCCATGACCGGCGATGCCGAATTCGCGCGCGAGGATTAGTTCAATAGGAAGATTCGACCAGCTAACGCGCGCGCCAGCGGGCGAGATCGTTCGCCCGCTTCGCCGCGAACCGGTCGGGCGCCGCGGTCGCGCGGCCGTCGCGTTCCACCATCGGCCTGAGACGCGCGGCCGCCACGCGCGCGCGATTGGCGGCAGCATCGGCGGCGTTGGTGATCGGGCTGCCTTGCGTCTCTGCCGCGTGCGCCTTCGCGGCACGAAAATTCGCGTTGATGGCGGCAGTGCGTTCGTAATCGATGGGGGTCGCTGACGGGCGCGACGTCTTGATCGGGGGCGCTGCCGGATGGCGTGCATTGGGAGCGGTCACAAGCCGGTCCGCGACCGGGGCGTCGTCCTTCGCCAACGCGGCGTAGAATTCGGGGCGCTTCGTTTCGTCGCGCTTGGTTTCGTCCCACAGCCTGGCGACTTTGGCGCGGTAGGGTTCGTTCCGTTCGGCGAGCGACGAATGATAGCGTCCGGCGGCTTCCAGCCAGTCGGCCGAGGTGTCGCGCAAGGTCTTCAGGAACCGTCCGGCGAAGGCGATGTTGGCGGCCGGATCCATGGCCTCTTCGGCGCTCGCGAATTGGTGGCCGTGCCAGCCGAGATTGACCTGCATGCAGCCGACATCGATGTTGGCGATCCTCTTCGCTTTCAAGCGGCGGACTTCGGCGAGTGCTTCGGCCTTGGTGGCGAAATAACGGCCCTCGCCCTCGGCGGTCACGGTCCACGGCCAGGCAAAACTTTCCCGGCGGGCTTCGTCCCAGCGCCCGGTTTCCGCCTTGGCGATGGCGACGAGGATGTGGCGGGGAAGGCCCTGGGCCAGTTCCTGGCGGTGGGCCTCCCGGGCGCATATTTTCGAATTATCATCAATAGCTTGCGGGACAAAAGGGGTGGCTCCGGCGGCGCTGGCGGCGGCCCACGCGAAGGTTATTCCCAACACCCATACGGCCCGTTTCATGGCCAACTCCCGTTCCAAGCCCGTCCCTGAATACGCAAGGGCCGTGCCAATCCGGGGTTCGGGACAAGCCGGCGGCATCCGTCGTCCGAGTGAAGAGGCGTGATAAAAAGTGGTAAAATGTGGTTTTTTGTTGATTTATGTGCCTCCCGTTGGCTATGCTGTGCGTGCGGGTGTCGGAGGCTTCGACTTCGGATTCCCGCGAGAAATTCCCCCAAAGAACTCGGGGCCGCTCCGGTAAGTACGTTCCTGGGCGGCCCCATTTTCCTGCGTTTTCTCCCGACGCAAGGGTTATTCCTTGGGTGGGCTCTCGTCGCCCTCCCCGAGGGTGCGCTGCATCAGGACCGAATCGAGCCAATGGCTCTTCTTGAAGCCGACCGACCGAAGGACGCCGATCTCACGGAACCCGAGGCTACGGTGCAATCCGATCGAAGCGGTGTTGGCCGAATCGCCGATCACCGCGACCATCTGGCGCATGCCGGCACGGGTCGCTTGGTCGACGATATCGGCGAGCAACATTTTGCCGAATCCGCGCCCTGAAGCATCGGGCGCGATGTAAACCGAATCCTCGACCGTGAAGCGATAGGCGATGCGCGCGCGATAGGGCGCGGCGTAGGCGAAGCCGGCAATGCGACCTTCGTCCTCGATCACGCGGTATGGCAGACCCTTGCTGACGACGCTTTGCCAGCGTGCGGTCATCTCGGCGACGTCGGGCGGATCGTATTCGAAGCTCGCGAGCCCATGGCGCACGTGGTGGGCGTAAATCGCCTGGATTGCCGCCATGTCGGCTGCGCGCGCATCGCGGATCGTGCCCGCGCCGCGGGTTCGCGCCTTTTCCGAGTGTGCCGTGCCCCCGGGAGCAGTCATGGCCCATTCTCTGCGGATTTCGGATCGAACCGCACCATGCGCTCCACGAATCGGGCGAGGGTTTCGGCAAGCGCCGGCAAGCCCGGCCCGCGCGCGACCGCCCGTTCGTCCATATAGAGAGCACGGTTGATCTCGACTTGCAGGGCATGGACGCCCTCATGGGGTTGGCCGTAATGCCGGGTCGTGTAACCGCCGGCATAAGGTAAATTGCGCGCGACCGCGAAGCCGAGCGAAGTTAAAATACGTTCGGCGGTTTCCGTCACCGCCGGTGCACATGATGTGCCGTGTGCGTCGCCGAGTACCATGTCGACGCGGCGCAAACCGGGATCCTGATCCATCGGTCCGCCGATCGACGGCATCGAATGGCAATCGATCAGCACGCAACCGCCGAAACGCCGGCGAGTTTCAGCGATCAGCCGGGCGAGTTCCGCATGATAGGGTTTGTAGAGGCGCTCGATGCGATCGAGCGCATCCGCGTACGAAAGCTTGTCGCGATAAATTTCTTCGCCGCTGGTAACCACCCGGGCGACGGTACCGAGCCCGGCCTTGACCCGGGGCGAAGTGGTGTTGCAATGGGAAGGCAGGCGATCCTGGAACATCGTCGGATCGAGTTCGAACGCCTCCCGGTTTGGATCGACATAGGCGCGCGGAAAATGGGCGCGCAACAGGGGCGCGCCGAAATGGGGCGCGGCCGCGAATAACTCGTCGAGAAAAGCGTCTTCGGACCGGCGCAGCGTCACCGGATCGAGTCGCGCGGCGGCAATGAAGGCGTCCGGGTAGACACGGCCAGAATGGGGCGAGGCGAATACGAACGGCACCGTCTGGCGCGAGGGGTTAAGCACGTCGAACGGCTCGTCCGCGGGCTCGAGCGGCCGATAGGCATAGACTTCGGAATCGTGGAGGGTGTCGAGGGACAAGCGAGACATTTCCGATTGGGCCCCCTTGTTTACGGGCGGGTGCGGAGGCTTTCAACGTCAAAGGCGGGTCCGGACGGCCGCGCGCCGAATTTTTGGTGCCCTTGCCAAGGTCGCCCACGGCCAGTAAAAGCCGCGACGGATGGGCGGTTAGCTCAGCGGTAGAGCACTACGTTGACATCGTAGGGGCCACTGGTTCGATCCCAGTACCGCCCACCATTCCATCGGGCCCCGCCCGACACAGACAGTTTTCCTATTTAGGGCAAACGGCTCCGTTCGCGTCGGCGCGCGTTGACAGGCCATGCGCTCGTCCCTATTGTCCGCGCCGCCATGAAAATCCGAAACTCCCTCAAAAGCGCCAAGGCCCGCGACAAGGACTGCCGTATTGTCCGCCGCCGTGGCCGCGTCTACGTCATCAATAAGAAGAACCCGCGGATGAAGTCCCGCCAGGGCTGAGCCCGGCGGCGCCCGCGCAGCGTTCGCCCGAGCCGCATGTGCCTGGGCGCGTTCGATTGGGCGTTTTCATCCCCCGATTCCCGGCCTACCATCGACCCCTTCTCTAAGGAAGGGCCGCTTCCCATGCGTATGCCCGAACCTGACCAGTCGGTGATCGCGCGCCGCGCCGAAATCGCGCGCGATTTGCGCGCGATGGTCGGCGACGATGGCGTGATCGACAACGCGGACGCGCTCCGCGCCTACGATTGCGACGGCATGTCTGCCTACCGGCAATTGCCGATGCTGGTCGCGCTGCCGCGTTCGACCGCCGAAGTGGCCCGGGTGCTGCGCTACTGCCACGACCGCAACGTCCGTATCGTGCCGCGCGGCGCGGGCACCGGGCTTTCCGGCGGCGCGTTGCCGCTGGCGGACGCCGTCACCGTCGGGCTCTCGCGCATGAACCGCATTCTCGAGATCGACTTCGCCAACCGCTGCGTGGTGGCGCAGCCGGGCGTGACCAATCTCGGCGTTACCGACGCCGTCCGCCATGCTGGGTTCTATTACGCGCCCGATCCGTCGAGCCAGATCGCCTGCTCGATCGGCGGCAACGTCGCCGAGAATTCGGGCGGGGTGCATTGCCTCAAGTACGGCCTTACCGCCCATAACGTGCTCGGCGTCGAAATGGTGTTGATGGACGGCGAAGTGGTCCGCCTCGGTGGCAAGCACCTGGACGCGAGCGGCCTCGACCTGCTCGGCGTCGTGATCGGGTCCGAAGGTCTGCTCGGCGTCGTCACCGAGATCACGGTGCGCATCCTCAAGTCGCCGGAAACGGCGCGCGCGATGATGATGGGTTTTCCCAGCAACGAATCCGCCGGCGATTGCGTCGGCCGGATCATCGCCGCCGGGATCATCCCGGGCGGAATGGAGATGATGGACCGTCCCGCGATCCGTGCGGCCGAGGAATTCGCCCACGCCGGCTATCCGCTCGATGTCGAATCGCTGCTGATCGTCGAAATCGACGGTCCCGCGATCGAAGTCGAGGATCTGGTGCGGCGGGTCGAGGCGCTCGCCCGCGCGGCGGGCGCGACCACGATCGCCATCAGCCAAAACGAAGCCGAACGCGTGCGCATTTGGGCCGGGCGCAAGGGCGCGTTTCCGGCGATCGGGCGCATCTCGCCCGACTATCTCTGCATGGATGGTACCATCCCCCGGCGCAAGCTGCCGGAGGTGCTGGCCAAGATCGCCGAGCTGTCGCGTCGCCACAACCTCGCCGTCGCCAATGTCTTTCACGCCGGCGACGGCAACTTGCATCCTCTGATCCTGTTCGACGCCAACGTCGGCGACGAATTGGAGCGCGCCGAAAAGTTCGGCGCCGACATCCTGCGCGCGTGCGTCGCGGTAGGCGGCGTGCTGACCGGCGAGCACGGCGTCGGAATCGAAAAGCGCGACCTGATGCCGGAAATGTTCACGGCCGTCGATCTCGAGCAGCAGCACCGCCTCAAGTGCGCGTTCGATCCGTCCGGTTTGCTCAACCCCGGCAAGGTATTTCCGACGCTGCACCGGTGCGCCGATCACGGCATGATGCATGTGCACAAGGGGCAGATGCGGTTTCCCGACCTGCCGAGATTCTGATCGATGATCCAGGTATTCAAGCCGTCGCGGCCGGAGGACCTCGCGCCCGCGCTGGCCGAGGCGAAGGGCGCCTTGGAGGTAACGGGACGGGGCAGCAAGCGCGCGCTCGGCCGCCCCGTGCCGGAAGGGCTCGCGCGCCTCGATCTCTCGGCGCTCGCTGGCGTCACCCTATATGAACCGGAAGAATTGGTGCTGTCGGCGCGCGCCGGGACCCCGGTCGCCGAAGTGCGCGCCCTCCTCGCCGAACGCAACCAGGAACTCGCGTTCGATCCCTCCGATCTCTCCGGTCTCCTCGGCGGCCGGGACGCGGGCAGTCTCGGTGGCGCGATCGCCTGCAACCTGTCGGGTCCCCGGCGGATCAAGGCGGGCGCCGCGCGCGATCACATCCTCGGCTTCGAGGGCGTCAACGGCCGCGGCGAGGCGTTCAAGTCGGGTGGGCGGGTGATGAAGAACGTCACCGGCTTCGATCTCGCCAAACTGATCGCCGGGTCGCACGGCACGCTCGCAGTGATGACTGACATAACGGTCAAGGTGCTGCCCAAGCCGGAAAAAATTCGCACCGTGCTGGTATTCGGGCTAGCGGCGGAAGCTGCCGTGGCCGCCATGCGCGAAGCGCTGACCGGGCCTCACGAGGTCGTGGCGGCGGCCTACGTACCGGCAGGGCTCGTTTCGTCCTCGCGGGCCGAACCGGTGGCACGCGCGGGCGGGTCCGTCACTGCACTTCGCATCGAAGGGCCGGGCCCGTCCGCCGAACACCGCTGCAGCGTGTTGCGCGGACTGCTCGAAGGGCACGGCGCGACCGAGGAACTGCACACGTCAAATTCGGAAACCTTCTGGCGCGAGGTGCGCGACGTATCCTTTCTCGCCGCCGATCCGACGGCGCAGGTGTGGCGGCTTTCGGTAGCGCCGGCGGACGGTGCCCGGATCGCGGGCACTCTCGCCCAGCGCCTTGGTGGACATTTTCTGCTCGACTGGGGTGGGGGATTGGTTTGGCTGGCCCATCCGCCGTTGCCGGATGCCGGGGCCGATATCGTACGCGGCGTAATCCCGCCGGACGGCGGCCACGCGACCCTGATCCGCGCGGACGATCCGGCGCGCGACCGCGTCGAGGTGTTTCAGCCGCGTCCTCCGGCGCTCGCCGAACTCGGCCGGCGGGTCAAGGACGCCTTCGATCCCGACCGCCGCCTCAATCCGGGGCGCATGTACGCGGGCGAGTGACATGCAGACCAGCTTCACTCCCGCGCAGTTGGCCGACGCCGACATCCGCGAAGCGGACGGAATCCTGCGCAAGTGCGTGCATTGCGGGTTCTGCACGGCGACCTGCCCGACCTATGTATTGCTCGGCGACGAATTGGACAGCCCGCGCGGGCGCATCTACCTGATCAAGCACATGCTCGAAACGGACGCGCGCGCGCCGGCGACGCCGGCCCGGCATCTGGATCGTTGCCTCACGTGCCTTTCGTGCATGACGACCTGCCCGTCCGGGGTCAACTACATGCGGCTGGTGGACATCGCGCGCGAACGCATGGCGCGGGGTCTGCGCCGGCCGGCGATGGAGCGCATGCTCCGCACATTGTTGATGCGCCTTTTGCCCAGGCCCGGCGTGTTCCGTCTCGCGCTCCTCGGCGCCGCGCTGGCGCGGCCGTTCAAGGCATTGCTGCCGGGCCGGCTTGGGGTGATGGCGGCAATGGCGCCGAAACGCTTGGCGCCGCCCTCGGCCGTCGACCGGCCGCAGGTTTTCCCGGCCGAGGGTGCGAGGCGCAAGCGCGTCGCCCTGATGACCGGCTGCGCCCAGCAAGTGTTGCGCCCCTCGATCAACGAGGCGACCGTGCGCTTGCTGACCCGGCTCGGCTGCGAAGTGGTGGTGGCCGAAGGCGCCGGCTGCTGCGGCGCGCTTGCCCATCACATCGGCGAAACGGCGGCGGCCGAGGCGGCGGCGCGCGCCAACGTCGCGGCGTGGGAACGGGTGATGGCGGCGGGCGGGCTCGACGCCATCGTCGTCAACGCCTCGGGCTGCGGGACTACGGTCAAGGATTATGCTTTTCTTTTGCGCCACGATCCGGTCTGGGCCGAGCGCGGCGCGCGAATCGCCTCGCTCGCCCGGGACGTGAGCGAGGTGATCGACGATCTCGGCCTGCGCGGGATGCGCCCCACGGACAATCGCCCGCGCGCGCGCGTTATCGCCTACCACGCCGCCTGCTCGCTTCAGCATGGCCAACGGGTGCGCGAGGTCCCGAAGCGGCTGCTTGCCGAGGCCGGTTTCGAGGTGCGCGAGCCGGCCGAGTCGCATCTTTGCTGCGGTTCGGCGGGCGTCTACAATATTCTCCAGGCCGATCTTGCCCTCCGGCTCAAGGAGCGCAAGGCGCAGCGCCTCGCTGCCACCGGCGCTGATGTGGTCGCGACCGGCAACATCGGCTGCTGGTCCCAGTTGCAGGGAGCGAGTTTGATGCCCGTGGTGCATACGGTCGAGTTGCTCGATTGGGCGACGGGAGGTCCGCCGCCGCTGGAAATTTCCCCGTTCGCGGGCGCGTCCGGAGGCGTCGGCTCATGAGCACACCCGCCGCCCGCCTCGACGACGGCTTGCTCGCCGAGCTGCGCGCCATCGCTGGCGACCGCGTTGTCACCAACGCTTCGGTGCGCGAACGCCACGGCCGCGACGAATCCTATCATCCCGGCCACGCGCCCGACGCGGTGGTTTTTCCGCAATCGACCGAGGAGGTGGTCGCCTTGGTACGCGCGTGCGCAGCGCGGAAAGTCCCGATTATTCCGTTCGGGGTCGGTACCTCGCTCGAGGGCCACGTCGCCGCGCTCCAGGGCGGCATGTGTCTCGATCTTTCCCGGATGAACCGGATCATCGCGGTGCGGCCCGAGGACATGGACGCGACCTGCGAAGCGGGCGTGACGCGCAAGCATCTGAACGAATACGTGCGCGACCGCGGTCTGTTCTTCACGGTCGATCCGGGCGCCGACGCGACGCTCGGCGGCATGGCCGCGACCCGGGCCTCGGGCACCAACGCGGTACGCTACGGCACCATGCGCGACAAGGTGCTGTCGCTGGTCGTCGTGCTCGCCGACGGCCGCGTCATCCGCACCAGCCGTCGGGCGCGCAAGTCGGCGGCCGGGTACGATCTCACCCACCTCTTCGTCGGCTCGGAAGGGACGCTCGGCGTCATCACCGAGCTGACGGTGCGCCTGAACGGAATTCCCGAGGCGATCTCGGCTGCCGTCACCGCTTTTCCCGATCTCGCGTCCGCCGTCGACACGGTCATCGCCACGCTGCAATCGGGGGTTCCGGTGGCGCGGATCGAGCTGCTGGACGAAGTGCAGATGAAGGCGCTCAACCGCTACGCCAAGCTTTCCTACCGCGAGGCACCGACTCTGTTCTTCGAATTTCACGGTAGCGACAAAAGCGTGATCGAGCAGGTCGAGACGGTCAAGGCGTTGGCGCGCGACTTCGGCGGGGCCGACTTCCAGTGGGCGGCGCGCCCGGAGGACCGGGCCAAGCTCTGGCAGGCCCGTCACGACGCCCATTACGCCGCCATGGCGCTCAGGCCCGGCGCGCGCGGCATGGCGACCGACGTGTGCGTGCCGATCTCCCGGCTCGCCGAGTGCATTCTGGAAACCCGCGCCGACATCGACCGTTCCGGCTTGGTCGCGCCGATCGTCGGGCATGTCGGCGACGGCAATTTTCACGTCATTTTCGTGATCGATCCCGACGACGCGGACGAAATACGCCGCGCCCAGGCGGTCAACGAACGGATGGTGCTTAGGGCGATCGCCATGGACGGCACCTGCACCGGCGAACACGGGGTCGGCTATGGCAAGATCGGGTTCCTGGCCGCCGAACACGGCGAGGCGCTAGGCGCGATGCGCGCGATCAAGCGCGCCCTCGACCCGGGCGGGATCATGAATCCCGGTAAAATCCTGGCGCCCTGAGGCGGCCTCTCCCTTGACCCGGCTTAGGTTTTACGGATAGGTGGTTTTCCAGACCGAATCCGCCTTTTTCAGCCGTCCGGACACACCCGATGATCGAAGAACAAATCGCCCGGTTCATGAACGAATACGGCGATTGGTTTTACATCGGCATATTCGTCTGGACGTTCTTCGAAGGCGAAACCATCGTCATCTTCGGCGGCTACGCCGCCCATCACGGCATCGTCGATCCGTTCAAGCTCCTGTTCGTGGCCTGGTTCGGCAGTTTCCTCGGCGATCAGGTTTGGTTCTTCCTCGGGCGGCGCTACGGCGAGGCGCTGATGGAGCGCTTTCCCAAATGGCGACCGAAGGTCGAGATCGCGCTCGATCTTCTCTATGAATTCAAGACGGCATTCATCCTGTCGTTCCGGTTCATCTACGGGGTCCGCAACGTCAGCTCCTTCGCGGTGGGCTTGTCGGAAATCAGTTGGCTGCGCTTCAGTATCACCAATTTCATCGCCGCCGGGGTATGGGCGTCGAGCTTCGTCGCCGCCGGCTATTTCTTCAGCCAGGTATCCGAGGCGGCGCTCGGCAAGGGCGCGAAGATCTTCGGCTTCGGTGCGTTGCTGGTATTCATCATGGTGGTGTGGCTGCTGTTACGTCGGGTGAAGGCGCGCGTCGCCGCCCACGCCCGCGCGCACCCGCACCCGCCGCTGCCCGGGCGCGGCCATGCGTACGCCCGCACCGACGCGGCGCCCAATCCCGACCTCAAGGACAAAATGCCTTGATCATGAGTTCCGGCGAGACCCGTGCGTTTCTCCGCCGGTTGTTCGACGCGGCGGTCGCGGCGGCCGATCCCATGCGGTGCGTGCCGCCGCACCTGCCGGTCCCGCCCAAGGGACGCACGCTCGTGCTCGGGGCGGGCAAGGGGTCGGCGGCGATGGCCAAGGCGGTCGAGGATCATTGGTCGGGAGAGCTCTCCGGCCTGATCGTCACCCGTTACGGTTCGGGCGTGCCGTGCCGCAGGATCGAGGTCGTCGAGGCCGCGCACCCGGTGCCCGACGCCAAGGGGCGCGAAACGGCAAGGCGGATTCTCGACCTCGCCCGGACCGCGCGGCCCGACGATCTGGTGCTGTGCCTGATTTCGGGCGGCGGCTCGGCGCTGCTCGCGCTGCCGGCCGAGGGCGTGAGCCTAGAGGACAAGCAGGCGGTCAACCGCGCGCTGCTCGCCTGCGGCGCGACGATTTCGGAAATGAACTGCGTGCGCAAGCACCTCTCGGCAATCAAGGGCGGCAGGCTCGCGGCGGCGGCCGCGCCGGCGCGGGTCGTGACGCTGCTGATTTCCGACGTTCCCGGCGACGATCCGGCGACCATCGCGTCCGGGCCGACGGTTCCCGATCCGACCACCTTCGCCGACGCTCGCGCCGTGTTCGCCAAGTACGGCATCGAGCCGCCGGAGGCGGTGCGGCGGCGGTTCGAAGCCGCTGGCGATGAGACGCCGAAGCCGGGCGACCCCCGCCTCGCCAACACCGAAACGCGCCTGATCGCCCGGCCGCTTGCCAGCCTCGAAGCTGCGGCCGAAACCGCGCGCGCGGCCGGCGTCGCGCCGGTCATCCTCGGCGACGCGATCGAGGGCGAGGCGCGCGAGGTCGCGACGGTGATGGCCGGGATCGCGCGTTCAGCCCGCCGCCACGGCCACCCCGCCCCGCCGCCGGTGGTGCTGCTGTCGGGCGGCGAAACCACGGTCACCGTGCGCGGCCGGGGACGGGGCGGACGCAACGCGGAATTTCTGCTCGCGCTCGCGCTCGCGCTGCAGGGCGAGGACGGCATTTCCGCCATCGCTGGCGACACCGACGGCATCGACGGCAGCGAGGACAACGCCGGCGCGATGATCGACCCCTCGACGCTGGTCCGCGCCGCCGCAAAAAATATGGACGCCAAGGCCCGGCTTGCCGACAACGACGCCTACACCCTCTTTGCCGGGCTCGGCGATCTGGTGGTGACCGGGCCGACGCTCACCAACGTCAACGATTTCCGCGCGATTGTCGTGCGGCCGTGACGCCCGCGTCGCGCGTTACATGTGCAAAACGCCGAGCCGGCGCAGCAGCCATTTTTCCGCCTCGACCGTGAAGAACATCACCGTCGCGAGAGCGGCGATCGACAGCCACGACCGCGCGTCGAGCGCGGTGGTCTGAAAGGCCTGCTGCAACGGGGGAACATAGGTAAAGAGAATCTGCAGGACGATCAAAATCGAGCTCGACCAGAAGGCGGCCGGATTGCCGTACATCATGCCGGAATTCAATGCCGGAGCGGAGAAACTGCGCGTGGTGAACAGATAGACCAGTTCGCAGAACACCAGCATGTTGACTGCGGCGGTGCGCGCGGTCTCCAGCGCATGCCCACGCGCCAGTTCCCAGTAAAAAACGGCGAACGTCAACGCCGTCATCAGCACGCCGACGAAGACGATGCGCGCGAACAACACCCGGGTAATAAGCGGCTCGGCCGGCGGCCGGGGCGGGCGGTGCATGACCCCGGCTTCCGCCGGCTCGAACGCCAACGCCAGCGCCAGCGTCACCGTGGTCACCGTGTTGACCCAAAGAATCTGGCCGGGGGTGACGGGCAGCGCCATGCCGGCGAAGACCGCGATCAGAATGACGCCGCATTGCCCGCCGTTGGTGGGCAGGATGAAGAGGAGCGATTTCTTGATGTTGTCGAAGATCCGGCGGCCCTCGCGCACCGCCTCGGCGATGGTCGCGAAATTGTCGTCGGTCAGCACCAGGTCGGCGGCTTCCTTGGCGGCGTCGGTGCCTTTCTGGCCCATGGCGACGCCGATGTCGGCTGCCTTCAGCGCGGGTGCGTCGTTGACGCCATCGCCGGTCATGGCCGTGAATTGGCCCTCGGCCTGCAGGGCGGCGACCAGACGCAGTTTGTGTTCGGGACTCGCCCGCGCGATCACGTCGGTTTCGCGAACCCGACGCTGAAGCTGGGCATCGTCGAGAGCCTCCACCTCCCGGCCGGTGAGCGGGCGATCGGCGGCCAAACCGAGTTCCCGGCCGATGGCGGCGGCCGTGACGGCGTGATCGCCGGTGATCATCTTGACGCGAATGCCCGCGCTTCGGCAGTCGGCCACGGCCGCGATCGCCTCGGGTCGCGGCGGGTCCATAATGCCGACCAGCCCGAGCAGCGCGAAGCGGGGGGCGATATCGGCCATGGATAGGCTCGCGGTACCGGCCGGCATGTCGGCGCGGGCGAGCGCCAGCACGCGTTGCCCGTCGCGTGCGGCTTCATCGACGCGCGCTTCCCACACGGCGCGGTCGAGGTCGCACCCCAGAAAATCCCGCACGCACAGGTCGAGGACTCGCTCCGGCGCGCCCTTGAGCAGAACGAAGGAGCGACCCGCGTGGTCGTGGTGCAGGGTGGCCATGAACCGGTGTTCGGATTCGAACGGAATTTCGTCCAGCCTCGGCATGGCGACGGTTTCCGCGCGCAACTCCAATCCCGCCTTGAGCGCGAGCGTCAGCAAGGCGCCCTCGGTCGGATCGCCGGCGAGCATCCAGCCGGCGGTTTCGTCGCGGCGCAACCGCGCGTCGTTGCAGAGGAGCGCGCAGCGGGCGAGCGCCAACAGTGTCTCATCCTTTTGCGGATCGAGGATTCCGTTGGCGAGATGGAAACCGCCGTTGGGCGCGTAGCCGGCGCCGCTGACCTCGACCGTGCGGCCGGGCAGGAACACGCGCACCGCGGTCATTTCGTTGCGGGTCAGCGTGCCGGTCTTGTCGGAGCAGATAACCGAGACCGATCCGAGCGTTTCCACCGCCGGCAGGCGACGGACGATGGTCCGTTGTTGCGCCATGACACGGGTGCCGATGGCGAGTGTGATGGTGACGATGGCGGGCAATCCCTCGGGGATCGCTGCAACTGCAAGACTGACCACGGCGAGAAAGATGTCTAGCACCGGCATGCCGGCGATGTAATGACCGTAAAGAAACGTAATCAGACTCACGGCTAGGATGAACAAGGTGATCTGGCGGGCGAACTGATCGAGGCGCCGGGTGAGCGGCGTCGCCAGGGATTCGACGCCCGCCACCAGTGCGCCGATACGGCCGATTTCGGTCGCCGGACCGGTCGCCACCACTATGCCGCGCGCTTGGCCGAAGGTGACGAGGGTGCCGGAATAGGCCATCGAAACGCGGTCCGCGAGTTCGGCGGTCTCGTCCACCGCCCCCACGCCCTTGGCGCCCGGCGCGGATTCGCCGGTGAGTGCCGATTCGTCGATCTGCAAGTTCTTGGCGCGCAGCAAGCGCAAATCCGCCGGCACGCGCGCGCCGGATTCGAGCAGCACGATGTCGCCCGGCACCACCTCGCGCGCGTCGATGTCGCGCCGTTCGCCCTGGCGCACCACGTTGGCGCGGCTGGCCAGCATGGCGCGCACCGCCTCCAGCGCCCGCTCGGCCTTGCCTTCCTGCACGAAGCCGATGATGGCGTTGATGATCACCACAGCCATGATCACGGTGGCGTCGATATAATCCTCCAGCGCATAGGTGACGGCCGCCGCGGCGAGCAGCACGTAGATCAACGGATTGTGAAACTGCAGCAGGAAGCGGACGACGGGGCCCCG
>Ga0194127_10002979_pt1 | contig 22214 bp, 20 predicted proteins | sample TA2KigC100mmetaG_FD_148624 | JGI IMG/M metagenome (GOLD analysis project Ga0194127, IMG submission 148624) | Freshwater microbial communities from Lake Tanganyika, Tanzania - TA2015036 Kigoma Deep Cast 100m | ecosystem: Environmental > Aquatic > Freshwater > Lake | place: Tanzania: Lake...
ATCCTTCTCCTGGCGCTGGAAGCCGTATTGGTTCTGGAAAATGATGCGCAAAGCCGAACCGTCCCAATTACAGCCTTTTTCAAGGGATACAAACAACCCGACAAAATACCATCAGAAATTTTGACAGATATTTTAATACCAGAGTCCCCGCCAAATACGAAAATTAATTTTGAAAAGGTTTCCAAACGGAAATATCTGGATGTTGCGTCGGTTAACAGTGCAATGAAAATTCGCAGTGAAGATGGCATCATTCGTGAGATTGGTCTGTCAATGGGGGGTGTTGCTCCGGTCCCCCTGTTTTTAAAGGCAACCTCTCACTATTTCATCGGTAAACAAGTTTGCCGAGACGTAGTTGAAGGCGCTTTTCCCATTATTCAGCAAGAAATTTGTCCAATCAGCGATATCAGAGGTAGCGTGGATTACAAAAGGCTTTTGGCCCGTCAACTCATCATTGCTCATTTTACAAAACTTTTTCCGGAAAGAGTAGCGGTGAGGGATTTTTATGAAACATATTGACGCTGTCTCCCACACACGGGGTGAATCTCAATACGTGGACGATATGCCGCAGCCTTCAGAGATGTTGTTCGCCGCCGTATTTTCTTCTCCGGTAATGCATGGGAAAATCATGGCGCTCCATGTTCAAGACGCATGTTCAATGGATGGAATTGTTGCGGTACTGACTTCAAAGGATATTCCCGGCGAAAATCAAATAGGACCGATTATTCAGGATGAAGAACTGCTTGCCAGCGCGGAGGTTTGTTATGTGGGACAACCGGTGGCATTGGTAATAGGAACGAGTCCTGAAATTGCCAGAAAAGGCGTCAGAAAGATTACCCTAGACATCGAACAACTTCCTGCTATTACCGATCCGAAAGAGGCGTTTTCGAAAGGGAACATCATCGGTTCACCCAGAACCTTTATTCTCGGCGATGTAGAAGCAGCCTGGAAAAAATGCGATCTCGTTTTAGAGGGTGTTTGTGATATTGGAGGACAGGAACACGTTTACCTGGAAACGCAGCGGGCGCGTGCAATTCCGCTTGAAGAAAACAATCTCTGCATTTATTCCGCTACGCAGGGTCCGTCTGCAGTACAGAGGCATGCGGCAAAGGTATTAGGATTGCCGGCTCACAACATCGAGGTTGATGTGAAACGATTGGGAGGGGGTTTTGGCGGTAAGGAGGATCAGGCAACACCATGGGCTTGCATGGCGGCGCTTGCAGCATGGCATACCAAAAAACCGGTAGAACTGGTGCTTGGGCGAGCGGATGATATCAAAATGACAGGGAAGCGTCACCCGTATAAATCAGATTTCAAAATTGGCGTGACCAAAGAAGGTAAAATACTGGCATATGAGGCAAGCCATTACCAGAATTCAGGCGCTACAGCGGATTTATCACCTGCTGTTTTGGAACGGACGCTGTTTCACGGCACGAATAGTTATTTTATACCGAATGTGAAAATTTTTGGCGTCTGTTGCCGCACCAATCTGCCATCGAATACCGCTTTTCGCGGCTTCGGCGCTCCACAGGGAATGTTTGTCATTGAAAGCGCTATTGCAAAAGTTGCAGAGAAACTGGGTATTCCCCGCGAAGCAATTCAAACTAAAAATCTGCTTAAGGAAAACGATCTGTTCCCCTATGGACAACGAGTCAGAAACTGCAGGAGTCTGTTGACATGGAATAAAGCAGTGGAAAAATACAAACTGAGTGAAATTCGTAAAAGGGCGGAGAACTATAACAAAACTCACTTTGAGATAAAAAAAGGTATAGCAGTGATGCCCATTTGCTTTGGCATCTCATTTACCACGACCTATATGAATCAGGCGAGCGCATTAGTCCATGTATACACAGACGGCAGCGTAAGTGTTTCTACCGGTGGAGTGGAGATGGGACAAGGATTAAAATCAAATATTGCGAGTATCGCCGCAAAAGGGTTCGGAATAAGGGACACTCGCATTAAGATTGAAAGTACCAATACCACCCGGGTTGCCAATATGTCGCCCAGCGCTGCCAGCGCTACCACTGTTTTAAATGGAAATGCCGCATTGATAGCGATTGGACAGGTGCTGGATCGTTTAAAATCCATGGTTGCCAAAGAACTTGGTGTTCAGGAGAAAGGAAGAATCACCGTCGTCAACGAAAAGGTTCTCTGCGATGGACGTGAAACAGACTGGACGTGGGATCGGCTGGTGCAAACTGCGCACCTGAATCGCATCGATCTTTCCGCTCACGGGTTCTTTGCGACGCCTGAAATATATTTTGATAAGATAAAGGAAAAGGGGCATCCGTTTGCCTATCATATTTTCGGGACAGCAATTATTGAGGTAACGCTGGATTGTTTGCGAGGTGCGTATGATATTGATTCTGTCAAGATCGTGCACGATTTGGGCAGACCACTGAGTGAACTTGTGGACAGAGGCCAAATTGAAGGCGGCCTGGCTCAGGGATTAGGGTGGATGACTATTGAAGACCTGAGTTTTAATGAAAAGGGGCAATTGCTTTCAGGCGCGCTGGCAACTTACAAGGTTCCCGATGTGTATTTTATGCCCGACGATATAGAGTTAACGTTCCTGGAAGATGAAGGAAATACTTTGGGACCTTATGGGAACAAGGCAGTTGGTGAGCCGCCTTTCATGTATGGAATTGGTGTATTCTTTGCGATCCGATGCGCCATGCGCGCCTTCAGGCCGCAAAAAGAATTTGCCCTTGCCTCGCCATTAACACCTGAACGTGTTTTATTGCAGCTCTATGCTGAGTAGGAGACCATGAAAGAAGTTATCGATGAAGCGCTCCGGTTGATGGAAAAAGGTGAACCTTGCGTAATGGCAACTGTTATCCATACAAAAGGGTCTACGCCGCAAAAGGCAGGCGCAAAATTATTAATTCGCAAGGATGGAAGCTGTGCCGGCACTCTTGGCGGCGGGTGCGTTGAGGGAGAAATCTGGTCGTTGGCCAAACAGCTATTACGTGTACAAGGGGACCCGTTATGCCGCAAATATGATTTGAACGAAGAGTTTGCTGCGAGGGATGGACTGGTCTGTGGCGGCGCCATATTTTTCTTTATTGATCCTATCGTGAGTCCCGGTAATTTTAAATCATTTGCATCGGAAATTGTACGGGCGTATCGGGGGGAACTGGCTGTAGCGCTGGCTACTGTGGTGAACTCCCCCACGGGAAGACCCAAATTAGGATCCAAATTGCTCATTCGGGAAGATGGCGCTGTTCAAGGAAGTTTTGATAGCAGTAAGCTGGAGACAGAAACTATTGCCATAGGGAAAACACTGGCAATTCACGGGGGAAACAGATATTTCAAGACCATAGACGATACAGAAATATTTGTGGAGGGTTTTACTTCTCCACCCACACTGGTTTTAATAGGCGGCGGCCATGTAAACAGGGCAGTTTCGAGATTGGCTTCGTTACTGGGATTTCGTATGTATGTTGTTGATGACCGCCTTGAATTCGCTAATAAAGAACGTTTTCCGGAAGCGGAAACCATAGTAATTTCCGATTACAGCAGAAGTCTCGGAAAAGTGCCTGTCAATTCCAATACCTACATTGTTGTGGCCACACGTGGTCACCGGTATGATGATTTAGCGTTGGCAGCAGCCATCCGGACCCCAGCCCGCTACATAGGACTATTGGGGAGCAAGCGGAAAACGCTTGAGATTTATAAAAACCTTTTAAAGGGAAAGTCACCGCTGGAACGCTTACAGGAAATGCATGCCCCGATAGGTCTGAATATCGGCGCTATTACACCGGAAGAAATAGCAGTCAGCATCATGGCAGAAATCATCATGGTGCGCAACGGAGGCAATGGAACTCCCATGAAAATGAACATAGCAAATCTAAATACCATTTCGTACTGAACAACTTATACCGCAGATTATTTGCATCGGATAATCGTTGACTTTGGTATTTAAGATTGTAAAATAACCGAAATATATTCTAGGGTTACTGAATAATTCCAAAGGTATAAGTGATATGACGAAAAGTAAAGTCGTTACCATACAAAGACACATTGTTGAACAAGAAAGACATTTCCCAAAGGCCACCGGGGATTTTACAGGACTTCTTTGGGATCTGACCATTGCTGCAAAGACCATCTCACGTGAAGTAAACAAGGCAGGTCTTGCGGATATTCTGGGTCTTACCGGTGAACAAAACGTCAGCGGTGATGAAGTAAAAAAGCTCGATACCTATGCCAATGAACGAATCTATAAGGCAATGGACCACGGCGGTCATCTCTGCATCATGGCTTCCGAAGAAAGCGAAGACATCATCCCTATACCCGATGAATTCCCCAAGGGTAAGTATGTCCTTCTTTTTGATCCTTTAGACGGTTCGTCTAATATCGACGCAAATGTTAGTGTTGGCACCATATTTTCTATTCACAAAAGAAAAACAACCGGGAAAGAAGCTACAATCGAAGATTGCCTGAGAAAAGGAACGGAGCAGGTTGCGGCAGGATATATTGTCTATGGCTCCAGTACCATGATGGTCTACACTACAGGACTAGGCGTACATGGTTTTACGTTAGACCCAAGTATAGGAGAGTTTTTACTGTCACATGAAAATATCAAAATTCCTTCCAAGGGCAAGATATACAGTATTAACGAAGGAAACGCAAACACGTGGGACGAAGGGACAAAAAAATACATTGCGTATCTTAAAGAAAGCGACTCCACAACGGGGAGGCCATACTCGCTGAGATACATTGGGTCATTGGTAGCGGATTTCCATAGAAACCTGTTGTACGGCGGTATCTTCCTGTATCCCGCCGATTATAAAGACCCCAAAAAACCAAAGGCCAAACTACGCCTGCTGTATGAAGCAGCCCCGCTCGCCTTCGTCATCGAGCAGGCTGGCGGTTTGGCATCCACAGGGAAGGAACGTATCATGGACATCCAGGCTACGGAACTCCATCAAAAGGTGCCGCTCATCATCGGCAGCAGAGAAGATGTATTAACGTATGAGAAGTTTTTTAACCAAAAGTAAAAAGGAGATAACAACTCATGTTGTATTCTACCAAAGCAGATTTGTTAAACGACCTTAAGGACACGCTCGATGTCCAAAAAAATGGGACAATAAAAATAATCAATAATGATGCGTTAAGAAATAACAAAATCGATACCCTCATTTACAATGCCGTCTTTAATAAAGAGGCTGCAATAAAGAATATATCACGATGGCTAATTCGCAGCTGCGGGAATCAACTCGGTATCGTTTCGTCGTCCATTCAATCGCTCTACGAAGCCATGGGCAAAAAACAGTTCCAGGGGTTTACCGTACCTGCCATCAACATCCGCGGCTTGACGTACGACGTAGCACGCTCCATATTCAGGGCTGCAAAAAAGAACCATGTGGGCGCTTTTATCTTCGAAATCGCAAGGTCAGAGATCGGTTATACCGACCAGAGGCCCGTAGAATATGCATCGGCAATCCTCGCAGCCGCTATCAAGGAAGGGCATGAAGGTCCGGTATTTATTCAGGGAGACCATTTTCAGATTAACGCAAAATATTACGAAAAAGACAAAGACGCAGAAGTCAATAAAGTCAGGGGTCTTATCAAAGAGGCCATAGAGGCGGGTTTTTATAATATAGACATTGACACCTCGACCCTTGTTGACTTAAGCAAGCCAAACCTTACAGAACAACAGCGTCGTAATTTTGAGTTTGCGGCTGAATTTACTGCTTACATTCGGACATTGGAACCGAAAGGCATCACCGTATCTGTCGGCGGAGAAATAGGAGAGGTAGGAAAAAAGAACAGCACCATCGAAGAGTTAAAGGCATTCATGGATGGTTTTAATAGCACTCTGGCTTCTAAGGGCAAGGGATTAAAAGGAATAAGTAAAATCAGCGTGCAAACCGGCACCTCGCATGGAGGTGTACCACTGCCCGATGGAACGGTTGCCAAGGTAAAATTAGACTTTGATACCCTGAGAAATTTATCGAGGGTCGCCATTGATGAATATAGCCTCAGCGGCGCGGTACAGCACGGCGCTTCCACGCTCCCTGCCGATGCCTTTGATAAGTTCCCGGAAACATGCACTTCGGAGGTACATCTTGCCACGGAATTTCAAAACATGATTTATGAAAGCAGTGTTTTCCCAAAAGATTTTAAAAATGAAATCTACGAATTTTTGAGGGGAAAATATGCATCCGACCGTAAAGAAGGCGAAACAGAGGAACAGTTTATTTATAAAATAAGAAAAAACGGGTTTGGTCTATTTAAAGAACGATTCTGGAATCTTCCTTCCGATGTAAAGAATAAGATTGGTGAAGAACTCGAAGCCAAGTTCGATTTCCTTTTCAAGAAATTAAACATCATCCATTCAAAGGAAATAATAAAAAAGACAATTAAACCTGTAGAGACACAACTACCTACTCCTCCAGACTTTCCGTAAATGTTTCTGATTAATTGCTTGACATAAACTAATCAATTTGCTAGCTTGCTACTACTATTAGAGTAATTAATACTACTGTGTATTGCTACTCTGTGAAATTTTGCAGAATTTTAGAAAGGAGGCAACGTATGTTTAGCAAATATTTTAATCGCACTCCGTTGGTTGCGTTTTTTTTATTCATTATGGTGTGTCTGGTGGTAAATCACCGCACCACTTATGGACAGACTCCAACACCAACTCCGGCTGCAACGGGTGTAATCATAGGTAATGTCGTAGATGCGGTGAGTTTGGCCGGCATTGCCGATGCTACGGTATCAACCGATCCGGGTGGATATTTAACCACTACGGGTCCGGATGGTAGTTTTGTATTAGAAGTACCTGCCGGAAATTACACACTAATAGCATCAGCAGCAGGTTATACTCCATCCCCTCAGCCCGTAACGGTAGAGGCAGGCGCAGCGGTTCAAGTTGTTTTCTTATTACAACCGGAAACCGCACCAAGTGGGGCTTCCGTCTTTGGATTTGTAACCGATCCTGATGAAAACGAGCTGGAAGGGGTTACAGTAACCATTGACGGAGCTAATTATTCAGGTCAAACCTGGACAGACGCAGATGGCTTTTTCCAATTCGATAATGTCCCGGCAGGTGATTATACACTTACGTTCGAGTTCGAAGGTTACCAAATCCAGACTCAGAGTATAAGCATTGCAGAAGGACAAACAGAGGCGGATCTTGATGTAATTATCATGGAACCCATAGTAATCGCTTCAATATCCGGCAGTGTTGTAAACATCAATGGTGAACCACTTGAATCAGTAAAGGTAAAGATCAGAGGAATAAAAACACTGTTTACCGATGTAGTTTTCACCGATGCAGATGGTTTCTTTGAATTCACTGATCTGGAAGAAGATACTTATGTAATCATTGCAAATAAAAGAGGTTACAGGAGAAACAAACAGAAGGTAAAACTGGGAGAAGGACAACAGGAAGAACTTGAAATTGTATTGAAAAAGGCGAAATAAATCTTTACAAGCTCATAATTTTGCAGTATGAGATTTAAGGCAATCCTCCCTCTAACCATTATCCGGAAAGAGGGAGGATTTTTTTCAGGTGCTTTAACAAAAATATTCCCGTAACATTTTACGAGAGATTTTTAAATCTTTCCCTAACCTCCAGCATCCTTCCACAGGTCATCTTTCCCTCCGGACACTTGTCGTTCACACAACCAGGCCCTGCATCTTTGAAAATATGCGGAGAAACCTGTTTGACCAGTTGAAGCATCTCCGTCGCCATAGCCCTTATCTCCCACTGTGCCCGGTTACAGCAACGCACACGAAAGAAGTGCATCAATTCACGGGCATTCATGGTAATAATAATCTTCGTTTCTGCAGCGTTAGGCAGTAAAAAACGGGCATCCTCAAAGGCGCTTTCTCCCTTATTTCCAAGCATCTCTACCAGCTCATCGTACCATTTCTGAATGGTCTCCATCTTTTCAATAAACCACTGTTTTCCCCCTATTTTCTCTATACTGGGTGGAACAATAAAATGAAACCCGCCGCGCTTTTTACTCTGTTGCCCCACATATCTTTGACTCTGTTGTGAATATGAAGCCAACCGGTGTCTTACAATCTGATGAGAGCAGGCACGGGAGATACCTTCAATACCAAAAGTAAAGGTAACGTGTTCAACAGGCGAGAGGTGTCGCATATCGGTCAATTTCTCGATAAAACTTGCAAGATCACGATTCTTTACCTGTTTTTTAAGATCATCGACAGAAGCCGGGCTATAGCACAGTCTTGCAGCCTGGGCTACTATTTCTTCCGGGTCTGGCGTGTATCGTAACAGTATTACATGTAATTTAGATTCAGTCATTAAAATTCAATGCCTTTTTGGGCCTTGACGCCTTTTTTGTAATGATGTTTAATTTCATGCATTTCAGTTACCATATCAGCCAACTCAATAATCCTGTCATTCGCATTACGCCCTGTAAGGATTATATGTAATCTTTTCGGTCTTTCCTTTAATACCGAAATCACGTCCTCAACGTTTAAGAGACCATAATCAATCATATTATTTATCTCATCCAGGATAATCGTATCGTATAAATCAGAAAAAATCTCCTGTTTCGCATAATCCCAGGATATTCGTGCATTTTCAATAGTTTCCCCGGACTGCTCACTTTTCTGCGTTTTGACAAATCCCTGCCCTAACTGGACGATCTTGAAATTTGGTTCTAACTTTTTTACTGCACACAGTTCGCCCGTAAGCCACGTACCCTTGATAAACTGGAGCATAAGCACCTTCATGCCATGCCCGACCGCCCGAAGCCCAAGCCCCAGAGCTGCCGTGGTCTTGCCCTTTCCGTTACCGGTATTTACTATGATAAGACCATTTCTCATACAGAACCCTTCTAAAAAACCAGGATACATTTACTAGAATATGAGAAAAGATTATATTAATCAAGCGTTAAAGTCAAGAATATTGGAGTAAGTTTATCATGTTTGATTCCCAAAATAAGTTGACAAATAATCATTTAATACGTAATATCGCTTCGTTATTATGGAACGTTTGCAGATTTTTTCATGTTTAGGAACTAAGTGTATTTAAAGAAAGGGGTTTGTTATGTCAGAAATTAAAGAATGCGACCTGCCGGGTATAGGGAAAAAATTTACCTTAGAGTTGGACTCGGGTGACAAATTGGTCGTGGTAATTCATTTTTCAGGAGAACGGGAGGTCTTTAAATTCATGAAAGGCAGCGACGAGCCGGGTTCTGTAACGACACTCTCCGATGAAGAAGCGCGTCAAATTGGCTCTATACTATCCGGCACATACTTCCAGCCGGTACTCGAAGACGAGCAAAAATTGATGATGAAGAATGTAACTATGGAATGGATTAAGATTACAGACGATTCAACACTGGCCAACAAAAAGATCGAAGAATTGAACATCAGAAAAATGACCGGCGCTTCTATTACCACGATTATCCGAGGCGAAACGGTAATCCCCAACCCGCGCGCCGGTGAAATTATTAAACCCCATGATACCATTATCATTATAGGGAACAACGACCAGATTAATAAATTTATATCCACCTTTGAAATTAAACAACGTATAGAAAATGATCGTCAATGAAAGCGTATTATCGTTAGGTATTTCCCTCCTTGCCTTATTTATTGCCGGCTTGCTGGCTACCAGGATTAATCAATCCCTGACTGCCGTATTTATCGTGGTAGGAATGATTCTCCAGAATTTTTTCCCCGTTACCATTATTACAGAATTCATCGCCACACTCGGTATTATTTTCATGTTGTTTATGTTCGGCCTTGAATTTTCGGTCGGCAGTTTGGTCAATAACCAGCGGAAAATATTCTTCAGCGGAATTTATGACCTGATATTTAACTTTCCACTCGGACTGCTTATAGGCTGGTTATTGGGATACGACCTGATACAATCACTTTTACTTGCAGGTATTATTTATGTAACCAGTTCTGTAATTGTAGCCAAATCTATTATTGATTTGAAACGCTCGGCAAACCCGGAGACTGAATATATCCTTAATGTCCTGATTTTTGAGGATATGTTTATTGCAACATTCCTTGCATTCATCGTTGGTATCTCTAACTACGGCCAAATAGACGCAAAGGGCATTTTTATAGTCATCTTAAAGACATCAGCCTTTTTTGCATTCTTTATTGTGCTTGCCAAAACTTCAAAAAAATTTGTAAATAAAATCATTGATATCGAACATACGGAATTATTTGTAATTTTGATCCTTTCGATTATTGTGATCTCGGCAGGCGCTGCGTCCTATGTAGGACTTTCTGAAGCTATCGGGGCATTTCTTGCAGGGCTTTTATTATCAGAAACAAAGCAAAGACACCGAATTTCAGAGGCAATAAAGCCCTTTCAACAATTCTCCACGGCAATTTTCTTCGTAGCATTTGGAATGTCAATTGATTACAAACATATCGGGGGCATGATTCCCGTTGGAATATTTATATTCATAATCTCTTCTTTTAGCAAGGTTTATGGGGGGTATTTCATTGGGGGGAAATATGCATTAAGCAAAAGGGCCGGGCTCAGACTTGGTTTGAGTCTGATTCCCAGGGGAGAGTTTTCAATTATCCTGGCAGGCGCCATTTCTATGAATTCAAGCGTGCCCTATCCCATCAAATCTCTTACCGGTGTTTATGTATTACTCAGCGCCATTATCGGCAGCATCGTAATGAAAGAATCGGACTGGTTTATCAAATGGTTTATTGAAAGGAAAGACACAGAATTTAAACAAACGAAAAAGCCTTTACAAGGTCAACTTCTCTGATACCGAAGATATGAGTCCGTCAATCTCCTAAAGGCTTATCTCAGGATTCTCTTGCCCATCTTGCGCCTTACCGACATGAGAAGCTCCCTCATCATCAGCCACTTGTCTTCCAGCGCCCACATGTGAAAAGGCAGCACACATCCGCATCGCAGACAATCGGCCTGTGGACCCATCATGCACGGTTTTTTAATTTGCCCCTGCGGATCGAGACAAAAAGACACCTCCTTAAAAACACAATTTCTCGTAACCTCTTTACATCTATCAGACTTCATAAGTTTCAGAACGTGACTGGGCACACCTATAAAATCACCGTATTTTTCATCTTTTAGTCTCAGCAGCGTATCTAATATTTCATCGCGCAATTCCCAACCGGGCCAAAGATCGTTATTTTTCAACCCTCTTATGGGCGTGTAGATTTGGAATAAGCAGCCCCGAACGCCGACGTCTTTCCATTCTTCAATAAAGTATTCGATGTCCTGGTAATTCATCTTATTGATTACCATAGACACAAGAATTTTTAGTTCAGGCCTGTTGGCGTGTTTTTTTATCTTGTCGTGACAGCCCTTCCCCCGAATGGCATCGTGCATCTCCTTCTTGCCGTCCACCGAGATATAGAAATTAACGTCAGGCCAATGAGGAAGTTCAATGGTACCGTTGGTAGCAACGAGGTTCGACTTGAAATATTTCATGCCTCGCTCTATCAATTCTTTTCTCAGCAGAGGTTCACCGCCGATCCAGGAGCATTGATAAAACGGGAAATCCGTCTCTTTTAAACTCTCGAGTTTCTCTATCCATTCGTCATCGCTGAGTTCGGGATTTTCTTCATAATCATGCGCATAAAAGTAACAATGCTTACAGCGTAAATTGCAACGGTTCGTAATATCAATCGCTCCGATTGCGCCTTTAGGTTTGCCAAAGAGATCGAATCTGGTCAAATCGTACAGCTTAAAGAAAAACTTCGTCCTGTCCTTTCCTATCTTGTCGCAGGAATAATCAAAGAGCTTGTCTCTAAACGTCCGTTTCGGACCGAATTGTTTATTTTCTAACGTGTTAATCATTTTACATCAGAAAAATCGATAGTAAATGTTTTCTGGTCTTTTCCTGTCTTAACGACAATCGTTGTGTTTGCATCAGGATTTACCCTTCCATAGCTAAAGACGCCGACGACACCTTGCCTGTTGTCCTTGTATTTCATGCCAAACTCGGTTTTTTGCGGCAGGATGTTGTTCGTTCCCTGTCTTAGTATAATTTGAACATCTTCCGGCGTTTTAACATTTTCGCCAGGAACACTTACCACGACATTGAAAGTAGTGGATTCCTCTATATCTTTAATATCTTCGGGTGTAAGGGTTTTATCTTTTATAGCCATCATGGCGGAGAAAACGGCGATTCTGATATATTTACTCATAATCAGCCCGCCATCACCCGTGGGATATTCACCAAAGCAGGCCGATTTTACAGTAGCGCTTTCAAAAACGTCTTTTCCTTTATATTGAGCGCCGTACTCATTTGCCTCTTTAATCTGTTCCTGTGTCAGCCGGACCTCAAACGCTTCTGACAGCACAGGTATTCCCAGTATGGCAATACAAGCGACGCCCAAACACCATAAAATGCACTTCATAAAGACTACCTCCGGAAATGATATTTATATCTTACAAAATTATGGCTTAGGCATATTACACATCACATAATTTAAGTTCTCTACCCGTTATCATACTGATTTTTTTCCCGAGGTTTTTCATTTCCTTAAACCCGCCGCGGCTTGAGGATTCGCCCACCTCATCCACCAATATCCTTCTCCCATCAGTTAAATGCAACAACACTGAGTATCTGATATAGTTATTCGGTATAGAATTTCGTACATCTCGTACAACTTCCACATTTTTTAACCTGGAAAATGGGAAACTGTCTTCGTTATCAAAAAAAAGCGTCCTTCTAACCCTTGTTATTACCTGTTCCAGCTTCCCGTCAATAATAATCGTCTTGAAAAAGGAACTCAATACAAGCTTATGTGTAACTTTCTTTTTCAATTCCATCGATTTCATACCTCCTTTTTCAATAACCCCATATACCATTAAATAGATTATTTAAAATTGTCTGACTAAATTGCAGGAAATATATCATATACGATTTCTATAGTCAAAATTATTATTCTGTAATTTTCTCCCATCTATTTACATTAAAAGACCTTAATAAACTGCTACAACGTGAAGTTAAGATAATATACTGAAAGTGAAAAATCAACTTAAATGTCACTGAAAATTAAAATAAGTACAAAAAATAAGCTCCCCATTCAGCGATTAGGATGGGGAGCTTATCGTTAGAACAAAACAACCAATCAGGATATCGTGGTGAAATACATTGACGATTAGGTTTTATATTCTATCTTCGCCTTTTCCAGAAGTTGTCTTATTAATACTTGGGCTTTTTCTTCCATCAGGTTCTGTTTAATAGTCTGTTTCACGTCATCAAATTTAACATCGGTACCCTTTTTTATTTCCGTGACTTTGATAATATGGTACCCGAACGGTGTCTTTACAGGATCACTCACCTGATCCACCTTCAGCGCAAATGCGGCTGCAGCAAAAGGCTCAACCATCTGTCCCTTTCTCTTAAAAAAGCTCAGGTCTCCTCCCTTGTCTTTCGAAGGACAATCGGAATATTGCTTCGCAACTTCGGCAAAATCCTTTCCGGAATCAACTTCTGCCTTTATCTTTTTGATCTTTTCCAATGCCTGCGCAAGTTCTGCATCGGTCTTCATTTGACGGGTATCAACCAGAATATGACTGGCCCTTCTTTCTGTACCATCATAAGCAGCTTTATTCTCGTCAAAATATGCCTTTATTTTCTTGTCATCAATGTCCTTTCCAAGGTTCTTTTCCAGAGAGAGAGAAATAACGATGTCATTTTTCAAATTATCGATGCTGCTTCCGTGTGTCTCTAATACCTGTTCCAGTGTTTGGCCTTCCAAACCTGGATTTGATTTTATATCTTCCCGAACCTTATTCAATTCCTTCTCTATTTCAGCCTGACTTACTTCGATTTTGCTATCTCTAATAAATTGCATAATGAGTTTTTGTGTAATCAAGCCATCGACTATTTGCTTTGTAACGGCTGGAATTTGCTCTTCGGGTATCTGTTTGCCAAACCTGTCAAGCATTTGATTCACATCCTGCTGGCTAATATTCTCGCCATTCACAGTCGCCACAACCTTCTTTGAATCGTCCTCCTGTTTAGCCGGCGCCGCTTCTTCTTTCTTCGGTGCAGCAGCTTCTGTTTTGGATGCCGCTTTAGCGGCTTTTTTTGCCGGTTCAGAAGACTTCTTTGCGTCTTTTTCAGCGGCAAATCCATCCAGATAAATGCACAATATTCCAGCTAATACAATTCCTATCGGCTTAACAGCCTTTCCGATCATTGGTTTCTCCTACTATTAATAAAGTTAATAAATTAATGTAATCGCAAAATTGTAATATATTTAATCCACCATTGTCAAACTACTTTTTATTTTGAATAAGCGCCTTTAGATTTTCCATTCCAATGGATTAGGAAGATTCTTTCATGTATATCATCATATCCATAAATCCCCGCCTGACCATCATCACTGCTATAGCAGCCAATAATAGCGATGCGACCTTTGCAAATGCCTTGGAACCTCCTTCTCCCATCAATCGATATATGAAATTAGACTTCAGAAACACAACCCATACGATGATGAGATTTACCACCAGTGAAGTCACCGTAGGTATGTAGCCATAGGTATCCACCGTTACAATGATTGAGGTTAAAACAGCAGGACCTACAACAAGTGGAATGCCCAAAGGAACGACTCCCATAGTTGGCGTTATCGTCCTCTTTCCTTTCTCTGAGAACAGCAAATCGTTAATGGCAAATACCAGCAGCAAAAGCCCCCCAGCCATTTTAAAATCATATATCTCAATCCCCAGCACGGAAAAAACAAACTTTCCCAGGGCAAGGAAGCCAATACTAACGGAGAGCGCCGTAATAACAGACTGATTTATAATTTTCGTTTTCTGCGGTTTTTCTATCCCGTCCACCAATGACATAAAAATGGGCAAAATTCCTACTACGTCAATTGCTATAAAAAGCGGGATAAAGGCGAGGAGAAAATTATGCCAATGTTCGATGTGTAAGAGTTGTAGTTCTTTCATAATTCTGAATTAGAGCGGTTCATTAATTTTGTGTTTGTTTAATTTATTATAAAGACTGGCGCGTGAAATTTGGAGTATTTTAGCGGCCTTTTCCTTGTCAGCGCCCGTTAATTCCAGCGTATTAATAATTATTTGCCGCTCAACTTGATCTATTAACTCTTGCAGTGGTTTACCGGACAAACCCTGCGGGAAACCCGTTTTTTCCTGATACAAAGGAATATCCTCAGGCTCGATCACCTTCCCCTTACAAAGGATTACCGCACGTTCGATGACGTTCTCCAATTCCCGAATATTCCCCTGCCAGGTATACGACATGAGCTTGTTTAACGCCTCACGAGAAATCCCTTCGACGGTTTTTCTGTTCTTCCTGTTGTGAATGGAAAGGAAATGCGAGGCAAGTAGCGGGATATCGTCCGTACGCTCTCTTAACGGCGGCAGAAAAATACGAATGACATTAAGCCTATAAAAAAGGTCTCTCCGGAATTGACCCTTTTCAACATACCCCTCAAGGTCTGCGTTGGTTGCTGCAATGATACGTACATCTACTTTTATAGGTTTGTCGCCCCCCACGGCCTCAAATTCACTGTCTTGCAGAACCCGAAGTAATTTTGCCTGAACTGCCAGAGAAATATTGCCAATTTCATCTAAGAATATCGTACCATGATCAGCAGTTCTGAAACGACCGATTCTATCTTTTATAGCGCCGGTAAAAGCCCCCTTTTCATGGCCAAAAAGTTCGCTTTCCAGCAATGTCTCCGTCAAGGCTGCACAGTCTACCTTGACGAATGGATAGTTTTTGCGCGCACTGTTATAATGTATAGCCCTTGCTACCAGTTCCTTGCCTGTTCCTGTTTCTCCCTGAATCAAAATGTTGGCTTCTGTATTCGATACGTTGGATATAATCTCAAATATCTTTTTAATCTTTACACTCTCACCGATAATATTACCAAAGGTATACTTTTCACCAAGTTCTGAACGTAGCCGGTCTACCTCTCCTTCGAGGCGCTGCATCTGTAATATCTTTTCGATAACAACAACAAGCTCATCGCGTTTAAATGGCTTGGTGATGTAATCAGATGCGCCAAGCTTCATAGCTTCAACGGCATTTGTTACCGTACCATAACTGGTCATTACTACTACATCCATCTGTGGGTTTTGCTGTTTGATCTTTTTTAAAACCTCTATACCGTCCATATCCGGCATAACCAGGTCGGTAAGCACAATAGAGTAAACCCCATCCATGAACACCTTTTCAATAGCCTCTTTACCGCTGGCAACAACGTCAGATACGTACCCCTTACTCTTCAGGAGTTCCTTACACATCTCCCCCATAGCCAAATCATCATCTACAACTAATATCTTCTTCACAACTCATACCCTTTAAAAAAAACGCTCTTTATATCGGCAACGACACAACGAATCTCGTACCGTTCCCTATTCGACTTTCTAACGTTATTTTACCATTGTGGGCTGAAATAATATTATTACAAATTGATAACCCCAGTCCCGTTCCCTTTCCAGTTTCTTTGGTTGTAAAAAAGGGTTCAAAGACACGCTTTTGGTCTTCACCCGATATGCCGATTCCGTTATCGTCAAAAACAATCTCAACAGACTTTGCTTCCTTATTTAGTCTGGTTTCAATAAATACATCCCCTCCCTGAGGCAGGGCATCTACCGCATTATTGACGAGATTCAAAATTACCTGTTGAATCTGATTCCCATCCACTAACAAGGGAGGCACATCTTCATTGAAGGTTTTATGTAAATTTATTTTGTGAATTTTCAGACGATGTTCAACCAACAACAACGTATTATTAATCAGATGGTGAATATTGCATATTTTCTTTTCACAGGTGGATTTTCTTGAAAAATCCAATAGATTCCGTATCGTCTTTTGACATTTAATTATTTGTTCGGAAATAATTTTAATACGACTTAATAACTTTTCATCGCGAATATCTTCTTCCAACAATTCACAATAACCAGAAATCGTTGTAAGGGGCGTATCCAGCTCGTGAGCAAGACTGGATGCAAGGAGACCAATGGAAGCCATTTTCTCTGCCTGCAGGAGTTTGTTCTGCATAGATTTGAGTTCTTCATAAGCGTGTCTAATCTCACGCACCCGCTTGCCCAATTCCAGTCGTTGTTGTTCCCGATCCTCTTCCAACAACTTCCTTTCTGTAATGTCTCTAAAAATTTCTACGGCATATTCTATGTTCCCCTCTTTATCGACAATTGGAAAAGAAAATCTTTCCAGGTAAAACTTCTTTCCGTCGAGCCCCGTTTCCCATGTAATTGCCTGTTGCGCCTTACCCGTCTCAAAGACCTTACCCGTCACACAACTTTCACAAGGTGAGTTTTCATTCCATAACTCTGCGTAACATTTGCTTCCCAACAACAATTGCCGTTTTTTCCCTGTCCTCCGGCTGGCAGCCTCATTCATAAATATTATTCTAAAGTCCTTATCCACGATGTTAATACAGTCTTGAATGCCATCCAGGGCTGTCTGTAAAAATCTTTCTGATACCTCCATTTCACCTCCGTAAAAAAAATATCACATTTTCTTTTTTGCCATGCGTCAGAAAGTATTTGAAAAATTAATATAGCATAAGTCTTAATATCATCGCAATATATAAATTATTACCGGTAATTTTTTACTTGCTAATAATTTATCGATTATGTAAGATTTTGCTAACATTTTTATGTTCCCCCATAATGCAAATCGCCTTTTTACAAATCTGAAAAGAGATGTCATACACTAAGAAAGCATCACCTGCATTTTATGTTCATTGTATAGGAATTTCGTTTTATTTATTATGATAAAAAACAGCCTTTGGAAACGCATGGTCTTTGGTTATGTTATCATTGCATTGTTCATGCTTGCCATGAGTTTTTATTTAATCTTCCGTCTCAACCATCTCAACAAGGTCACTGATTCTATTATGAAAACTGATATCCCTTCTGTTGAAAATGGAGAAAAACTGGTAGACAGCCTTCTAGAGCAAGTTCGAAACGAAAAAAAATATCTCATTACCAATGACGATGCCTTTTTGGATCTCTTCGACAAGAAGAAAAGAGAATTCCTTGACCGGCTCAAATCCATGGAAGAATCTACGAATGATCGGGAAAAGAAGCTATTTATAAATCAGATAAAAGAATTACACAATAAATATCTTTCTATGGTTTCTAAAGAAATCGTACTGGTGGGTAGCGAGGAGATAATCCCCCCTGACAGCCGTTATGAAGAGGAAATGAAAAAAACACTTGACCAGCTTACCGAATCTATAAATAAGTTAACCCTTGCCTTACAGACAGGATTAATTAGAAAAATAGAACTATTTCAAAAAATTGGATACAAATCTGCAAAAGTATCCCTTATCATCATCTTGTTTGCCGTCCTGTTTGGGGTAATATTCGCTTATTTCTTTACCCGCAGCGTATGCTCTCCCATAAAAATTCTAAAAGATGCTACTGACCATATTGCAGATGGAGATTTAGATTATCGGATTGAAGTTACCGCCAATGATGAAATCGGTACACTGGGAACGGCATTTAATCAAATGTGCAATAAACTCAAGGAAATGGACCAGATGAAATCGGAGTTTGTTTCCAACGTTTCTCATAACCTGAAAACACCTTTAACGGCTATCCGGGAGGCTAATGATCTCCTATTGGAAAAAATAGCCGGTCCTATAACAGAACCACAAATAAAACTCCTTACTATTATAAAGGAAGAGGCGCACCAGCTTACGATGATGATCAACGACCTGTTGGACATCTCGCGGGTAGAGGCAGGATTGATGAGATACAACTTCCAATCCTCCGACATTCATGATGTTATTCGAAAGAGTATGGATGAGATACGCTTTCTTGCGGAGAATAAAAATATCCATATTCAATGTGAAAATGGTGATTCTGTACCAAAAATTTTATTAGACCGCGACAAAATTGCTCAGGTAATGGATAACCTCTTAAGCAATGCCATTAAATTCACCCTACCGGGAGGTACCATCCTGATAAAAGCGAACGTGGTCGAATCCCATGACATCACCCAGTTCTTTAGAGAGCAAAATCGTCTCAATAATGTGCATTCTTTCGTTAAAGTCAGCATATCAGATACGGGGATTGGAATACCTGCTGAATGTCATAAAAAAATATTTGATAAATTTCAACAGGTAAATAACAAAGGAAAAGGCGGCATCAAAGGGACAGGATTGGGACTTTCCATTGCAAGGCATATTGTACTTGACCATGGGGGTGATATTTGGGTAGAAAGTAATATGGGAAAGGGAAGTACATTCTATTTCACCCTTCCCTGCAGTTATGATTATGCTTTGAGTATATAAACGATTTTTAATGATTACATTGAGCATCAGGACAATACCAGATAAAGGATAAAAAAGTGCCTATTACAAACATTAAGAAATACTATTTCTCTTTATTCTTTTTTCCCGTATTTTTTCTCAGTACCGGTTGTGTCTGTACGACACATATAAAAGATTTAACTGCAAAAAACGAAGAAATCAAAACTATCAAACTCGATCTTCAACACAAGGGAAAAATGATCACCGACCTCCTGGACCGTCTTTCTATGAAAGACCAGGAAATAGGAAAACTAACAGATGAAGTTTATACTGCCCAGGAAACAATCGAAGAACTAAAAAGCGATATAGAAAAACTCCGCGAAGTCGACGTACAGATGGAAGAAAAGAAGACAGAAGTTGATAACCGTATTGAAGAAACGATCACAACAAGTTCTCCTGAAGCAACACCACAAATTGATTCAAAAAGTATAGAAGAGCAAAAAACGGAATAATTTTATTAATACATCCAAGCTATGCCAGGCGAAAAAATATTAGTCATAGATGACGACACAAATATCCTGGAAGTGATCCAGATGCGTTTGAAAGCATGGAACTATCACGTCACCATTGCCCGGAATGGCAATGAGGCAAAATCCGCATTATCTACAACTCCTTTCAATCTTGCCATTATTGATTTACGACTGTCCGAAGAAAACGGCATTAAATTAATGGAAGACATTATAAGTAATTATCCGAATCTCCCTGTTATTATCTTAACGGCACATGGAAGCATTGAAAGCGCTGTTGAGGCCATGAGAAGAGGGGCATACAGTTATATCACCAAGCCATTTAATAACGAAGACTTGTCGCTTCACATAAAAAATGCCTTAGAAAAACAATTACTCACCAGAGAAATAGAACATCTCAGGAACCAGCTCGATGAGCAGAATAATTTCAAACACATTATCGGTAATAATAAACGGATGCAAGAAATCCTTGAACGGGTTTCTAAAATCGCAAAAACCGACTGCACCGTTTCTATTTACGGTGAAAGTGGAACAGGCAAGGAACTCATTGCCAGAGCCATACATTACAACAGCAACCGTTCAAAAAACCATTTTGTTGCCACAAATTGTGGCGCTATACCTGAAGGATTATTGGAAAACGAACTCTTTGGACATGTCCGGGGAGCATACACAGATGCCCATGAGTCAAAAGAAGGGCTCTTCTCACAAGCAAACGAAGGCACTATCTTTCTGGATGAAATCGGGAATACCTCACCTGCCTTGCAGATTAAACTTTTGAGGGTATTGCAAGAACGGGAAATTAAACCAATTGGCGGTACAAAGAGCGCCAAGGTCGATGTACGTGTCATCGTAGCCTCCAATACCGATTTACAAAAGGCAGTAAATGACGGCAAGTTTCGCGAAGACTTGTTTTACAGAATCCACGTCGTACCTATTTATATCCCGCCACTCCGCGAAAGAAAGGACGACATCCATTTACTGGCAACTTACTTTATGACTGGATTCTGCAAGATACTTAAAAAAGATATCAAAGGATTTACACCTGCGGCTATACAGAGAATGAGCCTCTACGACTGGCCGGGCAATATACGTGAATTACAGAATAAGGTTGAACACGCCGTCATTATGACCAATAAAGACGCCATCACACCGGAAGACCTCTTTACCGAAACAAACACCCTCAAAAATACCTTTAATTCATACAAAGATGCCAAAGAAAGATTTGAACGTGAATATATCGAAAACCTTTTGAAAATAAGCAAAGGTAACGTCACAAATGCCTCAAAGATAGCAAGACGCTACAGGGCTGATATTTACAAATTGATTAAAAAACATAATATAGACCCGGAAAACTACAAAAACAGCCTTACTGCAATAAACATCGAAAAGATTAGTGTATAACTAAACCATACATTGCATGCAAACATATACATTGTGTATGTTTTTTCATACATGCATATAGTATATAAGCTTTTTATATAGCCTCACTTAGCACAGCTTGTAATATATGTATGTTTTTTAATACAAAATATGTTGCCGTCTCTAATTAAAGCGAAGCAACACAATCAATACACTTGTCATAACAAGTTTAATTTTAAATAGTTACGTATTCGTTTTATCTTTGTTATAAATTGCATAATAAGAATTTTTTGGCAAGCATATTGCTCATCTACCATATATAAGCCAAATAGCAATGCTGAGAGTGTTCTCAAGCGTATGGCTTAAGTTTCCAAAATTTCAGGAGGAGAAGGAAATGTTAAAGAAGTTTGGTATTGGTCTCGCTTTTATTGGCGCATTGATGATCAGTGGTATTAGCGGCGTGTTTGTAAGCTCTGTCATGGCAAACGAAGAAAAGAAGAAAGAAGAGAAGAAGGAAGAAAAGAAGGAAGAGAAAAAGGAAGAAAAGAAGGGTCACTAAAATTAATCAAAGGGTACTTGCTATAAGCAACCCTTTACATGGTAAAAACAAAAAAGGCAACTTATACGAGTTGCCTTTTTTGTTTTATAAAGGTTGCAAAAAATCAGTCATTACCCATTGCGACACTTTCTATTATTTTATTGTAATGATCCCCACAACCACAAACCTCTATAGTTCTTTCGTTTTCAGAAACTGCTATTAAAGTCACTTTCAAGTATTCTTCGGGTAGACATTCCGGGACTTTGTCTGCCCACTCAATTATTGACACGCCATCCCCGTAGATCATCTCATCACTCCCGATGTCCAGCATCTCTTGTGTACTTTCGAGTCTATATGCATCGAAGTGATAAACCGGCATGCGTCCTTCATATCTGTGTACCAACGCAAAGGTAGGACTTTTCACCGCACGCCTGTCTGTAACACCCAGTCCCCGGGCAATACCTTTTACCATAGTTGTCTTCCCGGCGCCCAATTCGCCTAATAATGCAATGACATGCCCCGGCGCTAATAATTTGCCCAGTCTTTCCCCAAACCTTATCGTTTCGGTCGCACTCACACTTTTAAAA
>Ga0194127_10002981_pt1 | contig 22213 bp, 15 predicted proteins | sample TA2KigC100mmetaG_FD_148624 | JGI IMG/M metagenome (GOLD analysis project Ga0194127, IMG submission 148624) | Freshwater microbial communities from Lake Tanganyika, Tanzania - TA2015036 Kigoma Deep Cast 100m | ecosystem: Environmental > Aquatic > Freshwater > Lake | place: Tanzania: Lake...
CGGACTGCGCCGAGGTGAGTGCCGCCTGGCGCAACGCAGCCATCGCATACATGGAGGCCCGCCTCGAGGAGAACCGGCAACGGCTCCTGAACCCGGAAGTGTGCTGGGACGACTACTATGGCTACTACGGCTACGGTTATCAGGACGCCATGGCGGCCGCCGATTGCTCGGCCGACCTGCCCGGCGGCTCGGGGGGCGATGAGGCCAAGGAGTATTCCACGACCAACACGCAGGAGGTGGACGTCGACGAGGCCGACTTCATGAAGAACGACGGCAAGTACATCTACATCCTGGCCAACGGCATGTTCCAGATTGTCGAGGCCTTCCCGGCAGACAAGGCCCACCGGATCTCGTCCACGAAGCTCGATGGGGCCCCCCGGTCGATGTTCGTGCACAAGGACCGGGCCGTGATCTACACGTCGCTGGGCGGCGCTTACGACTTCCGGCCGTGCACCTATGGCTACGACTGCGATCTCACCGGTGACGGGAAGCTCCTCGAGATCGTGGTCCTGGACATCGCGGACAAGACCCAACCTGAGCTCATCCGCCGGACCACGTTCTCCGGGTCCTATCTCAGCTCCCGGCGTGTCGAGGACTTCGTCTACACAGCGGTCTATTCCCCCGAGCCTCCGATGCCGGCGATGGAGTTCATCCCCCAGGGGTACGAGGAGTACCTCTGGCAGTGCGTGGAGAACGAGGGGGACAAGCTCGACATCGACGAGGACGATCTCGAAGAGGCGTTCGAGGCGCTCAAGGCGGAGAACATCAAGAAGATGGATGAAATGCCCCTCGAGGACTGGCTTCCCAAGGTGACGGACGAAGTGCTGGTGAAGGGGGAGTTCCAGGAGCAGGCGAGCCCGCTGGAGCAGTGCGGCGGGTACTACCTGTCCAAGACCGGCGATGGCGCGTCGCTGCTCTCGCTGGTGTCGTTCGACCTGACGAAGTCGGCCTCGATGGCGGCGAGCACGATTGTGGCCAGGCCCGGGGCGGTGTACGCGTCCAAGCAGGCATTCTACGTATCCAATCGTCACTACAAGAACCAGGCCCCCGTCTGGTTCGAAGAGATGGCCGACGCGGACGAGTCGTCCACGGTGCACAAGTTCCTGATGGCCTCGGATTCCCCCATGACCGCGTATGCGGGGTCAGGACTGATCAAGGGGCGGCTGCTCAACCAGTTTGCGATGAGCGAGTACCAGGGCTATCTGCGGATGGCCAGCACGACGGGCTACACGCCCGGTCCCGCGTACAACACCGTGTCCGTGCTGCAGATGAAGGACGGAAAGCTGGAGATCGTGGGGTTGTTGGACAACCTCGCTCCGAACGAGGACATCCGGAGCGTGCGGTTCGGGACCGACCTTGGATTCGTGGTCACGTTCCTGAACACCGACCCGCTGTACGTCATCGATCTGTCCGACCCTACCAAGCCGACGCTCAAGGGCGAGCTGCAGATCCCCGGGTTCTCCACCTACATGCAGTTCCTGGACAAGACCCATCTGCTGACCATCGGCTATGAAGCCGGATCCGTGGGCTCGTACGGCTGGTTCAACGGGGTCCAGCTCCAGGTGATTGACGTGACCGACATCACCAGCCCGGCGCTGCTGCACAAGGAGATCATCGATACCTATGGTTCCAGCGCCGAGGCCGCCACGAACCACATGGCGTTCACCTTCTTCAAGCCGAAGGACGCCCTGGCCATCCCCATGGTCGTGTGCGGGGACTCCTACGAGAACTCCATGAGCTTCAACGGCCTGATGGTCTATACCGTGACGGTAGGCGACGGCTTCAAGTACAAGGGGGGCATCGCCCATGCGCTGCCCGAGCCCGAGGACTACCCGGACTACTACTACGACTACTACTACGGCTATGGGTACTCGTGCTGGGGCCTGTGGGACCATTCGCTCTCCAAGGTCAGGCGCAGCGTGTTCATGGACGACTGGGTCTACTCCGTGGCCATGGACGAGATCAAGATCAGCGCGTTCGACAAAATGGATTCCCCGATTTCCTCTGTTTCCCTGAAGTAGAAAGGGGAGCGTTGCGCCCCAGCCTGTGGCGACCGTCCGGCGCCGGCCGCAGGCCAGCCGCTCCCCCCCTGTTCCATCTTTGTGACATCAGCCGGCGCAAGTCGGGCCAACTCCAGCCCACAAGTCGGGGTTACGCGCAATGGCCTGGAATGCGGCCCATCCGAGACTCCCAGGTGGGTCATGGCGCAAGCCCGGGTTTGCATTACAAGGCCGATGGCCTCGGCTTGTGCCGAGAGGGATAGCCTCGGCCGAATTCAGGGGCCGCACCCGATCTTGAGTTCGCCGGCGCCCCATGCTAGATTGCAGTTGGGCGGGGCGTCCGACATGGAGGGGGACCGGTGCTTGCCAGGAAGCAGATCATGGAGACACTTCGGAAGGGGTCCCATGTTCTGACCTCCAGGTACAAGGTGAAGTCCATCGGATTGTTCGGGTCCTACTTGCGCGGGGAGCAGCGTGAGTCCAGCGATATCGATCTGCTGGTGGAGTTCCACGAGACAGTGAGCATGTTCGAATTCATCCGGCTGGAGGACTACTTGTCTGACATGCTTGGCCGGCGCGTCGACCTCGTGATGAGAAGCGCTCTTAAACCCGCGCTTGGCGAGCGGATTCTGGCCGAGGTGGCCTACTCGTGAAGCGGAAGGGAAGGATCGTCACCGACTACCTCCGGGACATTCTGGAGGCTGCGGAGGCCATGCAGGAATTCGTGGCCTCAGTTTCCTCTTTCGCCCAGTTCAAAGAGGACCGCAAGACGGTGTTTGCCGTGGTGCGGGCCTTCGAGTTGATGGGCGAGGCAACCAAGAGCATTCCAACTCCGTTCCGGCGTCGGCATCCGGGCATTCCTTGGCGGGAAATGGCCGGGATGCGGGACAAGGTGATACACGAGTACTTCGGGGTGGACGTGGCGGTGCTCTGGAAGACCGCTACGGAGGACGTTCCTGCGGTCACAGAGGCCATCCGCACGATCCTGGAATCCGAGTCGGGCACGAGGCTGCTTTGAGCTTTCCAGTGCCCGATTTGTGACATCAGCCGGCGCAACCGGAGCCTATCCCCGCCAACCCCAGCCTATACCGCGATGTTACGCGCAATGGCCTGGAATGCGGCCCATCCGAGACTCCCAGGTGGGTTGTGGCGCAAGCCCGGGTTTGCATTGCAACGCCGGCGCGTTGCGAATGCCGTGGTGGGACACGTCGGACGGCGCCGGTCGGACACGTCGGACCAACGAACGGAATCGGACACGTCGGACACGTCGGACGGCGCCGGTCGGACACGTCGGACCCGCGACCGGAATCGGACACGTCGGACACGTCGGACGGCGCCGGTCGGACACGTCGGACCAACGAACGGAATCGGACACGTCGGACACGTCGGACGGCGCCGGTCGGACGAACGGCCGCTGGTGCGGGGATGAAGACGGACCGTGGGTGCGGGCAACCTGACGGCCGATGCAGCGAGGTGGGCAGTTGGTGCGGGCAACCTGACGGCCGATGCAGCGAGGTGGGCAGTTGGTGCGGGCAACCTGACGGCCGATGCGGCGCAGCGCGGCCCGTCCCCACTCCGCCAAGGCTACGCAGGGCACGCGCCTACGCTCCGGGTGGTGTTGGGAGGCCGCACCTGCAGCCCATCCGACCCCGCCCTTGCGCGCGCTCCCCTGATCTGGTAGCACTGACGGAGCCGGACGGTTCGAGGAGGACGCGGGGCGTGCGGCCGGTCGGCGGAGGAGCGACATGGTGCGGGCAGTCCACCGGAGGAGAGAGGAACGGGCGGCAGGGCAAACTGTTGCGCTGGTGCTTGCCGCGCTGCTCGTCGCAGGCTGCCTGGACACGAGCATGCCCAAGGCCCCGGGCAAGGACGTGCCCGCTGTTGCCGACGTCGATTCCATGGGAAACGATGACGGTGCGGTCGAAATCGGCGGGGGATGCGACGGAGCGTGCGGCATCCCCGGCTGTGACGTTCCGGGCTGTCCGAGCGAGGACGTCTGCGCCGGGGAGGGCCCGTGCTGCACGCCGGAGGCCGGCAAGCAGTGCTTCGGCGATGCGGTGCACTGGGTCGATTCGTGCGGGGGAAAAGGGGAGGAGATCGTCGTTTGCAAGAACGGCTGCGACGGCGGGCAGTGCAAGGACTGCACTCCGGACTGCGCAGGCAAGGAGTGCGGTCCCGACAACTGCGGCGGCGAGTGCGGCCAGTGCGACGACGGGCATGCCTGCACCGCGGACTCGTGCAATTCCGGCCAGTGCAAGGCCCTTCTGACTGCGGGCTGCCTCATCGGCTCGGCCTGCGTCGACGAGGATGCGCTCGACTCCGGGAACCCCTGCCGAGCGTGCAAGCCCGCGGTTGGCAAGGAGGAGTGGACCACCCTGGAGGACGGGACCCCCTGCGGGGACTTCTCGGTCTGCCAGGGGGGGAAATGCGGCTGCTCGTTCGATGCGTGCGGTGCCGGATGCTGCGACGACGGCCAGGTGTGCCACGGCGGCGAATGCTGCACCCCGGACTGCATCGGGAAGGATTGCGGCGATGACGGCTGCGGCGGAAGCTGCGGCGAGTGCCAGGGGCTGCAGGTCTGCCAGGAGGGGAAGTGCGCATGCGAGTTCGCTGCGTGCGGCCAGGCCTGCTGCCCGAAGGGAGAGGTCTGCGCCGGAGCCAAGTGCTGCCTGCCGAAGTGCGAAGGCAAGCAATGCGGCTCGGACGGGTGCGGCGGTGAGTGCGGCTCCTGCGCACCGGGGCAGGTCTGCATCCAGGGCGTGTGTCCCGAGGAAGGCAAGGAGTGCTTCGACGGCAACGAGGTCCCCTGGGATGGCTGCACGGACGGGATGCTGAGCGAGTTCGTCGTGCCCGAAGAGGACGACGGGGACCAGGATGCCGCCAGTGCCGTCTTCCTGCCGGATGGCGCATTCGTCGTCGCCTGGCGGGACGCGGGCAAGGAACCGGGTCTGGGTGACGTCGTGCTTCGGCGTTTCTCCTCGGACGGGACGTCGGGCGGGACTGCGGCGGGCAACGCAGCGCTTACCTCGGGGACGCAGACCGACCCTCGGCTCGCAACGCTTGTCGACGGCAACCTGGTGCTCGTATGGGAGAGCTGCCCTCCGGCGGGTCAGCCTGCGATTGCGGAGGACGGCAGCGGATGCGGCGTCTTTGCTCGGCGTTTCGGCGCAGGGCTGACTCCGTTGCAGAAGGAGACCAAGGTCAACACGACCACGACCGACCAGCAGCGCAATCCCGCTGTGGCGCCGCTGCCCGGCGGGAAGTTCATCGTCGTCTGGGAGAGTTGCCCCCCTCCTGCCCAGCCCGACGCGGGCCAGGACGGCAGCGGATGCGGGATCTTCGGCCAGCTCTTTACCGTGGACGGCCAGCCGAGCCTTGGCGAGTTCGTGGTCCCGGTGTACACGACGTCCGAGCAGTTCGCCCCCTCGGTGGCGTCGCTCGCGGACGGCGGCTTCGTAGTCGTCTGGCAGGGGGCGGGGGAGGGGGATTCCGCGGGCGTGTTCGGGCGGGTCTACACGTCCGAGGGGGTGGCCGGCGCCAAGCAGTTCACGCTCAGCGACAAGGTATCCAACACGCAGGAGGGCCCCGTGGTCACCCGCACCGCAGGGGGCTTTGTCGCTGCCTGGGAGAGCTGGGGGCAGGACGGTGACGGCTACGGCGTCTTCGGCCAGCTCTTTGCTGCCAACGGGGCCAAGCTCGGGGCCGAGATGATCTGGTCCCAGACGACCTCGGGCAACCAGCGCTTTCCGAGGCTGACCGGAATCCCCGACGGGATCTGCGCAGGATGGTCCGACTGGGGACTCGACGGAGACGGCGGATGTGTGGTGATCCGGTCGTTCGACGCGGCGGCCAAGCCCACCGGCAAGGAGATCGTCGCCAACGAGTTCTCGCCTGGGGACCAGATGCTCTCCTGTCTGGCAGCGGGCCCGGACGGTACGGTGCTGGTCGTCTGGTCCGGACAGGGCCAGGCCAGCTCCGGCAGCGGGGTTTTCGCACGCCGTTTTTCCCCCGATGGAAAGGGGCTCTACCACTAGTCAACGGAGGTTCTCCCGTGCTCGATCCGACAGTCCGATCTTCCAGGTACGCAGCGCTCGTTCCCCTGCTGCTCGCGGTCGTCCTCGTCACTGCTGCGTGCGGTTGCAGCAGCGACATCCAGCCGGAGCCCGACGTCGTGGCAAAGGACTGCGCCGGTGCGGATCGCACCGCGCCCGCCCCGGAGGTCGGGCCGGCCGATTCCGTAGCGGAGGACCTGCGGACGGCCGACATCGCACCACCTCCGGAGGAGATCGCTGCCGACGTCCCGGTCGTGCCGCAGCCGGCCGCTCCGAAGAAGTACTCGGGCGGAGCGTGCCCCACGCTGGTGGGAGGCAAGAACACGCTCAAGATGGGCGGGCTCATGCGCAGCGTCGAGCTCTTCCTTCCGCCGCACCCCGCCCCGGGGGCCTCGGTCGTCTTCGTCTGGCACGGAAACGGCGATACTCCGAAGAACATCGCCATGTTCTTCGGGGCCGACACGCTCACCAAGGAGAACAACCTCATCATGGTGTCGCCCTATAGCTGTTGCGACGAGAACCACACCGACTGCTGCGACATGACCACCACCTGGAACTTCGGCAAGTACTCGAAGAACGACAAGGACCTGGCCGTCTTCGATGACGTTCTTTCGTGCCTCGAGCAGCAGGGGGACATCGACAACACCCGGGTCTACACCATCGGCTTCTCGGCCGGAGCGCTCTGGAGCACCTACCTGGTCCTTCATCGGGCCGAGTACCTCGCTGCCGCAGGGGTCTTCTCCGGCGGGACGGGCATGGTCATCCCGTACTCCAAGCCCGGATACCCGGTACCCGCTCTGCTGGCCTGGGGCGGGACCAAGGACACCTACATGAACATGATCATGTTCGACACGATGATGAACGAGTTCAGCGACAAGCTCGCGGCCGACGGCCACTTCGTGATCGAGTGCAATCACGGCCTCGGGCACACGGTGCCGTACGGTGTCACGCCCTGGCTCTCGAAGTTCCTGCTGGCCCACGCGTGGAAGGACGGCTCCAGCCCGTTTGCGCAGACCGGGCTGGGGGACGATTTCCCCGACTATTGTTTGATCCCGTGAGGGCAGAAGGACGGTAGGCCCGCATGCTCCGGTTCTGCTGGCCCGAATCCAGACCGTCGATCGGTATCGCACCGATCCCCCGTCCGTCTTGACGGCGGTGGCCGGGCCCGAATCCATTTGACCCTGGGAGGCCACGCATGATACCACCGATACCAACGGAGGCGAAGCCCGCGTCGGCCGCCGGATTCGGTCCTCGACGAGACGGCTGTTCGACGTCCCGCTCGTGACGCAAGACGGCGTCTCGGGGGGGGCGCCATGACAGGAAGAACACCATGCGATTCGCAAGAATGAGGCTTAAGAACTGGAGGAACTTCGTCGATGTCGACGTGGAGATCGGAGACAGGCTCTTCATCACCGGTCCGAACGCCGCGGGAAAATCGAACTTCCTCGATGCGTTCAGGTTTCTCAGGGACATTGCGAAAGATGGAGGAGGACTCCAGCAGGCGGTCAAGGACAGAGGCGGCCTGTCGAAGATCCGTTGTCTGGCGGCACGTCGACACCCGGACGTGGAGATCGAGGTCACGCTCACGGATCAGGCTTCAACCGACCCGTGGCGGTACGGTATTGGACTCCGACAGGAACAGCGGGGAGCCAGGAGGCTCTTGCTCGGTTACGAGCGTGTGTGGCGGTCGGACAAGCTGCTCCTGAGTCGTCCCGACCGAGACGACCGCGAGGATGATCAGCGCATGACGCAGACTCATCTGGAGCAGATTGCCTCGAACAAGAAGTTTCGGAGCATTGCGGACACGTTCTCTCGTACTTTGTATTTGCATTTGGTTCCTCAGTTGTTGAGGTATCCGGGCCTGGCCAACCGGGATGCTGCCGGGGAAGATCCTTTCGGGCTGAAGTTCCTGGAACGAGTGATGACCACCCCGGACAAGACTCGCAAGGCCAGGCTGAGGAAGATAGCCCAAGCGTTGAAGGTGGCGGTACCGGAGTTCGAGAGCTTGGCTGACACTCGTGATGAGAGAGGAATGCCGCACCTCGAGGCGATGTACAGGCACTGGCGGTACAACGCGAGTCGTCAGCGTGAGGACCAGTTCTCCGATGGAACGCTTCGACTGATCGGCTTGCTCTGGTCTTTGTTGGATGGGGACTCGCTGCTTCTGCTGGAGGAGCCGGAGCTGTCTCTCCATTCGTCGATCGTGGCAAGGTTGCCAGCCCTGATCTGGCGGCTCCAGCGAGCTCGCCAGAGGCAGGTCATCCTGTCGTCTCACAGTGCCGACTTGTTCAACGACCCGGGTATCAGGGACGACGAGGTTGCACTTCTACTGCCGAAGGGCAGCGAAGGGACGACGGTGCAGCTCGCCCGCGAGAGGGAAGATGTGCGGCACTTGCTGGAGGCCGGAATGACCATGGCCGAGGCGGTGCTTCCCATGACCGCTCCGCAGGAGTCGGGGAGACTCGGGTTGGTGAAATGACCCTACCGGCCATCCCGTTGAGGCTTGCCGTCGAGGACGAGCTGAGCGAGCACATTCCGCGACGCATCCTGTCGGAGAGGGATACTCGATATGACGTGACGGCGGTGTATCGTGGGAGGGGATTCGGCTACCTGCGGAAGCATGCCCGGGCGTTCAACCGCTCTGCGACGGCTGCTCCATTCCTGCTCCTTACGGATCTTGACCGGAGCGACTGCGCCCCAACGTTGATAGCAGAATGGCTTGGACGGCCCAGGCATCCGGATTTCCTGCTGCGAGTGGCTGTCCGAGAGGCGGAGGCGTGGCTCCTGGGTGACGATTCGGGCCTGAAGGCATTCTTCGGTGCGAGAGGAGGCGGGCGGCACGATCGACCCGAGGAGCTGCCGGATCCCAAGGCGGAGTTGCTGAGAATGGCGTGGTCAGCCAGAAGGGAGTTGCAGGAGAGACTGGTCCGCAGAGATCGGCGCAGCGGTCGCCTGGCTCAGGGGCCGGACTACAACGGCGCCCTGGGAGAGTTTGTTGCTCGCCACTGGAGCGTTTCCGCAGCCTCCTCGAGATGCCGGAGTCTCCGGAAGCTCATCTGTGCACTGGATGGGCTCGAGGCGCGCCACGGGAGCAGGTAGCGGCCGATCACCTGCACACCTTCCCCGCTGCGGGCGGCTTGCCCGTACGCTCGTAGATCCCGCACACCACGTTCAGCGCCGGACGGTATCCGGGGGCCTTCGTGAGCGCGATCTTCAGGTGCTCGAGCGCCTCGTCGTATCGACCCAGCGAGGCCAGGGCTCTGGCCAGGGCGGTCTGGGTTACGAAGTTGTCCGGGTCGATCTCGACCGCCCGCCGGAGGTGGGGGAGCGCATCCGCGACCTTGCCCGCATGCGCGATCTCGTTGCCGAGCAGGTGCCGTGACTTGGCGCTGTCCGGCGCCTCACGCACTGCGGCCTGGTAGAGCTCGAGCGGCGTCGCCCACTCCCGGTTGCGGAGTATCGTGCCCGCTGAGAACAGGACGGTCACCAGCAGAGTTCCGCTCAGCAGAATCCGGGCTGCCCGGCGGCCCGCCGGAAGCGACGTCGCGGCGAAGCACGTGAGCCCGGCCAGGAAGAACGCGGACGGAAGGTAGAGCAGGCGCTCGGCCATGATGATCGTGGACAGGAACGCCAGGTTCGACACCACCGAGTACGTTGCGAAGAAGGCGAGCACCAGGGCGGACAGCACCGCTCTGCGCCTTGCAACCAGAAACGCCGCAGCGGCCAGCCCGGTGAACAGCACCAGGCCGATCCACCCCTGCCAGTCGGCCAACGAGCGGGCCACCTGGAAATGGGCCAGCGAGTAGTCGATCGTCAGGTGCGCCGGGCTCACCAGCAGACCGAGGTATGCGAAGAACACCTTGAAGGGTGTCAGCCACCGCACCACGAAGTCGCCGCCGACCATCGGGTTGTCCGAGTAGGGGACTTCTCCCCCCAGCACGGCGGGCAGAACCGCTGCCCGCAGCACGAAGTACCCGGCCAGCACGAGGCCGAACATCGCGTGCAGCCCCCAGAATCCGGCCGACAGATGCCGGGGGCCACGGGCACGCCCCAGCCACTCGACCGCCTGGAACGCCAGGATCACTCCCCACAGGGTGACTCCGTTTTCCTTGGACAGGAGAGCCATCGCGAAGAGGAGAACAAGAAACACCCGCCTCGGCCAGGTCCCACCGGCCCCGATCCCCCCCGGTGAGGCGGCAGCGGCCAGGCGCTCTCCGTCGTCGGAAGCGCCGGCAACCGCGTCCGTCCTCCGGGCCGCGTCCGTCCCCAGCTCCGCGTCCGTCCCCAGCGCCGCGTCCGTCCCCAGCGCCGCGTCCGTCCCCAGCGCCGCGTCCGTCCCCAGCGCCGCGTCCGTCCCCAGCGCCGCGTCCGTCCCCAGCGCTGCGTCCGCCCCCAGCGCCGCCAGCCAATACCACGTGCCGAGGAGCACGAAGAACGCGGCCAGCAGCTCCGCCCGGCTCACCACGCCGATGATCGCTTCCGTGTGCACGGGGTGAGTCGCAAAGAGGAGCCCGCAGACCAGAGCGGGCACGACGCCGGCCGCCCCCTCCCGCTTGCCGGGCAAACCCGGGTCGGGCGCAATGTCCCCTCCCCACACGGACCTTCCCAAGACTTTCCCGTCCGGCGGGTCTTCCTCTCCACCGCTCTCTTTCCTGTTCGTCCTCCCGTCGCAGCGCTGCCCCCCAACCCCCGATCCCCAGCACCCAACCCACAGCACGACCAGGAACAGCAGCACCGAGCAGCCCCCGTGCAGCAGCACGTTGACGGCCCTCTGGAAGCCGGGGGGCTCGGAACCGGCAATGCCGTCCACGAGCGCAAAGCTCAGCGTGGCGAGCGGCCTGTAGATCGTCAGCTTCTCGTAGTTCGGCCGGTTGCCCCAGTAGTTCGTTGTGAAGATGCGTTGGACATCGAGCGGCCAGTGCGCGGCCGGATTGTCCACCAGGGCAGGGAAGTCGTCGAGAACATACTCGTTCGGCAGGCTGTTCAGGTGCACACCGATGGCCACGGCAGCAACGATCAACGCGCCTGAGACCTTCGACCATCGCCTGCCCCGAGCGAAGTCGAGGAGACCATCGACCATTGCGCTACCTCGCCCAGAACAAGGTCGAGTAGGACCCCCCCTTCTCGGTGACGGGGAACTGGTACCGGCCGTCGATGGTGCTGATGTAGACCCGATTGCGTCCGTCGCGGTTGGAGACGAACGCCAGGTGACGTCCGTCGGGCGAGACCGTCGGATCCTTGTTGTTGCCCTGGTCCTGAGTGACGCGGTTGATGTTGCCGGCAAGGTCCACCGTGAAGATGTCCGAGTGCCCTTCCTCGTCCATCCCGGCGAAAGCAACGATCCCCCCGGCCCCCCCCCCCGGCGTGCTGTTGTAGTAGCCCGCCATGGTGAGGCGCCTCGGGTTGCTGCCGTCGGCCCCCATGATCCAGATCTGGGGTCCGCCGCTGCGGTTGGAGACGAACGCCATGGAATCACCGCCCGGCGACCAGTTGGGCGAGAGGTCGTCGGCCCAGTGGTTCGTCAGGTTGGCCCTGATGTTGCCCTCGAGATCCATGAGGAAGATCTCGCACTGCCCGCCGTCATCGGCTGCGACCGCGAGATCCTTGCCGTTGGGGGACAGGCGGGCGCCACGGTAGGCGCGGCCGTCCCGGGTGATCTTCTGGCCGTTCACGTAGATGTTCGGGATCCCCTCGGCGAACGAGGTGTAGACCACCGTGCCGCCCACGCTCGAAGGGAGCATGTTGATGGTTTCGCCCGCAGCGATCCGGCTCTTTCCGTAGCCGTCGACATCCATGGCGAAGACCCCCTTGGTGTCGTTGCCGGTCTTGGCTGCGTAGAGGATCCTTCCGCCGAACGGACCCGGCATTCCCGTGATCGCACGGATCACCTCGTTGACGAAGCGATGGGTGGCCATGCGGACGTTCTTCGCGCCGACCGCGGCCTCCTGGTACTTCACCTCGATGGTCTTCTTCTGTGCCACGTCGTAGAGGCGGAACGAGAGCGTGTAGTTCCCCTTGCCGGCCCCTTCCACCGATGCCTTGATGAGGTACTTGGCCCCTACGTTGAACCAGTCCTCCCACTTGGTCGAGGTCAGGCTTTCGCGGTCCATGTCAGCGATGAAGGAGACGGGGTCGAGCGGCTTGAAGAAGCCCGACAGCGTGAGATCCCGGGAGATCACGTCGACCACGGTGGAGCAGACCTTGGCGTCCGATCGACAGTAGGCCGACGGGATGGCCACAGGGTCGAGCGCCCGCGCCCCGGGAGTCACGCTGACCAGGATCGGGGCGGAACCCTCCTCGACGGCCGCGTCGTCCGGATCCTCGAAGGCCGGGTCGGGCGGCTGTGCCGGCTTCGGCTCCACGGATCTTGCCGATGCTGCGGGAAACGCCACGGCGAGGAACAGAGCGATGATGAAAGAAGACTTGCGGCTGCCGGCCATGCGACCTACCTCCCTGCCAATCGGACAGTATTCTAATCCCGGTCGCTCACTTGTCCAAATCCTGTGGCAAGGCGCGTGCGCGTGTTGACGCATTCCTACCCATCTGATATGAGAGCTTCGTGCCGACCCGATTGCCGGCTCGGTGGAGAGGTGCGCATGCTGGAACAGCTCATCGAATATGTCCCTCTGCTCGTGGGGGTCGTCGTGGCCGTGGGGACCGCGCTCGGGATGCTCGTTCTCAACGCGGTGCTGGGGCCCAAGCGGACGAATCCGTCGAAGCACGAGGCGTTCGAGTGCGGCAACCCGAGTCTCGGGCCGGCCCGGAACCGCTTCCACGTGAAGTACTACCTTGTGGCCCTGGTCTTCCTCGTGTTCGACGTGGAGGTGGTGTTTCTGCTTCCCTGGGCAGTGGAATACCGGCGGCTGCTCGATTCCCCCCTGCTTGGAGGGATCGTCCTGCTCGAGGCGCTCCTCTTCGTCGCGGTGCTGGCCGTCGGCCTGCTCTACGTGTGGAAGCGGGATGCGCTCCGCCTGGACTGACTCGGACGGATCTTCCGGAGGTGCACAGTGAGCATCAGTCTTCTCAACTCGATTTCGAGCCGCTTCGGAAGTGCGATCCGCTCGGTCCACTCGGACCGCGGGGACCACACTGCGGTGGTGGACAGGACCCGGCTCAAGGACGTCTGCCTCTTCCTGCGGGACGATGCCGGCGCGGCCATGGACCAGCCCATCGATCTGACCGCGGTGGACTACCGGACGTTCGAGGGAGCCAGGCCGCAGGAAGAGCGGTTCGCAGTGGTCATCCACCTGCGCTCGCTCAAGCACGGACATCGGCTCCGGCTGCGGGTGCCTGTCCCTGAGAACGACCCCGTGGTCCCTTCCACGACTGCGGTCTGGAAGGGGCTCGTCTGGTTCGAGCGCGAGGTGTTCGACATGTTCGGGATCCGCTTCGACGGACACCCTGACCTGCGCCGCCTCCTGCTCTACCCCGAGTTCGTCGGTCATCCGCTGCGAAAGGACTACCCGCTCCGTGGCTACCAGCCCACCATTCCGATGCCCACCCTGCCGCGCGGGGACCGGGTACCGGGAGATTCCACCGAGGAGTGAACATGACCCAGGAACGTCTCCCCATGCCCGACCTGACCTGCCGGGAAATGCTGCTGCAGATGGGACCCTCCCACCCCGCCATGCACGGCACGGTCAAGCTCGACCTCCGTCTCGACGGCGAGTCGATCGTCGCGGTCGACACGACCATCGGGTTTCTTCACCGCGGCTTCGAGAAGATGTGCGAGAACAGCACCTGGAACCAGTGCTTCCCTTACGCGGACCGGCTGAACTACGTCTCGCCGGCCATCAACGGGGTGGGGCTGGCTCTCGCCATCGAGAAGCTGCTCGGCATCGAAATCCCGGAGAGGACGAAGTACATCCGGGTGATTCTGAGCGAGATCGCCCGCATCCAGGACCACCTCACCGCGATTGCAGCGGCAGCGCTCGAGCTGGGCGGTTTCACCGCCATGCTCTGGGCCGTCGAGGCACGGGACTACTACTACTACATGTTCGAGGACGTGACCGGGGCCCGCGTCACCCTCTCCTACTGCCGCGTCGGCGGCGTCCGCAACGACCTCACCCCCGACTTCCGGCAGAAATTCGATCACGCGGCCAGGATCACCGAGAAGCTGATGGTGGACATCGACCGGCTGCTCACGCGCAATCGGATCTTCGTGGACCGGATGCGCGACATCGGCGTGATGAAGGCAGCCGAAGCCATCGACTGGGGGTTCTCCGGACCGTGTCTGCGTGCGGCGGGAGTGCCCTACGACGTGCGCAAGGACGACCCGTACCTCGTGTACGACCGCGTCGACTTCGACGTGCCGATCGGGGATCGCGGCGACAACTTTGACCGGTACCTGGTCCGCATGGAGGAGATCCGGCAGTCGCTGCGCATCATCCGCCAGTGCTTCGACCAGATGCCCGACGGCCCGGTCAACCATCCCGACTGGCAGGTGACCCATCCGCCCAAGTCGGAGGTGTACGGGACCATCGAGGGGATGATCGCCCAGTTCGAGCTGGTGTTCCGCGGGCCCGTCGTGCCGCCGGGCGAGGTGTTCCGCTCGGTGGAAGGGGGCAACGGCGAGCTCGGCTTCTACGTCGTGTCGGACGGCTCCGGCCGCCCGTACCGCCTCCACGTCCGTCCCCCCTGCTTCGCCATCATGCAGGCACTCGGGGACATGCTCATGGGTACCATGGTGGCCGATATCATCCCGACCTTCGACTCGATCAACATGATCGGCGGCGAAATCGACCGGTGAGGGGAGACCATGCCCGTTGTGACCATTGATTCCCGACAGGTGGATGTGGAACCCGGGACCACCATCCTCAAGGCTGCTCTCAAGCTCGGTATTGACATCCCGGTCTTCTGCTACCACGACGGTCTTCCCGTGGCAGCCAACTGCCGCATGTGCCTCGTCGAGGTCAAGGGGTCCCCGAAACCTCTCCCCGCGTGCGAGGTGCAGGTGCGCGATGGCATGGAGGTGCTCACGCGCTCCCAGGTCGCTCTCGACGCGCGCAAGGCGGTGCTCGAGCTCATCCTCCTCAACCACCCGGTCGACTGCCCCATCTGCGACCAGGCCGGCGAGTGCGTGCTCCAGGACCACTACTTCGAGCACAGCGCGACTCCGTCCCGGATCCAGGTCAGCAAAGTACACAAGGCCAAGGCCGTGCCTCTCGGACCCAATGTGATGCTCGACAGGGAGCGATGCATCAACTGCACCCGGTGCGTTCGGTTCTGCAGAGAGGTCTCCGGTTCGAGGCAGCTCACCCAGGTGCACCGGGGCAATCACACCGAGATAGCGGTCTTCCCCGGCCGCCAGTTCGACGACCCGTATTCGCTGTGCGCGGTCGACCTGTGCCCGGTCGGCGCCCTCACCTCCCGCGACTTCCGGTTCCGCCAGCGCGCCTGGTCGCTCGAGTCCTCACCGGCGATCTGCCCCGAGTGCTCCAGGGGCTGCAACGTGCTTGCAGATGCGGCAAACGGCCGGCTCTTCCGCATCCGCCCACGCAACAACCCCGACGTGAACCGGTGGTGGGCATGCGACCACGGTCGTCTCGCATTCCGCCGCTTCGAAGAGCGCAGGGCGGACCGCTCACTGGTCGATTACAAGCCCCAGCCTCCCACCCGGCAAGCCACCCTTGAAGCTGCCGACGTCGCAGCCGGGAGGCTCCAGGCAATCCGAAGCAATGGGGGACGAATCCTCCTCGTGCTCTCGTCGATGCTCTCGCTGGAAGAAGGTTTCGCAGCGCTTCGCTTCGCTTCCAGCATCCTCGGCGAGAAGCTTGTCCTCCTGGCCCCGCGGGGCGGCGGTACAGCGGATTCGCTCCTGCGCACCGCGGATTCCAACGCCAACCGGAGCGGGCTCACCCGCCTCGCCGCTGCCCTGGGCCTGGAAACCGCAGACCTCGCAGGCTTCTTCGCATCCCCCTCCGCTGCCGAGGTCGCCGGGCTCGTCTCCGCCGGGGCCGAGTACGAGGTCCCCCCCCTCCCCGCAGGGGCGCGCATCTCCGAGGCTGTGGCCTTCTCCCACTGCCTGGACGCCGTGGCCGACAAGGCCACCGTGCTCCTCCCCATTCCCGGGCACTTCGAGAAGGACGGACACTACGCCAACTGCGACGGACGGGTGCAGCGATCCGCCAGCGCCATAGCGGCCCCCGAGGCTGCGGTGCAGCTTCATGTACTACTTTCCAGAATAGCATCGAAGATGTCGGGAACATTGGGATATGGCGACATGACTTCAGTGCGTTCCGCCGCGCTGTCCCTGAGCGGGACGGGGGAGGGAAGCAATGCTTGAGCTGGTTCTCATCGCATTCGCCAAGTGCGTCTTTCTCTTCCTCGCGTTCCTGCTCGGGGGAGCGGCCATCCTCTCCTGGGTGGAACGGAAGATGAGCGCGGTCATCCAGGACCGGATCGGCCCCAACCGGGCTGCCGTGTTCGGGTTCACCGCGTTCGGTCTCTTCCACCCCATTGCAGACGGCATCAAGATGCTGTTCAAGGAGGACTTCGTACCGGCCCGCGCCGACAAGATCCTGTTCTTCTTCGCTCCCGTGCTCTCGTTCGTGCCGCCGCTGCTGGCCTTCATGGCGATTCCGTTCGGTCCGCCCGTTGCCGGCAGGGAGTGGCTGATGGTCTCCGATTCGCAGATGGGCCTGCTGTTCCTCCTGGCCGTTGCCAGCATCGGAGTCTACGGTCACACCCTGGCCGGCTGGTCGTCGGACAACAAGTTCTCGCTGATGGGGGCGTTGCGCACCTCGTCGCAGCTCTTCTCGTATGAAGTGGGGCTCACCCTGAGCCTCCTGGGCGTGTTCATGGTCTACGGCACGATCATGCCGCAGGCGATCATCGGGGGGCAGTCGGAGCTGATGTGGGGATGGCTCCCGCGCTGGGGCATCGTGACGCAGCCGCTCGGGTTCATCCTGTTCATGCTGGCATCGATTGCCGAGACCAAGCGGGCGCCGTTCGATCTGCCGGAGGCCGATTCCGAGCTCGTGGCCGGCTACTCGACGGAGTACTCGTCGATGCGTTTTGCAATGTTCTTCCTGTCGGAGTTCGTGGGGATCCTGCTGGTCTCCGCATTCGGTGCGGTCCTGTTTCTCGGCGGCTGGAACATCCCGTTCCTGGCGGGCGATGCCTGGTGGGTGGTGCTGCTGCAGGTCGGCGCCTTCCTTGCCAAGGTCGGAGCGCTGGTCTACCTCCAGATGCTGGTACGCTGGACCGTCCCGCGCATGCGGTTCGACCAGGTCATAGACTTCGGCTGGAAGTACCTGATTCCGTTCGGACTGCTGAACCTGCTTGCCACCGCAGTGGTCCTGGCCGTGTGGAGGTGATCGTCATGGTAGCCAAGGTGAAGAAGGTCGGCCTTCCTCCGCTGAACGTGGCCGAGAGCCTGTACGTCACCGAGCTGGTTCGAGGGCTCATCACGACGAACCGGCACTTCTGGAGGAACTGGTTCCGAAGGAAGGACACGGCCACGCTGGAGTACCCGGACAAGAGGCGGCCCTATTCCGCGCGCTGGCGCGGCCTGCACCGCCTGATGCTGCGGGAGAACGGCACTCCCCGATGCGTTGCCTGCATGATGTGCTCGACGCACTGCCCGGCCGGGTGCATCACCATCGTGGCCAGGGAGCATCCCGACCCGGCCATCGAAAAGGTCCCGGCATCCTTCGAGATCGACCTGCTCAAGTGCATCTTCTGCGGCTTCTGTGAAGAGGCCTGTCCGTGCGACGCGATCCGCGTGGACAGCGGTGTGCATGCCCCTCCGGTCTATGGTCGCGACGAAGCGATCATCGATCTGGAGGACCTGTTGTCCCGCGGCAGCCAGAGCACAGCGAAACAGGGCGGACGCAACTTGTAGTCTCGGAACAGTTCTCTCGACATCGGATGGGAAGCCGGTGTGGGTAGCCGGTGCGGCCTACTTCTTCTTGAACTTCCCGAGCAGGTCCTTGAGGTAGCCACCGACGCTCTGCACGCCCGGCCCCTGGCCCTGGCGCATCTCCAGCAGGCGCCTCTCGCGCAGCGCACCTACGTGATCCTTGTTTAGCTCGATGCACTTCTTGAGCTGTCGCTCCACCTCGGGAAACAGGCCCCGCTCCTTGTAGTTTCGCGCGAGGTAGTAGTAGACGTCCGCGTTGTCAGGCTGCATCTTCTGCGCCCGGTTGAAGCAGATGCGGGCCTCTTCGAGGCGTGCCTCCAGCGGCCGGTTCTGGTTCTGGAAGATGGCCCACCCGAGGAAGAGAAAGCCGCGCGCATCCTCGGTCTTGATCTCGGTGAAGCGCTTGAACTGCGCCTCCGCTTCGGCATAGGCGCGGCGGTTCAGCAGCAGCTTGCCCTGGTGCAGCGCTATCTTGGCATGCTCCTCCAGCATCTTGCCTTTGTCCGCAGGCGCGGGCTGCCCCGATTTGCGCCGCTCTTCCCACGCCTTGCGCTTGTGCGGGTCCTTGAGCGTCTGGAACGCCTCGGTCAGCTTCTCGAAGATGAAAGCGGCATCCTCTCGGCGGTCCGCCAGGGACTGCTTCTGGAGCGAGTCGGGATGCACGAGTCGGGCCAGCTTGAAGTAGGCATCCTTGAGCTCCCGATCCGACGCGCTTTCGGTGCACTCGAGAAGCGCGAGGTAGTCGCCGTCGCGGGCCTGCTCGACCTTCACGCTCAAGATGTCCCGGATTCTTCCAGTCGGTTCCTTGCTCATCCCGCACCCTCCGCGCACAACAAGATAGCGCACCAAGGCCACCAGTGCAACGCCCAATGTGCGCAACCCGCGCAAACCATACCGTTGACACGCGGGCGCGGGGGAGTACACTGACGCCGATTCTCGCCGTTCCGGGGCTTCCGCCCGGGTCTCTGCCCTTGCGGATGCAGCGGCTCTCGGCCTGCGTCTGCTCGGTCAACGGGGGGCAGCACCGCCGTTGCCGGGAACTTAGGAGGCTGATCGAAATTGCTTTGCCAAGTGCGGTCGTAGCGGCGAAGTAGTTTCGGGCAGCCTCCATACGGTCTGCCGCGGCACGAGGCAGTCCGCAACGCACCCCGTGTTCCGGGGGACGAACACTGGTGACGTCTTCGGAGGGTTCCATGAGAAACGCCGGTTTGCTGGTCGCCCTGTTGCTCCTTGCCTGCCAGCAGGAAGTGTCCTTTCCGCTCGCTCCCTTGCCGGAGGGGGCCGAGTCGGCCGTCGTGCAGGCGGATGACAAGCCGATGCTCCCCGCCTACAAACTGCCCGGGGACCACCGCCCTGCCAAGGCCGACCAGTACGACGACTACCGGAACGCCCACCCCGAGCTCTTCGGAATCACGCAACCCCCATCGGTGGTCGTACGCCCAGTTGCCGAGTACGAGCCTGCGTCCCGGCTCATGATAACGGTCTCCTCCGCCGGGTTGCCCGCCGGGATCTGGCAGAATCTCGTCGACATCGTGAAGTGGGGAATCACGGTGAGCGACGTGTACGTCATCTACGGGACCAACTCGGTCAAGTCCAGTTTCACCAGCTCACTGGCCGCTGCCGGCGTCGCATCCAACGCGGTGACCTGGGTCAATCTGGCCAATGATTCGCTTTGGGTGCGAGACTACGGCCCGTTGCCCATCGTCAGCGCGGACGACAAGGCGGGCATCGTCGATCTTCGCTACTACCACCAGCGCATCAACGACGATTCGATCCCCACCAAGCTCGGGAGCCTGTGGAACCTCTCCGTGTTTCGCGCCCCCGTCGACTTCGAGGGGGGCAACTTCATGTCCGACAGCAAGAGCAACTGCTTCGCCAGCCAGGGGCTCTACTACGCAAACGGCGTTCCCCAGGCCCAGGTCGACGGCTACATGAAGAGCTACGTCGGATGCGCAAACATCTACATCGCCAAGCCGCTCAGCGGCGAAGGCACGACGCACATCGACATGCAGGCCAAGATCGTCGACGATTCCACCATCATCGTCGGCGAATACGCTGCCGCGGTCGATCCGACCAACGACAAGATCACAGATGACAACGCGGCCTACTTCCAGTCGCTCGGCTACAAGGTGGTGCGCATGCCGATGCCGAGCAACTCGGACGGCGTCTTCCGCACCTACACCAACAGCCTGTTCGTCAACGGCGTCAACCTGGTGCCCGTCTACTCGATCAACAAGGACAAGGAAGCCGCGGCAATGGCCATCTGGAAGCAGGTCATGCCCGCGTGGCAGCACGTGCCGATGAACTCGGATGACGTGATCACGTGGGCCGGCGCCACGCACTGCATCACCATGACCGTCGCGGACGCCACCTTTGCCAAGATGCAGGCCGACCCGGCGTATGCATGCGGCGGCGACTGGGCCTGCTACCCCGGCGGCAGCGGGAACAACTGCGGCGAGATCTCCTACCAGGGCTGCTGCGACGGGCAGACGCTCAAGTACTGCGATGCCAACGTGCTGAAGACCGCAAGCTGTGCGAGCAAGCCTTCGTGCGGCTGGGATGCGCAGAACCAGTACTACAACTGCGGAACGGCCGGCGGCTCCGACCCGTCCGGCAAGTACCCCAAGTCGTGCACGCCCGTGTGTGAGCCGAGCTGCACGGGCAAGGCATGCGGCGATGACGGCTGCGGCGGCTCGTGCGGCACCTGCTCCGCGGGCAAGGTGTGCCAGCAGGGGGTGTGCGTCACTCAGGGGGGACCGGCGCAGTGTCTGGGCCCGCAGACCCCCAGCGCTCCGAGTTGCGGCAACTACTCCGACGTTGGCTGCTGCGACGAGCTCGGCCGGGTGCTCTACTGCATGAACGGGGCGCTCTACTGCATCGACTGCCCCAAGTCCAACCCGAGCTGTGGATGGAACACCCAGAGCTCCTGGTACGACTGCGGGACGAACGGGTCAGCGGACCCGTCGGGAAAGAACCCCAAGGCGTGCGGCGGCGCGTGCGTTCCTGCGTGCACCCCCAAGCAGTGCGGTGCGGACGGCTGCGGCGGGTCGTGCGGCACCTGCCCTGCGGGCAATGCGTGCAACGCCGCGGGGCAATGCGTCTGCGCCCCAAGCTGTGCGGGCAAGGTGTGCGGCGCCAACGGCTGCGGCGGCTCGTGCGGGACCTGCCCGGGGGGACAGGTGTGCAACGCTGCGGGGCAGTGCGTGAATTCATGCACGCCCGACTGCACAGGCAAGCAGTGCGGCAACGACGGCTGCGGGGGCTCGTGCGGGACGTGCCAGGCCGGAACGACGTGCAACGCTGCGGGCCAGTGCGTATGCGCGCCGGATTGCGTGGGCAAGCAGTGCGGCCCGAACGGCTGCGGGGGCTCGTGCGGGACCTGCCCGGCCGGCAGCACGTGCAGCCAGGGCGGGAAGTGCATCTCGTCGTGCGTTCCCGACTGTGCGGGCAAGCAGTGCGGCCCGGATGGCTGCGGGGGCTCGTGCGGAACCTGCCAGGCCGGCCAGACCTGTGACGCGAGCGGGAAGTGCATCTCGTCGTGCGTTCCCGACTGTGGGGGCAAGCAGTGCGGTTCGAACGGCTGCGGCGGATCGTGCGGGACGTGCCCGGCAGGCAAGTCATGCAATGCCTTCGGGCTCTGCGTGAGCGCCTGCACGCCGAGCTGCTACAACAAGCAATGCGGCGACGACGGCTGCGGCGGTACATGCGGGATCTGCCCAGCGGGCTTCACCTGCACCGCGGATTTCAAGTGCGTGTCGAGCTGCAAGCCCGACTGCACGGGCAAGGTCTGCGGTGATGACGGTTGCGGAGGCTCGTGCGGGACCTGTCCTGCGGGGAACCTGTGCCAGTTCGGCCAGTGCGTCCCCGTGGCCGATCCCTGCCTCGGCATCACCTGGCAGGGATGCTGCGACGGGACCACGCTCTACTGGTGCGAAGCGGGAAAGCTCTTCTCGCTGGCCTGCGGCAGCGGGAGCTGCGGCTGGAACGGCCAGCAGCAGTACTATGACTGCAAGTTCAAGGGGGCCGACCCGTCGGGCAAGTTCCCGCTCGCCTGCCCGGGCGGGCAATGCATCCCCGATTGTGCGGGCAAGCAGTGCGGCAACGACGGCTGCGGCGGCACGTGCGGAGCTTGCCAGGGCGGCCAGCTCTGCACCAACGGCCAGTGCGTCAGCGGCAACAACTGCGGCGACGTATCCTACTCCGGGAAGTGCGAAGGGAGCATGCTGGTCTGGTGCGAGAACAACTCCATCCACAAGGCGGACTGCTCCAAGCTGGGCTTGGACTACGTGTGCGAGGGG
>Ga0194127_10002993_pt1 | contig 22177 bp, 20 predicted proteins | sample TA2KigC100mmetaG_FD_148624 | JGI IMG/M metagenome (GOLD analysis project Ga0194127, IMG submission 148624) | Freshwater microbial communities from Lake Tanganyika, Tanzania - TA2015036 Kigoma Deep Cast 100m | ecosystem: Environmental > Aquatic > Freshwater > Lake | place: Tanzania: Lake...
GGGGGTCGAGCTGGTCGGAGGTCGGCGAGGAGGTTCACGTCGACCATCACGCGATGGCATTCGATCCGTCGGACCCCGACCGGATCTTCGAGGGGAATGACGGTGGCATTTACGTCTCGACGGACGAGGGGGATACCTGGACGAAGCTCTACAATCAGCCGACCAACCAGTTCTATGCGATCACGATCGACTACCTCCATCCGGAAAGGCTCTACGGCGGAACGCAGGACAACGGAACTCTTCGCACGCCGACCGGCGCGATCGACGACTGGGAATCCATCCTCGGCGGGGACGGCTTCTACACGATCGTCGACCCGAGGAACTCGAACATCCTCTTCGCCGAATACCAGTACGGGAATCTTTATAAGTCCACGAACTTCGGCGCCTCGTGGAGCTGGGCCCTGAGCGGGGTGAACAGCGGCGACCGAAGAAATTGGTCGACGCCGGTCGTGCTCGATCCGTCGAACCCGGATCGGATGTTCTACGGAACTTACCGCCTCTATCGATCGACGAACGCCGCCTCCTCGTGGAGCGCCGTGAGCGGCGACCTCACGAACGGGAATCAAGGCGGGAACTACGGAACGATCACGACGATCGCGGTCAGTCCGGTAAGCGGGAGCGTGATCTGGGTCGGGACGGATGATGCGAACCTCTGGGTGACGACGAACGGAGGGGGGAACTGGACGAAGGTCTCCGGTTCGCTTCCGAACCGATGGGTGAGCCGCGTCGCCGCCGATCCGATCGATCCCGCGGTCGCGTACGCGACGTTCTCCGGGCTTCGTTGGAACGAGGAGATCGCGCACGTCTATCGGACGGATGACTACGGCGCGACGTGGACCGATTGCAGCGGGAACCTTCCGGGGGCGCCGGTGAACGCGCTTCTCGTCGACCCGGACGATCCGAACACCCTCTACCTCGGATCGGACGTCGGTTGCTTCACCACCTCGGACCTCGGTGGGGCTTGGTACGCGCTCGGCGAGAACCTCCCTTCCGTGCCGGTCTACGATCTCGCCTTCCATCGCCCGACGCGAACCCTCGTCGCGGGGACGCACGGGCGTTCGATGCACTCCCTCGCGATCCCGACCCCGACCGGCGTCGCGCGAGCGGAGTCCGCGCCGCCGGCCGCCAAGCTCTCCCTTTCGACTCGGCCGAACCCTTTCAACCCGAGAGGAGAGATCGTGTACGTTCTCGAGGAGAGCGCGCCGATCACTTTAGGGGTCTATGATCTCGCCGGGCGGCTCGTGAAACGCCTCGCCGAGGGAACGATGGCCGCCGGAGAACATCGAAGCGTGTGGGACGGGTCGGACGAACCAGGCCGCCCCGCCTCGAGCGGCACGTACTTCCTCCGGTTGGAGTCCGGAGACTACGCCGCGACCCGGAAAATCAGCCTCGTGAGGTGAGGTCATGAAGTCGCGATCGTTCTCGAACCTTCCTCTCTCTCTCCTCACTCTTCTATGTCTCGCGCTCGCCGCCGCGCCGGCCGCGCCGGACACCGCGTACGACAACACGTACGCGAAGGACTTCATCACCGACGCTCCCTGGCGCGTGATCGACGCACACACGCCGATCCCGATCACAATCGTCCTCAAGGACTGCGACGTGGACGACATCCGGGAGCTCCATTGGATCCGCTGCAAGGACGTGACCGGGGGCGGTTCCACCGTTCTCTGGCACCACAACTTCGGAGACGAGCGGATCGGAAACGACCCGAGCGAGCACAACTATTGGACGTACATCACGACCGTCACCGAGGGGCACCCGTCCCTTCCGAACGGCACGCTCCTCACGCCCGCGGCTCTCGGATACGGGACAGGGGACGCGATCCAGCTCGAGGTGGCGATCTACTATCGCGACGACTGGTTCAACTACACGGACGGGCGGACGCTCCGCGTCCGCGTCGGGAGCGGTCCTTTCCCGCGGCCGGAAGGATGGTACGGCGGCGACACGCATTTCCACACGATGTACACGAACAACCTCTACGAGTTCGGCGCGCCGATCCCCGCCGTGCGGCTCGCCGCGATGGCGATCGGTCTTCAATGGCTCACGACGACCGATCACTCGTGCGACCTCGACGAGACGGGGGACGGCGCGTATTCCTACGCGACGCATCAGTGGGAGTACACGATCCAATCGCCCTCCGGAACGACGACGGTCGTTCGGAACAACCTCGACTACGGTTCCTCGTGGCACGCTCTCGGCGCGGATGCGCTCGAAGCGGACGGGCCGGACCTTCGCGTCACCCGCGGGGTCGAGATCAACCTCGCCTCGATCGATCCGGACACGCAAGGAAAGACGCTTCATTGCCTCTTCTACAATCCCGAGTACATCCACTCGCCGCTCTCCGGAGCGGCCGGCGAGCGTCCGGTCATTCCCCCTCTCGACACGGGGCTCGACGCGCTCGCGCCGGAGGGTTTCGCGTACGCCGCGCACCCGATTTCGGATCTCTCGGCGGAGTTCGGAGGGATCGATCTCGGCGTGAACGGAACCCGCTGGCGCGATCAAGATCTAGCGGTGGCTCTCTCCCGCGCGCGCTTCATCGGTCTCGAGGCGTTCAACACGCGCGCCACGCGGCGTTCCTCGAACCAGGAGAACCCGTGGGCCGACTTCGACGCGGGTTCCGCGCCCGCGAACCCGTATCCGAACGAGCTCCTCGAGGGGATCGCGCTCTGGGATTCGCTCCTCGCTGCGGACATCGCTTTGGGACATCCGCGCAAGATCTTCCTCTCCGGCGGGAGCGACGCGCACGGCGACTTCAACTACGCCTCGTACACGAGCCTCGACAACTACGCGGAGGACAACGCGCTCGGCAAGGTGCAGACCGTGGTCCGCGTCCCCGGGCATGGCCCCGACAGCCTTCCGCCGATCGACGCGATCCTCGATGCGTTCCGCGCAGGGCGGTCGGTCGTGACGGACGGACCCTTCCTCGAGATCGGGCTCGACCGGGACGGGGACGGCGACTGGTACGAGGAGGAGGATGTTTCGATCGGCGGCGAGGGGATCGTCGGAACGGAGTCGCCGCTTCCGCTCCGCATGCGATGGGGCTCTCTCTCCGAGTTCGGACCGGTGGTGGCGGTCACCCTCGTCTCCGGAAACGGCTCGGGAACCGCGACGATCGCGAGCTTCGACCCGACCCTCTCGGGCGAGGGTTTCTCAGGAAGCGAAACGATCGACCTTGGAACATTCGGGTTTGAAGGAAATCGCTTCTTCCGCGCGGAGCTTCGAACCGACGACGGGGACGCGGGGCATCGCGCCTACACGAACCCGATCTGGCTCACGTTCGATCCGAACGTCGGGATCGCGGCGGAGACGCCTTCCGTGTCATCCGCGGTCGCCCTCTCCGCTCAGCCGAACCCGTTCAACCCGGCGACGATGATCGTTCTCCGTCTCCAGAAGCCGACGGAGGTCTCTCTCTCCGTCTTCGATCCGAGCGGCCGCCTCGTGCGCGCGCTCCTCGAGGACGAGGATCTCTCCGCCGGTCGTCACGTGATTCCTTGGAGCGGATCGGACGCGAGCGGAAGGACGGTTCCCTCGGGGCGCTACCTCGTTCGTCTCGACGCGGGGAGCGAGACGAGAACCGCGAAGCTTCTTCTCATGCGATGATCGGCTTCCGGCGGCCGGCGGCTCCACCCGCTCGGGGCGATCGATCGCCTCAAGGGGCGAGAGGACCGTCCGGATCGAGATCGCCCGTCGAGTAGTCCAGAAAGCGCTGCTGCCGGAGAAGCGTATAGCGCGCGCGCACGCTCGCGCTCGTCGCGACCGTCCGGTCGGCCCGTCCCGAGATCACCTCGTACAGAGTCGCGGCGCCCGCCGCGTAGCGTTGCTCGATGAACTCGAGCGCCTTCTCCGCCGCGCGGAGCCTCGCTTCCGCCGCGTCCAGCCTCTCGCGGGCGGAGTCCCGCTCCAAGTGCGCGCGGCGAACATCGAGCGCCGCCTCTTGACGGCGATCGGACAAAGCCGGATCGGCATTCTCTCTTTCGATGCGCGCCCGATCTTCCCTTCTCGCTCCGCTCAAGCGATTCTGCGGATCACGAGGATCGTCATATCATCCGATTGAGGGCGGACTCCTGCGTGCGCGCGCACCGCGGCGATGAGCGCCTCGGCCGAATCGTTCCGGTGCGCCCGAAGAAAATCGAGCAGTCTCGTTTCGCCGAACTCCTCCCCGATTTCGTCGCCGCTCGCATCCATCGCCTCGGTGATCCCGTCCGAGTAGGCGACGAAGAGGTCTCCGGGGGCGAGAGGAATCGTGTCGCCCTCGTATGCGGAATCCTCGAGCGCTCCGAGCATCATCCCTCCCTTCGCGAGACGGAGCGGCCCCTCCTCGCCTCGGAAGAAGAACGGGTAGTCGTGGCCCGCGCAGCAATAAGAAAGGCGGTGTTCCGCCGAGTCGAGCACCCCGTAGAAGAGGGTCGCGAACTTCACCGGATCCGTGCTGTGGAAGAGAAGCCGGTTCGATCGCCGCATGCACTCGCTCGGCGCGCAGTCGACGAGCGCTTGACCCCGGATCGTCGCCTGAAGATTCGCCATGAGAAGAGCGGCCGGGAGCCCCTTCCCCGTGACGTCTCCGAGACAGAAGGCGAGGCGGGCGGTATCGATCGGGATGAAGTCGAAGTAGTCTCCGCCGACGTCCATCGCCGGGAGCGACCGCCCGGCGATGTCGTATCCCGCGAGCCGAGGCGCCTCCTTCGGGAGGAGCCGCTCTTGGATTTCCGTCGCGAAGCGGACCTCCTGGCGCATGCGAAGAAGCGCCTTCTCTTCTTCGTAGAGACGCGCGTTCTCCACAACCTGAGCCGATTGCGCGGCGAGAATCGCGAGCAGACGCTGATCGTCGACCGTGAATCCACCCGGTTCCTTCTTGTTGTAGACGGTGAGGACCCCGGTGAGCTCCCCTTTCACGAGAAGAGGCACCGCGAGTAGTGATTGAACCGAGACGTCCCATCGGACGCCGCGGAAGCGGTCGTCCGTCTTCGGATCATTCACGAGCAAAGGTTTCTTGTGGATTTGCATCCATCCGAGCAGCGACTTGTCGAGAGCATACGCCGGATGCGCGCTCGTCGAGCTCGCGAGGCGCGTGCGCACGAGCGTCTTGAGCATGTCCTCGTCGCTCTTCCTCTCGACGAGATGAACGACCCCTTGCTCGGCCCCCACCGCACGGAGCGAACGGCGCACGATCGTGTTCATGATCTCCCCTGAGTCGAGCGAGGCCCCGATCTCCCGCGAGAGATCGTTCAGGGTCGCGAGCTCCTCGACCGCCCGCCGAAGACGCTTGTTCTCCTCGAGAAGCGCGTTCGCGTTGGGGCGGCCGCCCGCTTCCGAGGTCATTGACCGCATTCCGAGCGCGGAACGCCGCGGGTCATGGGGTGCGTGCTCATCCGGCCTCTCCTCCTCCCTCGTCTTCCGGAAGCGTACCGGCCCCGCCTCCGCTTCTCAAGTCTTTCTCCCCGCCGTCTTCTCCCGGTTCTCGTGCTATGCTCGCCATCTCGGAGACAGCAAGATCGATGCGACCGAAATGGAGAAACTCCATGCTCGTCCCCACGCTGATCCTGGCCTCGCTCGCGTGCGCTCTTCTCGCGGTAGGCTACGCGCAAGGGGAAGGGGCCCACCTTCGCGGGACTCGGCTCGCCCTCGCGATGATCGTCGAGGTTCTCCCTCTTTTCGTCTTCGCCTTCCTCGTCGCCGGGATGGTCCAGGTTCTCGTCCCGCAGGAAACAACTCACCGCTGGGTGGGCGGAGGCTCCGGGATGCGCGGGATCCTCCTTGGAACAGTGGCCGGCGGTCTCGCCCCCGGGGGCCCTTACGTCAGCCTTCCGATCGCGGCGGGGCTTCTCCGTTCGGGGGCCGGGGGGGCAACGATGGTCGCGTTCCTGACCGGCTGGTCCCTCTGGGCGGTCGGGCGGCTTCCGATGGAGGTCGGGATTCTCGGCTGGAGGCTCACGCTCATCCGCGTGGCGAGCACGTTCTTCTTCCCGCCGATCGCGGGGTGGATCGCGCACACCTTCTTCAACACTCGATAGGCGGGCGGGGGCGGCTACCGCTTGAAATGGCTGATGACGCTCTGGATCAACTCGTCGAGTGCGACCTTCGGCTCGAAACCGACGGCCTCGTGGATCCGGGTGAGATCCGGAACGCGGCGCTGCATGTCCTCGAACCCCTGTTCGTAGGCCCTCTCGTACGGGACATACTCGATCGGAGAGGAGGAGCCGGCCAGCTCCCTCACCCGCGCGGCGAGATCCTCGATGGTGATCTCGTGGTCCGATCCGATATTGAAGATCCTCCCCACCGCTTTCTCGCTGCGGGCGAGGCGCACCACCCCCTCCACCACATCCTGAACCGATGAAAAGCAGCGGCTCTGCTTGCCGTCGCCGTAGACGGTGATCGGGACCCCGAGGAGCGCCTGCTTCACGAAGCGCGGAAGGACCATCCCGTACTGCCCGGTTTGGCGCGGGCCGCAGGTGTTGAAGCAACGGACCACAACGACGGGAACCTTCTTCTCGCGGTGATAGGCGAGGGCGAGAATCTCGTCCACAACCTTCGTGGCCGCGTAGCTCCATCGGTTCACCGTTGGCGAGCCCATCAGCCGATCCTGATCCTCGCGGAAGGGGAGCGAGTTCGACTTGCCGTAGATCTCCGATGTGGAGAAGAGGATGACCTTCTTCTTCCCCCGATTTGCCTGCTCGAAGACGATCTCGGTCCCGCGGATGTTGATCTGGATCGACTTCAGGATGTTCTCGATGACGTAGGCGACGCCGACCGCCGCCGCGAGATGATAGACGGTGTCGGACTCGTCGATCAGATCCCCCATCACCTGTTCATTGAGAATCGTATCGATGACGTATCGAAAGTTCGGGTGTTGTTCCAAGTGGGCGATGTTCTCGAAGGAACCGGTGGAGAGGTCGTCGATGATCGTGACCTCTTCGCCGTCCGCGAGAAGCCTCTCGGCGAGATGCGAGCCGATGAAGCCGGCCCCGCCCGTGATCAATGCTCGAGCCCTTCCCATTCCCGTCAACTCCCCCGCGACTCGGGACCGCCGGCCGGGAGGCTCGACCACTCGATCACCGCCTCCGCGACGCGCTCCAGGTCCGAATCCGAAAGCTCGGGCCCGATCGGAAGGCAGAGAACCTCCCGCGCGGCTTTCTCCGCGGTTGGGAACGAGCCGAACCGCCCCCCATAGACCGGCTGCTCGTGAAGGGCCGCCGGATCTTGCACGGACGATGCGATTCTCCTCTCGGCGAGAAACTCCTGCAACCGATTTCTTCCCGGGGTCCGCACGGCGAACTGGTGCCAGGCGGACACGAAGCCGGACGGCTCGGCGGGAAGCCGGAGCGGAAGAGAGACGAGGCGTTCCCGGTACACGCGCGCGATCGCGCGCCGTCTCTGGTTCCATCCGTCAAGGAGCGGGAGCTTGATCGAGAGGATCGCGGCCTGCATCGCGTCGAGGCGGCTATTCCATCCGAACCGCTCGTGCCGGTACTTCCCCGTTTGTCCGTGATCGCGGAGGCACCGAATCGTCCGTGCATCGTCCTCCCGGTTCGTGGTCACGAGCCCGCCGTCTCCGCAGGCCGCCAAGGTCTTCGTCGGATAAAACGAGAACGCGGCGAGATCCCCGAGGTTCCCCGCCTTTCTTGCGCCGATCGAGGCCCCGAACGCTTGGGCCGCGTCCTCGATGATCAGGATCGCGCGGCCCCCGAGCGCGTCGCGGATCGCCTCGATCGGAGCGGGAAGACCGTAGAGGTGCACGGGGACGATCGCCCGTGTTCGATCGGTGAGCGCCGCGGCGACCGCCTCCGCCGAGACGTTCAGCGTCTCGTCGTCCACGTCGACGAAGACGGTCGAGGCGCCGGTCCTCTCGATCGCCTCGGCGATCGCGAAGAAAGAAAACGCGGGGGTGATCACCTCGTCCCCCGGGCCGACGCCTGCCGCGATCAGCGCGAGGTGGAGCGCGTCGGTCCCCGAGGCGACCCCGATCGCCTCCCGCACGCCCAAGTAAGAGGCCGCCTCCTTCTCGAAGCGATCGACCGCTTCCCCGAGCACGAAATGCCCGCGATCGAGGAGGTCGCCGATCGCCGAGAGGATCGGTTCGCGCAGAGGGCGATGCTGGGCGGCAAGATCGAGAGCGGGAATCCGCGTTCGGGGAGCGATGTCGCGCGTCATTGCATGTAACCTGCCCTGCGCAGGCAAGAGACGGAAAGGCTAGGCGCCGCCCGCCGCAAGGTTCCGAAAGTGATCGATGGTTCGCTCGAGCCCTTCGCGGAGACCGACCTTCGGCTCCCACCCGAGAATCGTGCGCGCGCGGCGGATGTCCGGTTGACGGACCTTCGGATCGTCCTGCGGGAGATCGCGGTACTCGATGCGCGAGGAGCTTCCGGTGATCTCGAGGATTTCCTCGGCGAACCTCGCGATCGTCATCTCCGCGGGATTCCCCAAGTTGACCGGGTGCGTCTCGTCCGAGAGGAGAAGCCGGTAGATTCCATCCACCAGGTCGGACACATAGCAGAACGAGCGCGTCTGGGTGCCGTCTCCGAAAACCGTCAGCGGTTCGTGATTCAATGCCTGAACGATAAACGTCGGAACGACCCGCCCGTCGCGCGCCCGCATCCTCGGCCCGAACGTGTTGAAGATCCGGGCGATCCGCGTCTCGACTCCGTGCGTCCGGTGGTACGCCATCGCGAGGGCCTCGCCGAAGCGCTTCGCCTCGTCGTACACGCCCCGCGGTCCGATCGGGTTCACGTTCCCCCAGTACGACTCCTCCTGCGGATGGACGAGCGGATCGCCGTACACCTCGGAGGAGGAAGCGAGCAGAAACCGCGCCCCCTTCGCCTTCGCGAGGCCGAGCGCCTTGTGCGTTCCGAGTGCTCCCACCTTGAGGGTTTGGATCGGAAGCTCGAGATAGTCGATCGGGCTCGCCGGGGAAGCGAAGTGGATGACCGCGTCGAGCGATCCGGCGACGTAGATGAACTCGGTGACGTCGTGTTGGACGAACCGGAAGCTCGGGTTCCCGATCAGGTGCTGGAAGTTGTCCGGGTTCCCGGTGATGAAGTTGTCCATCGCGACGACCTCGTGGCCCTCGCGGATCAGAAGGTCGCAAAGATGGGAGCCGAGGAATCCGGCCCCTCCGGTCACCAGCGCTCGCATGCCCGCACTCCCTCGCGGCGCCCCGGCGGGGCCGCCGATTCCCTTTCGATCAGGGCCTTCCGACCGAGAAGTACTCGAACCCCGCGTCGCGCACCTTGCGCGGCTCGTAGACGTTGCGGCAATCCACGAGAACCGGCTTCGCCATCGCCGAGCGGATCCCGGCGAAGTCGAGCTCCCGGAACTCGTTCCATTCGGTCATCACGACAAGGACGTCCGCCCCCTCCGCCGTCCCGAGCACTGATCCGGTCAGCGCGAGATCGGGGATCTCCTTCTTCGCGTTCGGCCCCGCCACCGGGTCGAAAGCCCGCACGTCGGCCCCCTCGCCGCGAAGGATCCGGATCACGTCGAGCGCGGGCGACTCCCGAACGTCGTCGGTGTTCGGCTTGAACGCGAGGCCGAGCACGCCGATCCGCTTCCCCGCGAGGCTCCCCCCCGCGGCCCGCCGCACCTTCGCCGCCATCTCCGCCCGGCGCCTCTCGTTCACCTCGACGACCGCGCGCGTGATGAGCGGCTCGACCCCCGCCTTCTCCGCGATCTGGATGAGCGCGCGCGTGTCCTTCGGGAAGCAGGAGCCGCCGAATCCCGCTCCCGCGTGGAGGAACTTGGGACCGATCCGCCCGTCGAGCCCCATCCCGATCGCGACGGTGTTGACGTCCGCTCCGACCCGCTCGCACACGCTCGCGATTTCATTGATGAATGAAATCTTCGTCGCGAGAAACGCGTTCGACGCGTACTTGATCATCTCGGCGGTCGCCACGCTCGTCTTCACGATCGGCGTGTCCAGAAGGTAGAGAGGCTCGTACACCTCCGAGATGATCTCGGCGGCGCGCGGGCTGTCGGTTCCGACGATGATCCGGTCCGGCCGCATGAAGTCCTGGATCGCGCTCCCCTCGCGGAGAAACTCCGGATTGGAGACGACGTCGAACTCATGCTTCGCCGTTTGGTTTCCCCGAACGATCTCCGCGACGAGCGCGCCGGTCCCAGTCGGGACCGTGCTTTTCGTGACGATCACCTTGTAACCGTTCATCGAGCGTCCGATCTCGGCCGCGACCTCATTGACGTACGTGAGATCCGCGTTCCCCGCGTCGTCGCTCGGTGTTCCGACGGCGATGAAGAGAACTTCCGAATCGCGAACCCCCTCCTCGATCGACCGGGTGAAAAGAAGGCGCCCCCCCGAGATGTTCCGCCGGACCATCTCCTCGAGACCGGGCTCATAGAAGGGAACCTGGCCCATTCGAAGGAGACGGATCTTCTCCTCGTCCACGTCCACACAGAGAACTCGGTTGCCGAAATCGGCAAGACACGTCCCCGTGACGAGCCCGACGTAGCCCGTGCCGACCACGCAGATCTTCTTCATGCACGCCTCCGATCCGATCGCCCGGGAGCGGCCGCTCGAACGCGCATTTTCCCAAGGGATCCGCCCCGAAGTCAATGACGAAGGCGGGGCCTCGTGCTACCCTACCCGCCGGCAATGGACGCGCTCTACCGACGATGTCTGCGCCCCCTTCTCTTCCGGCTCGATCCGGAAACGGCGCACGCCGCCGCTCTCCGCGCGCTCTCCTTGTGGGCCGATCGACCGCCTCCGACCGGCCCGCGGCTCGCGGTCGCGATCGCCGGGATCGCCTTTCCGAATCCGCTCGGGCTCGCCGCCGGGTTCGACAAGGACGGGAGCCGGGCGCACCTTCTCTCGAGACTCGGGTTCGGGCACGCCGAGATCGGGACGGTGACCCCGAGGCCGCAGGCGGGAAACCCGAAGCCTCGCCTCTTCCGCCTCCCGGAGAGAGAGGCGCTTCTCAATCGTATGGGGTTCAACAATTCAGGTGCGGATCGAACGGCGCGGATTCTCGCGCTTCGGATGGCCGGAACGCCGCGGCGGATCCCGATCGGGGTCAGCATCGGGAAACAGCGCGAGACCGCGATCGACGAGGCGGAGAGAGACTACCGCGAGGCGGCGGCAGCGGTCCTCCCCGTGGCCGATTTCCTCGTCGCGAACATCAGCTCGCCGAACACGCCCGGTCTTCGCTCGCTGGAGGCCCCCGGCCGGCTGGAGCCGCTTCTTCGGGCGATCCGCCGCGAGGCGGAGGAGCGCGCGAGGGTTCTCGGGCTCCGCACTCCCCCGCTCTTCGCGAAGCTCTCCCCCGACCTCTCGGACCGCGCGCTCGAGGAGGCAGCCGGCGCGGCGCGGGCGGCCGTCTGCGACGGGCTCGTTCTCACGAACACGACGACCGATCCCTCTTTCCTCGAGGCGTTCCGCCGCGGCGAGGGCGGGGTCTCCGGGAGACCGCTCGCGGCGCGGGCGCTCGAGGCGGTGCGGATCGCGCGGCGGGCGACCGAGGGCGCGCTCGTCCTCGTTGCGGTCGGCGGGATCTTCAGCGGAGAGGACGCGTACCGGCGGATCCGCGCCGGTGCATCTCTCGTGCAGCTCTACACCGCGCTCGTGTACGAAGGGCCCGGCGTCGCGCGGGCCATACTGAGGCAGCTCGAGGAGCTTCTCGCCCGCGACGGCTTCGCGAACGTCTCCGATGCGGTGGGAACGGAGTGACGATCGAGCATTTCGGCGCCGGTCGTTGTTTTCCGGATCTTGGTGTCTGTCGCCAAACTAACGGAAGACGAGCACTTCCCCCTCGGCTTCCTGCTCGGCGACGAGAAGCTTGACGCCGTCCCACCGGTTCGCCCGAAGCACGCGGCGGGCTCCGGCGAGAGCGATCTCCGGACGGTTGTTCTCCGCGGAGAGGTGCGCGAGGAGAACGACTTCGAGCCCCTCGTGGGCGGAGCCGGCGAGGGCGGCCTGGGTCGCTCGGTTCGAGAGGTGTCCGAAGTCGCTCAGGATCCTTTCCTTTAAGTACCAAGGATACGACCCGGCCCGAAGCATCTCCTCCTCGTGGTTCGACTCGATCACGAGCGCGCGCGCCCCCGCGATCGCCCGGCGGACCGTCCCGTCCACCCGCCCGAGATCGGTCGCGAACGCCACCGGGCCCGCCCCGCACTCGACGCGAAAACCAACCGGATCCTCGGCGTCGTGCTGCACGGAAAACGGATGGACGCGGAACGGCCCGACCGCGAACTCGCGCCCCGCCTCGATCGCATGGGTCGGGCCCGGTCCCGGGCGGGAGAGGGAGTCCAGCGTCCCGTAGGTTCCGTAGAGGGGGGCGGGGCATTTCTTTCGGAAGTTCTCGAGCCCCGAGACATGGTCGCGGTGCTCGTGGGAGATCAGGATCCCCTCGATCGAATCGAGCGTCACGCCCATTCGACCGAGCGCGCGGGAGAGGCGTCGCGCCGAGATCCCGCAGTCGACCAGGAGATAGCTCCCCTCCGCCCCGACGACGTAGGCGTTCCCCTTGCTTCCGCTCGCGATCGAGCAGAGCTCAAGCATCGTTTCCTCCGCTCCCCGGCTTCACGATCGGTACCCCCGCGCGACAGAGCGGACACTGATCGGGCGGGAGCGCCTCGATCGGAAGGCGGGCGATCGCATGGAAGGGGATCGGGAAGCACGCCTCTCTCCCCGAGCGGTCGACGAGAGCCCCGACCGCCGAGACCTCCGCCCCCGCCTCCTCCGCGAGGCGAACCATCCGAAGGGCGGCGCCCCCCGTCGTGACGACGTCCTCGACCACGACCACCCGCTCCCCCCTCTCGACTCGAAAGCCGCGCCGGAGCCGGAAGTCGCTCCCCTCCCGCTCGGCGAAGAGGAAGCGGATCCCCAGAGCGCGGGCGGTCTCGTGCCCGATGATGATCCCCCCGAGCGCCGGCGAGAGGATCGTGCATGCCCTATGCGGCCGGAGGAGATCCGCAAGGGCGCTGCCGGCCCTCGCGGCGAGCTCGGGCCGTGCAAGAAGAAGTGCGGATTGAAGATACCGGCCACTGTGCATCCCCGACCGTAGAACGAAGTGCCCCTCGAGAAGAGCCCCCTCCCGCGCGTAGAGGGCGATCAGCTCATCGCTTCGCATCCCGGATCTCCCTCTCGATCGCCCGGAGAGCCTCCAGAGGATCCTCGGCCCGCGTGATCGGGCGCCCGATCACCAGAAGGTCCGCCCCCGCTCGGATCGCCTCGGCAGGGGTCGCGGTGCGCGCCTGGTCGTCCCGCGAGTGCCCGGCCGGCCGGATCCCCGGCACGACGACCAGAAACTCCTTTCCGAACAACGACTTAATTCCATCGACCTCGCGCGCGGAGGCGACCACGCCGTCAAGCCCCGCCTCCCGAGCGAGCCCCGCCCGCTTGAGGACGCGCGAGGCAACGCCCCTCCCCCCCTCGCTCGTGAGGACCGTGACGGCGAGAAGGCGCGTCCTCGATTCTCCGCGCGCTTCCACCGCCGCGCGGAGCACCTCCCCGCCGCCGGAGGCGTGCACGGTGAGAAACGAGGGGCCGAGCGCGCACGCCGCCCCGACCGCGCGCGAGACGGTCGCAGGGATATCGTGGTACTTGAGGTCCAGGAAGACGCCCACCCCCCGCTCCCTCAGTCGGCGCACGAAAGCGGGTCCGAAGCGGGTGAAAAGCTCAAGACCCACCTTGTACGTCCCGACCCGCTTCCCCAAGCGTTCCGCCAGGGCGAGCGCCTGCCGGTCCGACAGACCGTCGAGAGCCACGACGACGCGTTGTTCCCCCACGGCCCTGAGTTCTTACCACATCGGTCCGGAATTCTCCACCCGATTCCGCGCCCCGCTGGAAAGAGCGAGAACATACTTGACTAGTGGAAAGACCGATGTTAGAGTGATCCGGGTTCGGTTCGACTCGCCGTGAAAAAGTCTTGACTTTTGGCGTGTGAAACCTTAAATCCAAAGGTGCACGCCTCAACCGGTTCCCGCTTCGGTGCCTCGAGAGGAGGCAAAGAGGGCGGGGAACCCAACAAGGAGGAAAGAAAGAGAATGACCACGAGAAAGGTGACGACGGAAACCTGGGAGAGGCTCTCGCAGTGCTACCAGCTGACGCAGAAGCGCGCGCGGGAAGCTCTGAAGGGGACCGGGCTGACGCAGCCCCAGTTCCTGGTTCTCACGCAGATCTCCGAAGAGGAGGGGATTCCCCTCACCAAGATCGGCGAGAACATGCTCGTGACGGGCGGGAACATCACGGGGATCATCGACCGCCTCGAGCGGGAAGGGCTCGTGAAGCGGAAACGCGACGGCGAGGATCGCCGCATCATCCGCGCGTTCTTCACGCCGAAGGGGAAGAAGACGTACCAGCAGGCGGTTCCCACGTACGATCGCTTCATGCGTCAGGTGTTCGGGGAGCTTGGTGCCGGCGAGGTCGGCCGTCTCCACAAGACGCTCGAGACGCTTCACATGGGGCTGGGGAAGGCCAAGTAGTCTAAGAAGAAGTCGGAGCGCTTACCGGGGACTCGGACGGAACTGGAACCGAAGGTTCGTCGTCCGGGTCCCCTCGATCGTTTCGGGGATGAAGCGGCACTGGTAGGCGGCCGCGAGCGCGGGCCCCTCGAAGAGCGGGTTGCTGCTCCGAAGGACGCGGGCGTTCTCCACCTTCCCGTCCCCCCTCACCTCCACCTCGATCTCCGCGCTCCCCTCGATCCCCTCTCGCTCCGGCGGGACGAGAGGATACGCCGGCTCGACCCGTCGATCGATCCGAAGAGGCGCCGGCGGACCTTCCAGCGGGCCGATCGGGTCCGAGGCGAAGGCGACCTCCCCCTCGAAGCCGGTCGCCTGCTCCTCGCCCGATCCGGTCTCCGGATGCGCCTCTTCGTAACGGGCGATCCAGATCGCGAGCGAATCGGGCTCGACGCCGATCGTCCCCCGGTCCAAAACCTCGACCGCCGCCGGGCTCTTCGGATACAACCGCACGAGAGAGAGGAGAAGAGAATCCCTTTCGGGACCTGTGCTGCCGTCCCGCTCGAGAAGATAGACCTCCGCCGCGAGAGCGCGAGGCGCGAACGTGGAGGCCGGGAAGCGCTCCGCCACCGACCGGTACCGCGCGCGGGCCAAGTCGGGCTCCCCAAACGTGAAGAGCTCGTGCTCGGCGAGCAGGAAGAACGCGCGCGCAGTGTCCGCCTCTCCCCCGTGAATCTCCCCCCGAAGACCGAGGTACTCGTCCAAGTCCTTCGCGCGCGCGGTCGCGGCCGCCCGCCGCTCCTCCGGACCGGGAAACGCGGCCGCCTTTCGGTAGGCCGCCGCCGCGGAATCCTTGTTGTCGTAGACCTCGAGGTAGGTGGCCCCGAGCAGCCAAGCGATGGCGCCCGCGCTCTCCGTGGAGGGCGCCTCCTCGAGCGCGGACCGGAGGAACTCGATCGCTTCGTCCGTCTTCTCTTCCTCCAGTAGGGCCTTTCCGCGCCCGAAGGCGATCCGGAGCGAATCGTCCGGCCTCTCCGCCTCTTCGGCGAGATCGCCGAGAAGTCGGTACGCCTCTTCGAACCGCTCTCCCTCCACGAGGAGATCGACGATCGTGAGCTCGGTCGCGAGGCGGATGTCGTGCTCGAGAAGCGGATCCTTGAGGTATTCGCCATACGCGCGAAGGGCCCGGTCGCGCTCTCCCGTTCGGCGGTACGAATCGCCGAGACGCCTGAGGACTTCCCCGCGCTCCGGCCCCTTCTTCGACTCGGCGAGGTAGAGCTCGAGCCCCTCCGCCGCTCCGCCGTGGTTTCCCCTCTGGTGCTCGACGAGCGCGAGGAGGTAGATCGCCTGGCGGCGGAGGTCGTCCTTCTTCCCCTCGCGGAACTTCTGGAGGGTGGGGACCGCCTCGTCGTAGCGCTCGAGCGCGACGAGGGCCTTCGCCTTCCAGAACTGGGCCTCGCGAGAGAGATCGGACGACTCGTAGTAGAGCAGGAGCTCGTCGAACTTCCTGAGCGCGCCGAGATAGTCCTCCCGCGCGTAGAAGCACTTCCCCATCAGGAGGATCGCGTCGTCCACCCAGCGGGAGTCGGGGTACTCGAGGATGACCTTCGCGCACCGCTTCATCGCCTGCTCGTAGAGGTCGAGCCCGACCGTGTGCCTCTGCTCCGCGGGGGCGGCCTCACGCGCTCTTTCCGCCTGCACGTACGACTGGCGCGCATGAAAGAAGGTGTTGTAGTAGGCGCAGCCCGCGGCGAGGAGAGAGAGAAGGAGAGCGGGCCCGAGCGAACGGCGGATCATCTCGCTTCTTCGTCGGGGAAGAGGAACCCGCCTCCGCTCTTGGGGCGAGGCACTATCCTTTTCGGGCCAAGGAAAAGCGCCTTGATCTCGCCGAAGAGCCTCTCGCCGGCGAAGGGGGTGTTCCGCGAGAGAGACTCGAAGCGGCTCGGATCGACGACCCACGATCCCTCCGGATCGAAGAGGACGAGGGACGCGTCCGCCCCCTCGGCGAGGCCGGGAAGATCGAGCCCGAGAATCTTCGCCGGGGCGGAGGTCAGACACTCGACGAGGCGGGGGAGCGGGAGATGCCCGGCCCGAACGAGGTAGGTGAGGAGGACCGCGAGAGCGGTCTCGAGGCCGACGACCCCGAACGGAGCCGCGTCGAACTCCACTTCCTTCTCGTGTAAAGGATGCGGCGCATGGTCGGTCGCGATCGCATCGATCACGCCGTCCGCCACCGCCCCGCGGAGCGCGTCCCGGTCAGCGGCGGTCCGAAGCGGGGGGTTCACCTTGCGGTTCGTGTCGTAGCCGGCGAGGCAGCGGTCGGTCAGCGCGAGATAGTGGGGCGCGGTCTCCGCCGTCACCGCGAGGCCCCGCTCCTTCGCGCGCCGAACGACCGCGACCCCTTCGGCGGTGGACACGTGAGCGACGTGAAGCCGCCCCTCGGCCAGCTCCGCGAGACGCACGTCCCTCTCGATCGCGACGACCTCGCTCTCCGCCGGGATCCCGCGAAGACCGAGGTGAAGGCTCATCTCCCCCTCGTGCATCACGCCGCCGGCCGAGAGACGCTTGTCCTCCGCGTGAGTGACGACGGGGATGTCGAACATGCGCGCGTACTCGAGCGCGCGCCGCATGAGAAGCGGGCTCTCCACCCAGCTCCCGTCGTCCGAGATCGCGGCGGCCCCCGCGCGCACGAGGTCCCCGATCTCCGCGAGCCTCTCCCCCCTTCTCCCCGCCGTGATGCACCCGATCGGAAGGACTTGTACCGGTCCCGCCTCTTCCGCCCTCTCCAAGACGAAGCGGATCGCCCCCTGGGAGTCGAGCGGCGGGTCGGTGTTCGGCATGCATGCGATCGCGCCGAAGCCTCCCGCGGCCGCCGCGCGCGTCCCCGACTCGATCGTCTCCGCGTCCTCGCGCCCCGGCTCGCGGAGGTGGACATGCATGTCGACGAAGGCGGGCGCGAGCACGCACCCCTTCGCTTCGATCGTCGCCGGCTCTCCGTCCGCTCGAATCTCGCCGCCGACTCGGACGATCTTCCCCCCGTCGACGAGAAGATCCCCGGTCCGGTCGATCCCGCGCGCCGGGTCGAGAAGCCGCGCCCCCTTAACCAACCACGCCATGCTCCACCTCGCCGCCTGAGAGAAGGTAGATCACCGCCATGCGGACGGCCACGCCGTTCGTGACCTGATCGAGAATCACCGAACGCGGCCCGTCCGCCACCTCCGGCTCGATCTCGACCCCCCGATTGATCGGACCCGGATGCATGATGAGGCACCCCGGCTTCAAGCGGTCCGCCCGTTTCCGGTTGATGCCGAAGAGAGCCGCGTACTCGCGGAGCGTCGGGAGGAAGCAGCCGTCCTGCCTCTCCTTCTGGATGCGGAGAACCATCACGACATCCGCCCCCTCGATCGCGCGATCGACATCGGTCTCGACCTCCACGCCGAGCGCCTCGATCCCCTTCGGCAGGAACGTGCGCGGAGCGCAGAGGGTGACCCGCGCCCCGACCGTGCGGAGCCCGAAGACGTTCGAGCGGGCGACCCGGCTGTGCAGCACGTCCCCGACGATCACGACGCGGAGCCCCTCGAAGGAACCGAAGCGCTCCCTCACCGTGAAGAGATCGAGAAGCCCCTGCGTCGGGTGCTCGTGCGCGCCGTCCCCCGCGTTGATCACCGCCGCCTCGAGCCGCGACGCGAGGAAGTGGGGCGCCCCGGCGGCGGAGTGACGAACGATCAAGAAGTCGATCTTCATCGCTTGAAGGTTGCGAACGGTGTCGAGGAGGGTCTCCCCCTTCTCGGCGCTCGACATCGCCTTCGCGATGGAGACCGAGTCGGCCGAGAGCCGCTTCTCGGCGAGCTCGAAGGATACGCGCGTCCGCGTGCTCGCCTCGAAGAACAGGTTGACCGCCGTTTTTCCGCGCAGCGTGGGGACCTTCGGGATCTTCCGCTGCAAGACCTCCTTGAACGCCCCCGCCGTGTTCAAGATGAGCTCGATCTCCTCGCGCGCCGCCCCTTCCAGCCCGAGCAGGTCTTTTCGAGCGAGCTTCACTTCGCGATCTCCCGCATGAAGACGCCGTCCTCTCCGTCTTCCTCCGTCACCATCACCTCCACCACTTCGTTCTCCGCCGTCTGCAGCCGCTCTCCGACGAAGTCGGCCGCGATCGGAAGCTCGCGATGGCCGCGGTCGATGAGCACCGCGAGCCAGATCCGCTTCGGCCGGCCGAAGTCGATGATCTCGTCGAGCGCGGCCCGCACGGTGCGGCCCGTATAGAGAACGTCGTCGACGAGCACCACGACTTTTTCCTCGATGTCGAAAGGAATGTCCGTCCCGCGGATCACCGGCTGCGGCCCGACGTCCTGCAGGTCGTCCCGGTACAGGGTGATGTCGAGGATGCCGAGCGGGACGCGGTGCCCCTCGATCGCCTCGATCTCGCGGACGACTCGCGCCGCGAGGTGAGCCCCCCGGGTGCGGATCCCGACGACGACGAGATCGCGAATGCCCCGGTTCCTCTCCAGAATCTCGTGGGAGAGGCGGGTCACGACCCAATGCATCTCCCGCTGCTCGAGCACGGTGCGGCGTGCGGTCACTCGTTCTCCTCCCCGTCCCGGCGGACGGCCTCCCACACTTCGAGGAAGGGCAGGTTGCGCGCCCGCGCGACGGCGGCGCAGTCCTCGTACTCCGGCGAAAGGCGAACTCTTCCTCCCGGAAGCTCGGAGCGTTTGTAGCGGATCGCGCCGAAGCGCGTCGTCCGGCGCACGACCTCCCGGGGAAGCGCCGCGCGCGGGACCTCGAGGATCCTGACGCCGAGCGTTCCCGTCTCCTCCATGAGAAGACGCGCCATCTTCTCCCGGTCGGACGGAGAGGCGAGAAGCGAGATTCGGTGGCCCGGCCGGTTCTTCTTCATGAGCGCGGGGAGCACCACGAGATCGAGCGCTCCCTCGGCGAGCGCCCGTTCGTAGAGGTGGCCGATGAGCTCCGCGGGGACGTCGTCTACATCGCTTTCGATCTGAAGGACCGTTTCGCCCGCGAGCCTCTCGCTCTCCTCGCCGATGAAGAGGCGGAGGAGGTTCGGCATCTCGGGGCGGTCGGCGGTCCCCGCGCCGTATCCGATCCGCTCGATGCGAAGAAGAGGCGGAGGCCCGAACGATTCGGTGAGCCCCGCGAGGAGCGCCGCGCCGGTCGGCGTGAGGAGCTCCCCTTCCACGTCCGTGAAGCGGAGCGGACGTCCTTTCAGGATCTCGGCGACGGCGGGGGCCGGGAGAGGGAGAAGCCCGTGCGCCGCGCGGACGAAGCCGGTCCCGGTCGCCGGAACCGACGCGCGCACTTCCTCGATCCCGAGAAGATGGAGACCGAGAAGGGCGCCCGCCACGTCGACGATCGCATCGACCGCCCCGACCTCGTGGAAGTGAACCCTCTCGAGCGGGATCCGATGGACCGCCGCCTCCGCCTCGCCGAGGAGCCGGAAGACCTCGATCGCCCGGTCCTTGACGCTCGAAGGAAGTTCGGACGCGCCGATCGCCTCGGCGATCTCCGGAAACCCCCGGCGGCGGGCTTTCTCCTCGACGATCACGCGCACGCCGGTCGCGCCGATCCCGCCCCGCGTCCGCTTCTCCGTCTCGATCCGAAAGCGCTCGATCGCGAGCGAGGCGAGACCCCGCTCGAGCTCCGCCGGGTCCACCCCCGCATCGAAAAGCGCGCCGAGGATCATGTCGCCGCTCGCGCCGGAGGGACAGTCGAAGTAGGCGACCTTCATACGCGCCTCGGGATCCATTGGAGGATGCGGTGCGCCGCGCACGCGGCTCCGAAACCGTTGTCGATGTTTACTACAGTGGTGCCCGAAGCGCAACTGTTCAGCATCCCGAAGAGGGGGGTGAGCCCGCCGAGGGCGGTCCCGTACCCGATGCTCGTCGGAACGCCGATCACCGGGACGCGCGCGATCCCGGCGACGACCGAGAGGAGCGCCCCCTCCATGCCGGCCACCACGATGAGGACCGGCGCCACCTCGATTCGCTTCTCCTCCGACCAGAGGCGGTGGATCCCGGCGACGCCGACGTCGTAGACGCGGACCGGAGCGTGCCCGAGGACCGCGAGGGTCTCGGCCGCCTCCTCGGCGACCGGGATGTCGGAAGTGCCCGCCGTGAGGAGAAGGACCGAATGCCCCTCGGGCGGAGGCTTCACGATCTTGACGGCCGTTCTCCCTCTCGGATTGTAGCGAACGCCTTCGACCGCGCGGGCGAGGACCTCGAAGCTCTCGGCGGAGAGGCGCGTCGCGAGAAGATTGCTTCCTGCATCAAGAATCGAACGGGCGATCGAGGCGACCTCGTCCGCGCTTTTCCCCTCGCAGAAGATCGCCTCCGGCCATCCCTGGCGGAGACCGCGGTGGTGGTCGACGCGCGCGAAGCCGAGATCCTCGAAAGGAAGAAGACGGAGTTTCTCGAGGCCTGAGTCGATGGAGAGGCGCCCGCCGCGGATCTCCTCGAGGATCTCCCGAATGCGGTCACGATCCATGCGCGGCTCCCTGCGAGAGGCGGCCGAAGAACGTCTCCAGGCCCTCCTCCAGCTCCTCGCGCGATTCGACGGCGTTCGCCCACGCGCGGAAGGCCGCGCTCCCCGGCAGAGCGCGGACGTACGACGAGAGGTGCCGCCGAAACTCGCGGATCCCCGTGAAGAGACCGCGGTCCTCGATGTGAAGGGCGAGGTGCTCGCGGATCATGCGGAGCCTCTCCTCGGGGTTCGGCGCAGGGGGTTCGACGCCGTGAAGCAAACGATGCCCGACTTCTCGGAAGATCCACGGGTTGCCGATCGCGGCGCGGCCGATCATCACCGCGGCGCAGCCGGTTTCCGCCATCCGCCGCTCGGCCGTCCTTGCGTCCGCGATGTCGCCGTTTCCGACGACCGGGATCGAGACGGCGCGCACCGCGTCGGCGACCCAGTTCCAGTTCGCCTCGCCGCCGTACGCTTGCGCCCTCGTTCTCGCGTGAACCGTGAGAAGAGCTCCTCCCTCCGCTTCCACCACGCGGGCGATCTCCGCCGCCCGAACCGTCCGTTCGTCCCAGCCCGCGCGGATCTTCGCGGTGACGGGGACGGAGACCGCGCGGACGACCGCGCGGACGATCCGTCCGATCCGAGGCGGATCCTTGAGGAGCGCCGCCCCCTTGTCGTTCTTCACGAACTTCGGAACCGGGCACCCGAAGTTGAGATCGATGAGATCCGGCTGAACGAGGTCCTCGACGATGCGCGCCGCCACCGCGATCCGCTCCGGATCGCATCCGAACACTTGAACCCCGATCGGCCTTTCTTCCGGATCGAAGCGCGCGAGCGCGATCGTCCGCCGGTTCATCTGGTAGAGACCGTCCGCGGAGATCGTCTCGGAGAAAACGAGCGAGGCGCCGAGCCTTCGGCAGATCCGCCGAAACGGCCCGGTCGTGATCCCGCAAAGGGGGGCGAGCAGCGCCCCCCGTTCGATCGTCAGCCGGCCGATCCGCATGCCGAGGATTCCGTGCTCCGCCGCTCTCTACTCCCCGTCCAGCTCTCCGTGCACCGTCATCCCGAGAGTGTCCCGCGCCGCCGGCTCGCCCGCGAGCGCCGACTCGCGCTCCCTCTCCAGCCTCCACTCGTTCGACAGGGCGAAAAGCGCCTCGAGCGTTCCCGCCTTTCGGAAGAGATCGAACGTCGCCTGGAGCTGGGTGTCGGTCGTGTTCAGGACCTCGTACGCCGCCTCGTCCCCGAACGCTTTCCGGAAAAGCTCTCGCTTGATTCCGATCCGCACGTAGAGATCCCC
>Ga0194127_10002999_pt1 | contig 22150 bp, 15 predicted proteins | sample TA2KigC100mmetaG_FD_148624 | JGI IMG/M metagenome (GOLD analysis project Ga0194127, IMG submission 148624) | Freshwater microbial communities from Lake Tanganyika, Tanzania - TA2015036 Kigoma Deep Cast 100m | ecosystem: Environmental > Aquatic > Freshwater > Lake | place: Tanzania: Lake...
GGGGGAAGCCCATCCCCGGGCCGGACGCATCTCCGGTGTGCTCCGGCTGCCTCCTGAGCAGCCGGCGCCCGGGCCGCACAAGTCGGGTGGAACATCGCCCCGGTGACGCGCACCCGCCGCAGCAACCGAATCCAACGCCCGGGCCGTGCGAGTCGGGTGGAACATCGCCCCGGTGACGCGCACCCGCCGCAGCAACCGAATCCAAACGACGGATCGCTCACGGACTGAACCCCGGCGTTGCCTTGGATCGGCTCTCTCGGTGCGACCGACTCATTCTTGCACGGGCCCTTGCGTCGTGAAAAGCGACGCAACTCCCGTAGTGTTGGGTCACTATCCGAGTTACGTCGCGAAAAGCGACGCAACTCCCGTAGTGTTGGGTCACTATCCGAGTTACGTCGCAAAAAGCGACGCAACTCCCGTAGTGTTGGGTCACTATCCGAGTTACGTCGCAGTGAGGCGGCGACGAAGCAGCCCCTTCGCCTGCGCTCCCATCGAAGGGGCCTGTCCTCGACCCTGAGGGACGAGCCCCTCAGGCTCGAACTCGAAGAGAGCGGCCCCCCTCGGGGCCTGTCGAAGGCGGGGCAGGCGCCGCAGGTGGCCCGAGATGGTGGAGCCGGGTCGCCCGCTGGGGCGCCCGCTGGGCTTGCGAACCCCCGCACACACGGGTAAAATCGGCGGCGGAGGTGGCCGCCATGAAGTGGACGAAGGCCTGCCGGATCGAGATGCTGCTGTTCCTCCTGGCCGTCTGGGGGTGCGGCAACGCCGCAACCGAGATCACACCGGACCGGGTCGAGCAGGACGGCCGGACAGTACCCGACGTACGGCAGGAGAGCACCGAGCCGGAGAGCATCGTGTTCCCCGACGGCGTTGTCACCGACGTGGCCGATGGATTCGTTCCGTGGGACGTGCCGACCGGGGACGGTGCAGAGGTCCAGCCGGAGTGCGAGCCCGGCCAGGGGTGTTTCCTGCACCCGTGCTCGTCGAACGACGAGTGCCAGTCCGGCTGGTGCGTCGAGCACATGGGACAGAAGGTGTGCACGCAGCCCTGCCAGGAGGAGTGTCCGGCCGGGTGGACGTGCAGCCAGGTGGGAGCCACGGACCCGGACGTGGTCTTCATCTGTGTCTCCAACTTCACCAGTCTCTGCCGGCCGTGTACCCAGGCCTCGGACTGCATGGGGAGCACCGGGATCAAGGACGCCTGCGTCCAGTATGGCGTCCAGGGGGCTTTCTGCGGCGGCAAGTGCGGTCCGGACGACCAGTGCCCGCTGGGCTTCGCGTGTCAGGCGGTGACCACGGTGGACGGCGTCGAGGTCGAGCAGTGCGTGGCCAAGACCGGACTGTGCCCCTGCACCGACACGGCCGTGGAGCTCGGGTTGTTCACGCATTGCCAGGTGACGAACGAGGTCGGTACCTGTCAGGGCAAGCGGGTCTGTACCGAGGGGGGCCTCACGCCGTGCGATGCGCCCGACCCCGCTGTGGAGACCTGCAACGGCCTCGACGACAACTGCGACGGGGACGTGGACGAAGGGGATGTCGTCATGGGCCTCGGCGTGTGCGACGACGGCAACGAGTGCACTGCGGACAAGTGCCTGGGGGTCGACGGCTGCGAGCACAAGCCCCTGTCTGCCGGCGAGTGCAAGGACAACGACGCGTGCACCGTGGCGGATCATTGCGAGGAAGGTGCCTGTGTCGGCAACCCGGTGCTCTGCGACGACGGGGTGTTCTGCACCGACGACGCCTGCGACGGCTCGGGCGGCTGCGTCTTCACGGACAACACCGACGCCTGCGACGACGGGGATCCGTGCACCGTGGCCGACCAGTGCGGTGCCGGCGTCTGCAAGGGGGAGGCGGTTTCCTGCGAGTGCCAGGTCGACAAGGATTGCCTTGCTCTGGATGACGGGGATCTCTGCAACGGAACCCTGTTCTGCGACCTGGCGGAGTGGCCGTACACGTGCAAGGTCGCACCCGACACGGTGGTCACCTGTCCCGCTCCTCCGGCCGGTCCCAATGCGTTCTGCAAGAAGGCGTTCTGCGACCCGGCCACGGGGCAGTGTGCGCTCGTCGCAGACCACGAGGGCTTCTCATGCGAGGACGGCAATGCCTGCACGGTCGGGGACAAGTGCGTGGGGGGCACTTGCGGTTCGGGGGTGTCTGCGCTCTGCGCGGACGACAACCCGTGCACCGACGACTCGTGCGCCCCGAAGAGCGGCTGCGTGCATGCCTCCAACGTCTTGCCCTGTGAGGACGGCAGCCTGTGCACGGGGGGCGACCAGTGCGCAGGAGGTCAGTGCCTGCCGGGCGGCCCGCTGCTGTGCGACGACGGTAACGCCTGCACCGATGACGTCTGCCATCCGGCCCAGGGGTGCGTCTTCGTGGACAACCTTGCCCCCTGTGACGACGGGGTTGCCTGTACCCTCGGGGACCAGTGCGTGCAGGGGAAGTGCGTGTATTCCGGGCTGGGCCCGTGTGAAGACGGGAATCCGTGCACGGACAACTTCTGCGATCCGGTCCAGGGGTGCCTGGCGGCGATGAACGCCGGGCCTTGCGACGACGGCAACGCCTGTACCGTGGGGGACCATTGTGTGGCCGGAGCCTGCCTCCACGACGACGAGTTCTTCTGCGGCGACTACAACGAATGCACGGACGACGCCTGCGACCCGGTCCTGGGGTGCATCTACAAGCTCAACCAGGGGCCGTGCAATGACGGCAACGCGTGCACCGTCGGTGAGAAGTGCCTCGCCGGTGTGTGCGGTGGTGGCAAGCCGCTTTCGTGCGACGACGCAAACGCCTGTACCACGGACGGTTGCGACCCGGGCCTCGGCTGTCAACACAAGAACATCTGCGTCGGGTGGCACACGGTGGCCGTCGTGCCGGCAGCGTTCACGCAGCAACCTGCGGGTCCGGGGACCTTGAGCCTCACCTTCGGCCAGCCCGCTTCGGGCATCCAGGAATGCGACGGGACGACCGTTCATTTCGGCTTCGGCCCTGTTTCGATTGCGCAATAGGGGGACACCATGAATAGGACGACTACGTTGTTTGCAGCGGTGATTCTGGCTCTGGTGGCCGGCATGTCCTCCCAGGCGCAGGCAGCCCCGAACGAGATCCACGCCCAGGGAATCCTGCGGGACGGCAACGGGGACCTCATGTCCGGGAAGCTGGATGTCGTGTTCAGGATCTACGACAGCCAGGCGAACGGACAGGTACTGTGGCAGGAAGCGGTGTCCGTCGTGCTCATCGGAGGTGTCTTCGACGTCCTGCTGCCGGCCGCACCCGACAAGTTCCCGTTCCCGGCGGATCTCTTCGACAAGGATGACCGCTGGCTCTCCATCACCCCGACCGGCCAGCAGGAGCTTTCCCGGACACGGCTCTCCTCGGTGCCCTATGCCTTTCAGGCCAACAGGGCAGCAGACCTCCAGTGCAGCGGGTGCATCGGCTCGGACGAGGTCGGCTTCAACTACGCTTCGTCCAGCGCCCCGGGCGGGGCTGCCACGACCGCTCTGACCGCAAACGAGGCCCTGGTGGCCAACAACGTGGCCTGCGTCGGCTGCATCACCCTGCAGGCCATCGATGCTGCGGTGCTCAGCGCGGACAACGTCTCGTACGACAACACCGGCTCCGGTCTGGCCTCGACGAACGTCCAGGATGCGATCGACGAAAACGCGCTGACGCTGGCCCAGCACCTTGCCGACAACACAGCGCACGGCGGGGCCGGAAGCGAGGGGGCCAAGGTCCGCGTCATCAACGGCAACGTGAACGTCGTCACCGGCCAGGTCGCGACCGAGTACGTGCACGTGTTCAGCGCAGATGCGCCGAAGGTCTACTTGTACGCTTACGGGCGTGAGGCAGCGGAGGGGAACAACGTCGTGCTGTCCAGCGGGGCAGGCACGGTTTTCTACACCCGGTGTGCCTGGGTCGGTGACCATGCCAAGAGCATTTCGACCTGCACGCCCCCCTCCTGTCCGAAGGGTTGGGCCGACCTGGGATTCACCAGCAACCTGAAGGTAGATGCGGCCTCGTCGGGCTCAAGCATCACCAACAGCAGCTATTCGACCTCGGCAGGATACCAGGAGCGGGCGTGCTTCCAAAAGGTGGTGAGTCAGATCCCCCAAGGCGTACAGATCTGGATCGACGGTGCCGACCGTACCGTGGCGATCAGCGACCAGCAGGCCGTAGGTTTGCCCGCGTGGACCGGGACCTCCTGGGGGGCAGACGGGACCACACCGTGGGCCACGGGGCGACTGGACATCTCGCAGGTCATCCCGTGGGGGGTGGGCGAGCATACCCTGCAGTTCAAGACCACGGGGGCAAGCGGGGGGAAGATCCTCTATTATGTCTACCTCGTGCACCCGGCTGCCAAGTCCGTGCCCTTTGCCAACGACGGATGCGGCGGCGCCGAGGCCCTCGTCTTCAAGGGCGGCGTGGCCAAGGTCGACGCCACCACGGAAGACATGCTTGGCGAGAACAAGGCGCTTGACGACTTGTCCCCGCAGGGCTGCGGCGGGGCCGGGGGCGGTGATGTGGTCTATTCCGCGAAGCTCACCGAGCGCACGACGATCAAGGCATCTCTGAAGGCTCCGTTCGTACCTCGGCTCTACGTGTTGGACAGCCCGTGCGGCAACCAGAAGGTCCTGGCCTGCGGCAAGAACGTGGCCACCACGGCCGAGCTCGACCCGGGCACATACTACGTCGTAGTCGACTCGGACAGTGCGGGCCAGAAGGGAGACTTCAGCCTGACCGTCGAGGCGATCCCCTCACCCCTTCCGGGCAATGATACCTGCGATACGGCAAAGGCAATCAACGCGGGCCCGAACCCGAGCCAGGTCACCGGCACCACGAAGTGGGGGCTGGACCAGTACAAGGGTACATGCGGCGGCGACAAGGTCGCGGACGTGGTGTATTCCTTCGCAGCCACGGACGTGAACGACGACCTTTCGGTCACGCTCACCGCACCCTTCGCTTCCGTCCTGATCCTGCGAGGCCAGGGCTGCGCCGGCGGATTCCAGCTTGCCTGCTCCACCAATGGGAAGCTCGCGATTCCGGGGCTGGCTCCGGGCACCTACTACATCTTTGTCGACGGTGTCACGGTGGCGGATGAAGGGGACTTCACGCTGAACGTGCTCTTGAACTGAACCGCATTCCGTACCGCGTGATGCGCAGGATCACGCGGTCGCGGCCTTGAGCCTCTTGAGCATGACGGCAATCGCCAGAGCAGACAGCAGCATGGCGCCGGCGAGCATGGCGAAGAACTGCCACAGCTCCCACGTCTCGTAGAACTTCCCGATGAACCCGGCCAGGTAGTTGCCCACGCCGACCGCAAACAGCCACAGGCCCTGCATCAGTCCCTTGAGCCGAGGCGGCGCGACCTTGGAGACGAAGGAGAGTCCCATCGGAGACAGGAACAGCTCGGCGACCGTCATCGTGAGGTACGCGGAGATAAGCCAGTACGGAGAGACCAGGATCGGCGACGGCTTTCCCCCCAGGGTCTCCGCCACGGGCAGCCCCATCGACGCCACGAGCAGGAGCGCGAACGCAACCGCGGTGACCAGCATTCCGATGCCGATCTTGCCCGGTGAAGACGGCTCCTTGCCGCGGTCTTTCAACCAGCCGAACGCGGCCAGCACCGCGGGCGTGAGGAAGACGATGAACAGCGGGTTGAACGACTGGAAAAGCTCCGGATCATACGTGTTCACTGCGGGGAACGACGAGTAGCGGAGCCAGGCCACCACGACCGCGGCCACCGTCACGCAGCCCGCAGCCATCCTGATCGTTCCGGTCTTCCCGCGAAGCACGAAGTAGAGCCCGCCGATCACCGCCACGAGGGACAGCAGCGCCACGAGGTCGAACAGCATGCCGCGCCCCGGGCCTCCCTGGAGCTCGGTGTAGTACTTCGCAAAGAGCGAAAGAGCTGCGCCGTTCTGCTGGAACGCCATCCAGAAGAAGACCACGATGGCGAATACGATGAGCAGCGCGACCACGCGCTGGCGCTCCTGCCGGGGAGAAATGGCCGACTGCGCGATGTCGGCCCCCTTCTTCGCCGTGGCTCGCACATCCGCGATCTTGTAGTGCTTGCTGAATGCCGTGAACGCCAGCAGGGAGAAGATCTGTCCGAACGCGGAGACTGCGAACGCCGCGTTGTACCCCTCGGCCACGGTCATCCCCATCGTCCCGGTAAAGTAGTTCTTTGCTGCGGACGCGGCATAGGGGGCGAAGAACGCGCCGATGTTGATTCCCATGTAGTAGATGTTGAAGGCAGCGTCGCGCAGGCTGCCGTATTCCGGTCTGTCATACAGATTGCCGACCAGCACCACGATGTTCCCCTTGAACAGCCCGGTGCCGATGGCGATGATGCCGAGCGCCACCCAGAGCATATGGACCGAGTCCGTCGGAATCGCCATCACGAAGTACCCGGCCATCATGATGATGATGCCGATGAGCACCGTGCGGCCGTATCCGAGCAGCGATTCGGCAAGGAGCCCACCCGCGACGGGCAGGACGTAGAGGATCCCCATGAAGATGCCGTAGACGTTGGTCGCCTCCCCCTCGGTCCACCCGAAGTTCTCCATCAGGTAGTAGGTGAAGACGGACAGCATGGTGTAGAACCCGAACCGTTCCCCCATGTTCGAAAAGAACAGAACTGCCAGCCCCTTTGGATGCCCCCTGAACATCGTGCCCTCCTTGTTGCCGGCGCTGCCGGCGGCGACCTAGGATAGCAGGGACCTGGAGCGCCTTCAATGGAACAACAACGGAAGAATGCGTCGGACAGCGTGCGGCGAACCGAGCGACATCCCAGGGCTCGAACACGTGGGTCGCTGCGACGATGAAGTCCGTGGGCCGGAGTTGTTCGGCTGTCGAATCTCCATCTGAGCCGCGGCCTGAAGTCGTCTCGGCCTCCCGTGCCCACCGAACCGAAGGAATACCGCGTCCGCACGAAGGCATCCCACGGCGCCGAGTTGCGGGCACGGGCCAGGTGCTCCTTGTGCTCGAGGCCGAAGCCAGGGAATCGCAGGGCGAGGAGCGCAAGCGGTGACCAGAGCACCTCGAGCTTTAAAACCTCCTCGATGAACTGGAGCGACTGGTATCCCTGAGTTGCTCCGTCAGCGGGCCGCTTCATCCCGAGGCTGCGCTGGACTTCCTCGTTCGCCAGGTATGCCATCGTGAACACCGCTCGAAGGCTGGTGAACGCCGCACGCCGAACGTACAGGCGGCTCCGCTCCCACGCCCTGAGGCAGGCAGCGCGGGCCTCGACCGGCAGCGCGGAGAAGCGGCGGAAACGGGTGAGCAGCGGCAAGTACTCAATGGCGGAAAACAGCAATCGGAGCAGGCGGCTCTGGCGCAGGGGAATCTTGGCGAGGTAGTCCTCGATGTACGTGGCAACGCCTGCATCCTCGGAAGAAGGAGGTACCGGTCCTCCGGCAGGCAGAAGGGTCTCCCCGATGGCCCTGATCGTGGCCCTCTCCCGGGGGGTGACCTGCATTTCACCCGCGGATGTCCAGGCCACCGTTCTCAGGCGGGGTCGTCCAACGCACGAACCAACGGTCGCAGCTCGCCCAGGAAGAGCCGACACCGCTCCAGTTGCACGGCCAGATACGACCGTTCGAACGCGACAAAGACGACGTAGTCACCCTCCTGCCGATCCTCGAACAGGTGGTCATAGAGGCGCCCCAACTCCTCCGGCAGGAGGCCGGTGCGAATGAACTCCCGGTGGAACGAAGCGCGGATCCCGGAATGCCTGCGAGCCGAGTGCCCCCTCTCCGCCAGAGCCGCCGAAACTGTGTAGAACAGGGCGTAGTACAGCCGGTCGGCCGCGAACTCCAGGGCGCCTGCCGCCAGCTCACGCTGGGCCGACGCAAGGCATCCCTCCGCCTTCTCCCACCAGTATCTGACCACCTCGCGTTCAGAGTCGCCCTCGGTCACAGCGCAATCCCCTCCCGCTGGATCTCCCGCCGGATCGGGAGGGACTGGAAACGTCCGTGCTCCCATGCCTCCCGGTCCACCACCAGCGTGCTGAAATTCGTCCCGTGTCGCAGGTTCACTCCAAACGCCGCGTCTGTGATGACGTGACGTTCCTCTCGCGACAGGGGCCGTGCGGTGAGCACCAGCAGGTCGATGTCAGACTCCTCGTCTGCACTCCCGCCCCCATGAGAGCCGTACAGGACGAAGTCGCTCAGCGGGAAAGGCACGCGCAGCGCCGCGACCAGCTCGTCGAGCGCCCTGAGCACTTCGTCTGCCAGCCCCGCCTCATCAATGCCGCGCATGCTGCCCCCTCCCCCTCTCGCTCCGTAACCCATGATATCCCACTCCTGGGAATCGGGCAATCGCGGACTCCGTCTGCGGGGAGAGGAAGGCGGCGTCGAGCCGCCGCACTCCAAAGCGACCGGCGAGTGCGAAGTGCTTTGCAACGCTCGGCCAGGCCGTCGACTACGTGGACGGAAGCGGAGGAGTCAAGAAGCTGCTGGAGAGGGTGTGGCAGGGCTCCGGGAGCGGAGAGCAGGTGACTGCAAAGCCAACTTCGGCCTGTTGTCCAGTTCCACGGCCCGGGAGGCGGCCCGGGTCGCGTCACATCGTGAAGTGGCCTTGGCCGACAGAGAACAGGGTGCGGCGGTGATGTCCCCAGGCAAGGGAAGGAACTGGCCAGGTCAAGACCTCCGCGTGTATGATGCTCGAGGTGAGGTGGATGTCGATGAGCCATGCCTTGAAGTGGTACGTCCCAGGTGCTGTGGCTGCAATGGTCTTGGGTTGCGGCGGCAATGGAGGGGGGGGCCGGCGAGGTGCTCGATGAGCGGGCCGGGGATGTCCGTTCCAGTCCGGGGAAGCGCCGACGGGGACGGTGCTGACCGGCCCCTTCCTCGTCACCTCGGCCGGATACGGCATCTACGTGGAAAGCGACTGGCCCGGCACGTGGCACGTGGCGGACTCCGATCCCGGCGTGCTGTCGGTCGAGTACGAGGGGGACATCGTTGACTCTGCACGTCTTCCCGGGGCCCGGGCCGCTCGACGCCACCGCCCGCTATGCCCGGGCGGTTGGGCTGCCGCTGATGCCGCCGCGCTGGGCATTCGGCCACTGGCGCTGGCGGGATGAAGTCTGGGACCTTCCCGAATTCCATGATGGCACAAGCCGACGATCCAGGAGTGATTGCTGTCCGGGCTTGTGAAGCTGCTTGCGGTGATGCGGTTTGGACGGGATAATGAGCCGTGGCGACATGATGCGCGCAGGGGGAAGCATGAAGAGGTCGATAGAGCGGGCGCTGTTACTGGCAGCGCTTCTTTGTGCGGGCTGCCTGGAGTCGAACCCACAGCCATTTCCGGCGCAGGACGCGTCTGTCCCGCTCGACGATGGCGACACGGCCTACAGCGGCAGCGGAGACGGCACGGACAAGGCATCGGACGGCCTGGGCGGGGAGGTGGCGCTGCCTGACGGTGCGCTGGCCGAGGATGCCTCCGACACAACGGGCGAAGTCGCACCGCCGTCGTGTCCGGGCAGCGGCGACGAGCCGGTGCCAGGGCGCGCTCTGACGACGTCCGGTCCGGTCCAGGGGAAACTCGAGGGCGGCGTCTGGTCATGGCTGGGCATCCCGTATGCGCAGCCTCCGGTGGGCGACCTGCGATGGAAGGCACCGGTTCCGGTGGGCTGCTTCGACGGCGTGCTCGAAGCGTCTGCTTTCGGCCCCGCCTGCCCGCAACAGGACCTTGTGAGCGGTCTCGTGTTCGGCGAGGAGAACTGCCTGCAACTCAACGTGTGGAGCCCGGAAACTGCGGGCCCGGAAGCCCCGGTGCCGGTGCTGTTCTTCATCCATGGCGGCGGCAACTCGCAGGGTAGCAGCGGCAGGACGCTTCCGGGACAGCACCCACTCTACAACGGCTTCCACCTTGCCAAAGACCGCGGGGTCCTGGTCGTGACCATCAACTACCGGCTGGGCCCGTTTGGCTTCCTGGCCCTGCCCGAGCTGTCTGAGGAGTCCGGGCAAGCGGCTTCCGGAAACTACGGCCTCATGGACCAGGTCCTGGCTCTCACGTGGGTGCGCGACAACATCCGCCAGTTCGGCGGTGACCCGGACCGCGTGCTCCTTTTCGGGGAGTCTGCCGGGGCCGTGGACACCTGCATGCTGATGGCTTCGCCGCTGGCCGCAGGACTGTTTTCTTCCGCGCTGATGCAGAGCGCCGCGTGCAGCGCGTTGACCCTCGAGTGGGCGGAGCCCGCCTACAGCGAGTGGGTCGAGAAGCAGACGCAGTGCGGTGCCCAGGGGCCGGACCGCCTCGCATGTCTGCGGGCCATGGATGCGACGGCACTGGTGCAGGCGCTTCCCGCGACCGTCGGACTCGCCACCATGGATTTCGGGGCCTCGCCGTCAGACTACGCCCCCTTGGTCGATGGCTTCGTGCTTCCGATGCTGCCAGAGAAAGCCATCGCTGCCGGCAAGCACAACGCCGTGCCATTTGCCATCGGCACGAACCGGGACGAGTACGACACGCTGCTGGCCATTCCCGTGGCGACCCAGGAAGCCTACGAGGATCTGGTGGAAACCACGCTCGGATTCCTCGGGCAGGAGGTCGTGGACACGGTTTTGGCGATGTATCCGGTGGACGCGTACGACACGCCACGAGCCGCGCTCGTGGACCTGCTGTCCGACTCGGTGTTCACCTGCCCGGCCCGCCGTGTGGCCCGGCTGGTTGCCGAGCACCAGTCCGCACCGGTGGTCCGCTACTTCTTTGCGAGGCGGCCCCAGACGCCAAAGGGCACCAAGCCGGCAGGGCATGGGCTGGAGCTGCTCTACGTCTTTGGCACTCTCAACGACATTCCACTCTACTTCCCGCCAGCGGAAGACAAGAACCTGTCGGCAGCGATCATGGGCTACTGGTCGCGGTTCGCCGCGGCCGGCGATCCCAACGGCGATGGGGCCGTGCTGTGGCCCACGTATGACCCAAAGACCGACCCCTACCTTCTCCTCGACGCTGTCATCACCTCAGACACTGGCCTGCACACCGACGCGTGCGACTTCTGGGACGAGCTGCTGGGGAAGAAGTAGCACGGCTCCCGGCGTGCTCCGAAGGCTTGCGTTGCGCAGGTCACCCGACCCAGTCCATCCGCAAACGGCCGACTGGCGCCTTGGCTCAACTCGTCACGGCAGATGCCGCTGCCCCTCGAACCCGAGAACTCGCTGGCAGGTCGCATGGGCTATCCCCCCCTCTTCCGGGACTGCCAGAATTTCCGGAAGCCGACCTGCCAGAATTTCCGGAACTCGCACATGGCATCGCCGCCTCTTCGTTGTCTCTGCCGGCTCCTTGCCGGCAACCGAAGAAGGGCGGGTTCCGCGAATCCAATCAAGTGGTTTCCACGCGGAAGTAGGTCGAGAGAGCCCGAAGAAGATCCGCTGCTGTGGGCGGGGTGCGGACCGTCTGCTTGAGGGCCTGATGGATCGATGTCCACTCGAGGTTGCCTTCGGGGAACGCGTCAAGGAAGGACCGCACGACCTCCACGATCCTCGGCGGTCGCTCCGGCCCCGGTGCGGCAGGTAGGGTGAGTGCGAGGCGAAAGATGTCGTTGCGGTGCTTCTTGATGTCGGCCTGGTCCACTTTTGCGCCTGAGGCCCTGCGCTCCACCAGATCGAGGTATGCCCTCGCCTTCAGTGGGATCAGGCCGTCAACGCCGACCATTTGGACGCCATCCGCATCGTAGCGCGTGGCTAGGACCAGCTCGTAGAACTCCTGCTCCAGCAGAATCGCAGACAGGCTGACGACGCTCTCCTCCACGGCCACCGGTGCGATCTCCTGGCCGGGCCCGAGATCGATCCCGGCCGGTGCCCGAGCGAAGAGCTCGAGCATGAACGGGTAGTCCAACTCCTCGGGTCGCGTGAACCTGAAGAACTCACGGGTGCCCGTCTCCTGCCGGGTCCGCACCTGGTACCTTCCGCTGCGGACGAAGTCCTTGAAGCGTGCGACGAACTCGGGTTCGAGGGCCTCGATCACCAGCACGATGTCCAGGTCCTTGGTTGCACGGAACGGGAGCCCGCTCCGTGCCATCCACGCATCGCAGGCCGCGCCGCCGATGAAAGCGTACGAAGTTTCCAGCCCCCGAAAGTGATCCCGGAACCGCTCCAGTCCGACTACCATGCCACCCCCTCCAGCAGCGCGGTCAGCTCCTTCTGGATCCGCTCGTCCTCCGAGGCCCGGAGCGACAAGTAGAGGGACAGGCGGTCCACGGTTTCGATGTCCGCCATCCGGAGCGGGTCGTAGGTCCAGGCCTCGATCACGGCGTCGGCATCCTCGGGCACCTGGCACTCAACGATCGCGTTGCGACGGACCGCTTCTCGAAGCGCGTTTCGCCACACGGCGAAGACCGTGACTTCCCCACCCGAGATGGCCGTGTACCGTGCCAGCGCCGTGAGGCCCGCAACAACGCCGATCTTCCTTGCAGCTCCCCGGCCCTGAACGAACAGGGTGTTCCTAACCGGGCTGGCCAGGACGGGCAGGGCCTTCTCCCACAGCTCACGGCGAGGCAATCGGAACTCGATAAGACGTGCCTTGCCGTTTCTGGGCGCAACAGCCAGATCGTGTGCCTGCAGCTCCGCTGCCACCTTCGACAGGGTCATGGCCGAGTATCCTAGTTGCCCGGCCACGTCGCCCAGCGGTGTGCCTTCTATCTTCTTGCCGAGCAGGTGCCTCAGGAGCACTGCCTGCGCAGGGGCGGTCAGCTTCTCCCGGGCCGGTCCGCGCGACTGCGGTTGGCGTTCTTTCAGGTCGACGGCAAGGAACGGAAGGAAGACCTGACGGCCGGCAACGACAAAGGGCACCCCCTTCCGGACGAGCCGGTTCCGTACATAGGTGGGTGCCACGTGGAGCCCAAGGACGACCTTGAGCCCGAGTGCCTCTTGCAGCAGGCGAACGTGCTCCCGGTACTCAGTCGGTGTAGCATCCACGGCAACAGCCTTCTTGAACGCGATGACCAACCGTGTGCCAAACAGCTCCGTGCTGGCCAGTTCGTAGGCGGCAGTGAGGAAGATTGGCACACGTGCAACCTGGCTGCGAGCCAGTGCCCGCAACTCCGGCGTCTCGCCGATCACTTCGCCGATGTACTCTGTGACGTCCTGGCGCGCGCCCAACGCTCCACCTCCAGCCTGCACACTAAACCAAATTGGTTTATCGTGCAAGCGAAGGTTTATTGAAGGAGGGTTTGCTCCCAGGGTGGGGCACCGGGTATCGCCCCTACATCGCCTTCTTGAACTACTCGAAGCGCTGGGCCAGGCGGTCGCGGTCGGGACGTTCGTCCAGCCGGTGAGGAAGGGAGATCACTTGGCCATTGGCGCCGACAAGACCGTGCTTGAGCATGGGCCCGTCCTCCTTCTGGAGGATGTCGTCCCGGACATGTGATGCCATTCTCTCCCCCGCCTCCCACTCCGACCGACCTTCGTCTTCAGGCGAGTGTCGGTCAGTTCTGCACGCAGGTGGTCTGGTTGTCGTTCCAGCAGCTGTCCCCGCAGTTGAAGCTGCACGAGTAGCCGGTTGCATGATAGCCGGCCGGACAGCCCATGCCACATGTCTGGAAGCTGGCTCCCTGGTTGGCAGCGCAGGTGGTCTGGTTGTCGCTCCAGCAGCTGTCCCCGCAATTGAAGCTGCACGAGTAGCCGGTTGCATGATAGCCGGCCGGGCAGCCCATGCCACACTTCGAGAACGAGTTGCCGCAGTCCGGTGCGCAGGTGGTCTGGTTGTCGCTCCAGCAGCTTCCCCCGCAGTTGAAGCTGCACGAGTAGCCCGTGGGATGGTAGCCGGCCGGGCAGCCCATCCCGCATTGAGTCATGGTGTTGCACCCGCCGCATCCGAAGCACTCGGCCCCCCAGGTGCACTGGTTGGAGCAGGTTCGGGTGCGGCAAGGGGGGCAGCCTGCGTTCGAGGTGGTTCCAGGAGTGCACTCCCCCTCGTTGAGGCACGGTCCCCACTGGCAGAAGCCGTTGCACTGCTGGGTGCCACAGGCACCGCATCCCTGGTTCTGGCCAGGCGAGCATGGACCCGCATTGAGGCACTGGCCCCACTGGCCCCACTGACAATCGTTGGTGCAGCTTCGAGAGTGCGTGCCGCAGTTGCCGCATCCCTCGGTCTGCATCTGCCCCGCCAGGCACACCCCCTGGTTCTCGCAAGCCCCCCAGGGTGACCAGGTGCACGACTCGCCGCACGTCCGTGTGCGGGTCCCGCACAGCTCGCACGGCTGCTGCTCCGCCTGTCCGGGCATGCAGATGCCTTCGCCCGAGCATGCGTCGAACTGCCCCCAGGTGCAGTCATCCTTGCACTTGCGAATCTGCACCCCGCACTTGCCGCATGGCTGGACGTCGGAGTCGCCCGTCTTGCACTCGCCGTACTCCACACACGGAGACCATTCGCCCCAATGGCACTCGGTATCGCACTTGCGCTCGGTGCTGCCGCACACGCCGCAGCTCTTCTTGTCCACGGTACCCGGTGAGCACTCGCCACCGGCCGAGCACTCGCCCCACGCCATCCACACTCCTTCCGGGCCGCACTTGCGGGTCTTCTTCCCGCATGTCCAGCAGGGTTCCTCCTGCACCTCCCCGGGCGTGCAATCCATCGACCCTTGCTGGACGCAGACGTAGCTGCTGCAGACAAGACCCGAACCGCACGTTCCGCAGCTTCCGTAGCAGCCGTCGAAGCCGCACTCCTTCTCTGTGCAGTCCGGCATGCATTCGCACGAGCCGTTCTTGCACGTGCCGAGGCCGGGGCACAGCATCGGCTCGCTCCACTCGAGGCATCCGTCGCTGTCGACGTCCCGGCACAGCATGTAGTCGGCCCCGGAGCATTGCGTTCTTCCCTTGGGCCCGCAGTCGTGGGTGCATGCCGCAACGTAGCCCTCCTGTTCCGGCACGTCGTGGGGCCCGCTGCGGCGTGCATCGATGTCCCCGCTGCCGGACAGGTCGGCGGTCGATGGTGTGTCGGGCCGCAAGGCCGGCAGCTCCGAAGGCAAGTCGAAGGAGCCGACGACCTCCGTCTCCGAGCATGCCGCGCACGACAGCAGGAGGGCGACAGACAGCAGGCCGGCCCCGCACTGCCGGGCTCTCCGGCGTGTCAACGCGAGGCACGCCGCAAAGGCCAGTGCCAGACCGACCAGCGCCTCCAGGGTCGTACCTGCCCAACGGCCCAGGGAAGAGCCTCCTCCGGCGTGCGAAGGCTTGGGATCGGGTGCGTCCGTGGCGCTTACTCCGTACATGACGTGCTGCCCCGGCGGACAGTCGCAGGACGAGCCGCAGGCCGAGGCGCTGTCCGCCCCCGCAAGCAGCATCCCAATGGCCAAAGCTACCGCCGCCCCGAAACGCATCGCTCCCTCCAGCGACAATCATCATATCCCATCGTGCGCCATTTCCACAGTGAGATCGTCAAGGGGGTCCCCCGCAACACCGATTCTCGATGCCATGGAGAGTGCCCGGCCCATGGTCTCAGCATCGCAGGCATGCGCCTGCTCGCATCTCGGCCCGCCCGCTCGACCATCCGCTCACGTCCGCCTGGGTCGAGCGGAACCCCGGCTTGTCAAGCGGCGCCGTCTGGGCTACGTTCCCGCACAGGATGGCGGGCTCGAGGCCCCTTGAGCCGCCCCTCGACCGGAGGACCGCATGATTTCGAGAATCACGGGAGCGGTGCTTTCCCGTCTCCTTCTGTTCGCGTCCTTTGCATGCATGTCGTGCGGAGGAAAGGCCTCTCCTTCGACCGATGCGGCCGATCCCGATTCTTCCGGGATGGAAGTCGTCGGGGAGGTTGGCGCCGATGGACGCTCCCATCCCGACGGCTTCCAGCCGGACCAGGTCGAAATCCCCTACTGCAGCGAGGATGCCCAGCAGATCCAGGAAGCCTATGACGCGCTCACCGTCCGCCAGCGGATCGGGCAGCACATCATGACCGGAATCCTGAGATCCGGCGCAGCACCTGCCGGTCCCAGCGAGGCGATCTTGCGGGATTTCGCCCTCGGTGGGGTCTTCGTGGCCGGGCTCACCGGGACCGCCCAGGGCGATCCGGTCACGAGCGCTCGGTTCCTGGCCGCGGCGCAGCAGGTCTCCCGGGAGGCGACGGGGCTGCCCCTGTTCGTCGCCACAGACCAGGAGGGAGGGGTCTACACGTCGGTCAACGGCCTGACGGGCGGCACGGACAGCATCGGTCCCACCGCCATCGGGGCCACCGGGGACGAGGCGGTGGCATTTGGCCAGTTCGACATCATGGGACGCGAGCTGAGAGCGCTGGGCATCACCATGAAAAACGGCCCGCTGCTGGACACGCACTACGAGATCGGCAACGGGAACCTCAACACCCGCACCTTCGGTCCCGACGTGGCGCTCAACACGAGCCTCGGCGTCGCTGCGGTCCTCGGCATGCAGCAGCACCTGGTGCTGCCGGTGGTGAAGCACTTCCCCGGTGACGGAATGACTGCGGGCAACACCCATCACAACGACGTGGTCAACGATGCTCCGCTGGCGACCCTGGAGACGGCGTTGCTTCCCCCGTTCAAGGCCGCGTTCCTGGCCGGTGCCGAGGGGGTGATGATGATGCCCGCACGATTCGCCGCGCTCGACCAGGACCGGCCCGCCATCACGTCGAGGAAGATAATCACCGGTTTTCTCCGGGGCACGTTGGGCTACGAAGGGCTCATCGTCACGGACGACCTCGACATGGCCGGAGCCGGTATCGGACTGGAAGCCGGACAATCCCGGGGAATCGAGGCACTCAAGGCCGGGGCGGACGTCCTGCTCTACGTGGCCATCGATGCGGAGGAGTTGGAGACCCTCGTGAGCGGTGTCGAGCAGGAGCTGGAATCGGGCGGCATCGACGGGGAGGAGTTCGCTCAGTCCACCCGGCGCATCCTGGCGTTCAAGCAGCGATACTGCCTGGACGAGCTGCCCCGCTCGCCCGAGGAGGTCGCCCCGGAGGTCGTCGGTGCGCAGGTGGGCCGGACCGCGGATCGGAACGCTTCCCTGGAGCATGCCAGGAGGGCCATCGTGCTGCTCCATGACGACGGCGTCCTGCCGCTTGCAGGCAAGCAGGTGGCCTGCATCGGCCCGTCAGCCGTGCTTCCCGATGCCGCGTCCGGCTGGTCCTGGCTGCTGGAGAAGAGCTTGTGCCAGTCGCTGGCTGACCAGATGCCCGGGCTTGTGTTCCAGGACTTCATCGCACAGGGAGGGGAGGGGGCCGCCGTTTCCTGGCTCGACCAGAACCGGGACCAGGTCGACGTGCTGGTTGTGGCCACTTTCCAGGCCTGGTTCAGCCCTCAACAGCAGGAGCTCCTGGACGCCGTGCTGGACGGGACCGACCTTCCCGTCGTGCACGTGGCACAAGGCGTTTCCTTCGACGCCATGCTGACGCTCGACCGAGCGTCGGCAGTGCTGGCCCTCCAGGGGTCCCTCCCCGTGATGTTCCAGGCGGCAGCGGATATCCTGCTGGGAAGCGCCGAGGCCGGCGGCACGATGCGGTACGAGCTGGAGTAGTTGGCCCTCCTCGCCCCGATGAAAGACCTGCCGACCCTTGCGGCGGCTGACGCAGCCTGTCCCGAGCGAAGTCGAGGGGTCCCGCCGGATGATTGACGGTCAAGGCGGCCATGTTCAGTTCTGCACGCACGTCGCCTGGTTGTTTCCGTAGATGCAGCTCACGCCGCAGTTGAAGTTGCAGGAGTAGCTGGTGGGATGATAGCCGGCGGGGCAGCTCTTTCCGCATTGAGTCATCGGGTTGCAACCGCCGCATCCGAAGCACTCAGCGCCCCAGGTACACTGGTTGGACGTCAGCAAGACCAACCGCAGGAATGGGCTGAGGTTGTGCGCAGGCCCGATAGTGGCCGATTGACGTCGCCCCCCTATGGCGGCCGAGGAGTGCGCAGACGGCCAGGGTTGCCAGGAGCAGGGCAAGCGCACTCGGAGGGGACGGGGGGGAGCGGCCCGAGGAACAGCCGCCCCCGGATTGGGAGGGTTTCTTCTCGGGCGTGTCCACGGCGCAGACGCCGTAGACAGCGTGCTGCCCCGGAGGGCAGTCGACCGGCGGTGTACCATCCACGCCAGCGTCACCCGAGGCCGGTGCGTCAGCGTGTGCTCTCAATTCCTGCAGGGCATTCTCCTGCTGGCCGCTGCCCGTGTCTGCAACGTCCGGGCCAGCGGAAACATCCTCCGGAGGCGGCTCAGGAGAGGTCATCGCCGTGCAGTAGGTTTGCGCCGTGCACTGCCATCCGGCCGGGCAGGCCCCGCAGCTTCCTCCGCAGCCGTTGTCTCCGCATTCCTTGTTGAGGCAATTGGGGGCGCACATGCAGTTGCCTTGTGCAGAGCATTCCTCCGAGAATCCGCACGTGCCGCAACTGCCGCCGCAGCCATCATCCCCGCATTCCCTGCCGGTGCAGTTACTCTCGCATGCGATGCAGAAATTGAGGTTGGTGCAGATCTCGCCTGGAGGACAATCTCCGCAGTTTCCGCCGCAACCATCATCCCCGCAGGCCTTTCCCGTGCAGTCGCCCTTGCAGAACCCACACTTGAAGTTCTCCTTGCAGGACCAGTTGGGCGGGCACGTGCCGCAGCTGCCGCCGCAGCCGTCGTCGCCGCAGTCCTTGTCCGAGCAGTCCGGGATGCAGTTCTCGACGCACGTCCCGGAAAGGCACTCGCTTCCCGGGGCGCAACCGCCGCAATACACCGTCCCCCCACATCCGTCCTCCGCCAGCCCGCAGCCAGTGTCGAGACTGCTGCACGACGCCGGAGCGCAGCCCGGCTCCGGGCACTCCCCGATGCTCCCGTCCGGGTGTTCGCATGGAGAACCCACCGGGGCGCAGGTATCTCCTGTGCAACAGACGGGGTGTACCCCCGGGCCAGATATCGTGCCCGCTGCCTTGCACGCGCCGGCTGCATCGCACTGCTTGCCTTGCGGGCAGTCGCAGGAGGATCCGCATGCCACGGCTCTTCCCGCTCCTGCGGCCAGAATCGACGCTGCCAGAGCCAATGAGACGGCAACCCGCATGACTCCCTCCAGGTGAAGCCCATCATAGCCGATTGTGCACCCGTTCTCAAGCGACTGGGAGCGACTGGGAGCGACTGGGAGCGACTGGGAGCGAGGCAGCATTGCAGCGTGCGACGCATGCGGCATAGCCATGGTGATGACCGGCACGAGGCACTTCCGTCACTGACCGTGTGCGTCTCGCGTGCGAAGCACCTTCTCAGGCGGGAGGCAGAAGGCCGGACGCAGTCTCAATACCAGTTGCATTTGTCGTTCCTGGCCCAATCGCCAACCGGCGGGTTATGCTGGAAATCGTCTCCGTTGCAGGGGGCTGGCGACCCCTCGTCGCACACACTGTCCGCCGCGTACCAGTTGCCGCCGCACCTCTTGGAGCCTATCTGTGACCCGAACGGATTGTTGCCTGTGTAGAAGTTGGGCGTGTAGTCGCCATTGGCGGCATATCCGGTATTGCGGCTGGCAAAATATCCGAGCCCGACGCACTGGCTCGCCGGAGCGCAGAAGGAGCGAAACTCGTTGTTCTTGATCGTCGATCCGGTTGCGGTCTGGGCGGCATTCGGTCTGCGGGCGAGCACGAAAGCGATGGTCTGCTTGCTGCCTGATGGAAGGTCGGAGAATGCCCCCGCTCCCTTCTTCCCGAAGACCCCGTTCCAGTCCGGCTGCCCCACGAAGTTGTTGGACGGGCGGTCGTTGTTCTCCACTACGTTGCTCTCGATAGCGAAGTTGCTCGAGTCGACCAGGGAAAGACTGGCAGGGCCGTGGCACCACGGTGACCAACCGTCCCAGCGGTACCCCGGATTCCATGCGTGATTGCCCTTGATGACCAGCCCGGAGCACCGATCGATGTCGATGTTCATGCCGCAGTTGTCGTGGATGTCGTTGTCCAGGATTTCCCCGCCGTTGACATTGTCGAGGCAGTAGATCCCGCCGCCCGGAATCGGCCCGTTCTCGCAGTCCCAGCCATTCTGATAGATCGTGTTCCCCACGGCCCGACCGTAGCCCGCAAGCGTGATCGAATCGCACCGGATGTCCCGGATGGTGGTCTTCTCCACCGTGTTGGGATGCGCTGCGTCCAGCATCCATGCGAAAATGACGCCGTAGAAGCAGTTGTAGATCTCGTTGCCCGTTGCCTTGCTGTTCTTGCCCTGCGCACCGATGAAGTAGATTCCCGTGGTGTGCAGGCCGATAGGAGGCATGTCCTTGTTGCGGATGATGTTGCCGTCGACCAGGGCCTCGGAGCCGACCACGTGCACGACCGCCCCGTTTGCATCAGCCACGTGATTCATCCCGTCAAGGGTCAGGTCGCTCACGCGCGCTCCGTCGGTCACCGTCACGAGGAAGTTCGTCTGGTTTGCCTGGGCCAGCTCGAGGACCGGATGCGAGGTGCCGTTGCCCTTGAGGTGACTGCCGGCCGGAAGCGTGATTCCGTGCGCGACGGGAAAGGTCCCGGCATCCAGCGCAGCGAGCTTCCACTGGGACAGGCAGCTTTCCACCAGCGTCGCATTCTTGCCGGCATCTCCAAGCGACGCAAGATGGGTGCAATCGCGGCAGGTCGAATCCAGACAAACGGCTTTGTCGCCACAACATCCCCCGCCACAGGCGGTGTAGGCACAAACACACTTGCCGTCTGCCGAGCACTGCTGGTTGGCACCACAGCTTCCACAGCTTCCGCCGCAGCCGTCATCCCCGCACTGCTTGCCCGCGCACGTGGCAGTGCATCCATCGGGAGTCAGGGAGTCCTGGATGGCATCCGGTGTGGCCAGATCCTCTGCTGGCAAGCCATCGACGGAGTCGGCAGCATCGGGCAGGGAACTGGCGTCGGCCAGGTCCGCCGCATCGGCAACATCGGCCGAGTCAGGATGGACGGACCCATCCGTGGCATCGGCCAGGTCGAACAGAACCGCGTCATCGTCGGATTCAATGGTGTCGGAAGAGCTCATTGCGTCGGAAGAGTCTGCACCGTCGGGCAGAGAGGACCCATCGAGCGGTGTCTCGCTGTCGGGCAGAGAGGATCCATCGAGCGGTGTCTCGCCGTCGGGTGCTGTCGTTGAGTCTGTCCCGGGAAAGAGCAGATCCGTGTCCGCATCGATGCCCGCATCAGGGCTTCCGGCGCAGGCGAGAACAAGCGAGGGAATCAACACTTTAAGGAGCCGCATGCCAACCTCCAGAGCAGACAGTGTCCCTGATTCATGGGCATCCCGCAAGGGGCACCGTGCCGATTTGCGCAAGCCATCATTGCTGGAGGGTATTCGTGACTCCCTTCCATTCGTCGCGAGGGTGGCCTATCATGCCTGGGCCGGAGGCGCCGGGATTCGCAGTCGACCGGAGCAGAGGGAAGATGACCAGCGGGGATCACCACGAGGAACTGGACGCCGCCATCATCGGAGCGGGCATCGGAGGGCTGTCTGCGGCAGCTGTGCTGGCCCGGGCTGGATGCCGGGTTGCGGTGTTCGAGGCGCAGCCACACCCCGGCGGTTACCTGGTGGGTTTTTCCCGCAAGGGGTTCACCTTTGACAGCTCGGTCCAATGGCTGAACAACTGCAGGCCCGGTGGGTATGTGGACCGTGTTCTAGGCTATGTCGGAAGCAACTACCCGAAGGCTGTCCAGGGCAGGCGTGTTCGACGATATCGGGGCGGGTCGTTCGACTACGTCCTCACCGAAAACCCCGACGACCTGCGGGACCAGCTCGTGCGGGACTTCCCCGAGGATGCGGCCGGGATTCGACGGCTGTTCGCCGAGTGCCGGAAGCTCGGAGAGCAGTTCGACATCCTCAATCGCCGCATGCGTGGTCCCCGTAGCGATGAAGGCCGGGGTCAATGCCGCCCTCATGATCTTGCGTGAGTGCTCGAGGGCGCAGTTCAAGGAATTCGCCGGCCACCTGTAACATCCGGTGTCCATCAAGCCTACAGACGCGTTCACGCACGCACCGCCCACCGAAGCTTGGCGGGCCGAGACCGTGGGTTGGCCCCCTGCTCGCGGGGGGAAGCGCGCACGACCTCATCGGCGATCCGCACATAGATCCCGTCCCTGAACCCGGACCGGAACGCAAGCTTCACACGTCGGTCCTCGCCCGAGTGAAAGGTCAGGATTGCTGCACGACCTCCCGGCCGCAGGCAGGCGGGCAGCTGACGCAGGAAGATGTCCAGTGAAACGAACTCGTCGTTCACCTCGATTCTAAGAAAA